>Ga0070699_100000799_pt1 | contig 29035 bp, 33 predicted proteins | sample KBSK1503metaG_FD_65473 | JGI IMG/M metagenome (GOLD analysis project Ga0070699, IMG submission 65473) | Corn, switchgrass and miscanthus rhizosphere microbial communities from Kellogg Biological Station, Michigan, USA - KBS K1-50-3 metaG | ecosystem: Host-associated > Plants > Roots >...
CTGCTGCGCTCGACTGGCTGCACGCGCACGGTCACACCGACGCAATGATCTCCGCCGCCTCGCTTCGCCTGGAAGCCGACGCCGTTGTCTTCCCGTGGTTCGACGACAAAGCGAAGCAGGTCTACGAGACGCGCCGGTACCTGCGCGTCAACGGATCCGGCAAGTACAAGCACACCCCCGGCGAGAAGCCGCCCCTGTACGCATCTCCCGGCGCCTACGAGTCACCCAGGGTCGTGCTCGTCGAAGGCCACCGCGACGCCCTGCTCGCCGCTCAGGCCGGCACGCCGGGCTTCGCGACCGGTGGTCTGGTCGCTGAGAAGGCGCGCCCTCTCGTGGCCCAGCTGTGCGCGCGCAAGTCCCTCGTCGTGTTGGTTCCTGACGTCGACGACGCCGGCGCGCGGTGGCGCTCGGAGCTGGTCGGCATGTTGGCCGGCAAGGCGGCGCTGCTCGAGGTCACGCTGCCCGAAGGGTTCAAGGATCTCGGCGAGGTTGCTGAGCTTGCCGTGCGCACCGGCACCGACCCCGCCGAAGCCGTCGCTGAGGTTCTCGCGACCGCGCACATGGTCGACGAGACCGGCGCGCGTCCGGTGGAAGACTTCGCCGCGGAGTCCGCCCCCGAGGACTTCGTCAGTGACTTCATGGTCGGCGGACTGTGGCGCAAGGGAACCGTGCTCGTCGTCGCCGGCGAAGAAGGCGATGGCAAGACAACCTTCGTCGACCAAATGCTGCGGCAGATCCTTCGAGGCGAGCGCTGCTTCGATCACTTCGAGATCGGCGCAACGCGCGCGACGCGTGTGCTGTTCGTCGACACTGAGATGCCCGACTCCGACGTCGCCGGCCAAGCACGACGCATGGCTGCGCGCGGCCTGGTCGTTCCCGAGCGCTCGTTCCACTGGTATCCGATCGGCGGCGTGCGCCTGGACTCCTCAGAGTCCGACCGGCTGCGCGTGCTGACCGAGATCCGTCGCACCGACACCGACATCTTGTGGATCGACTCCGGAGGCAACGCCGTGGAGGATCCCAAGAAGGACGAGCACGTGAAGCCGTTCTTCAACTGGCTCGACTCGCTGCTGCGCGCGGGCGAGGTCTTGGCGGTGGGGATCACGCTTCACCCGCGCAAGCGCGCGCAGGGCGGAGACTTCATTCGCCGCTTCGACGATCTGTTCGGATCCCGGGAGTGGAAGGGCCGGCCATCCCAGCACCTGTTCCTCGAAGCAAAGCGTGTGACGGCAGTCAAGGACCGCGCGGAGATGAAGTACCTGTGGCCTGCGCGCGGTGGCAAGAAGCCGCACGCCACCATCGAGCGCCCGGGGCTGGATGATCAGTTCTGCGCGCCGTTCCGGATCAAGTTCGACCCCGACGCGATCGACGACATCGACCTCGGTGAGATCAGAGACAAGCTCGTCGCGATCGTGCGCGACAACCCGGGCAAGTTTTCGATGGCGAAAGCGATCAAGGAGGCGCACATCCGCAAGGAACTCGGGCGCGCCATCATCAAGGAATTGCTCGACGCGCAGGTGCTCGTGGCAGTGGGCGTCGACAAGCTCGGGCGCGGCGGGAAACTTCACGTTTCCGACGATGCACAGCCCACGCTCGACGAGATCGACGAGCAAGCCGACGAAGGGGACGACGATGAAGCTGACGATTGAGCAGCAGTCGGCCTTCGCCGATATATGGAACCGCGCGCGGTGGGACCACGCGAAGTCCCTTGCTCCCGAGCGTGACCGCACGCGGCTGCAGGCCGACCGGGACCAGGAGGTCGCCGACTACGCGCGGCTGTGCTCCGAGCTCGGCATCACGCGCGAGACCGGCTTCGTGCTGATGAAGTGGTGCGCGCAGCAGCTGTTCGTGGCCGGGATCCAGCTCGGCGAGCACAACTACAACCCGGCGTTCGTGGCCGGGGTCATCTCTGGCATCGGAACCCTGCGGGTCCTGATCGAAGAGGGTTGACGTGGGTCCGTCTTCCCCATCTCCCACGGTGTCCGTCGTCGGGCGTATCGTGGGCACGTGTTGCACCAACCGAAAGGGGGGACCGCTCATGCGGAGCTGGAAAGTGAAAGGCACCGGGCACATCGCGTCGGATGGCCAAACCATCGTCGAGGCCGAATCGTTTAGGGAGGAGGGTTCGTTCACCGTCTTCCGGGACGATAACGCCAAGAAGGTTGCCGCTTTCAAGACGGCGGAAGTTCATCGCGTGGAACTGCGCCCACCACAGCCACGAGTCGGCGATGGTGAAGCGGCCGAGGTCCTTGCTCTTGTCGACGGCGAAAGGCAGCACGAGGTTGGGCACGTTCTCGAAGTAGAGCCGATGCAGGCGTTCGGGATGCTGCTGTTAGAAGAGCCCGGCGAACTGCCAGGGCAGGGCGAAGTTCGTCCAATACACAGCGATACCAACGACCCACCAGCCGAGCAAGCCGAGCAGCCCGGCAACCCTGGTTGCTCGGCGCGCTCGTTCTCGTCGCGGTAGGTCGCGTGCTGATGGAGCGACCTACCGCGTCTCTTCTTTGAATGATCTGCGCGACGCGCGCGTAGCTCACCCCTGCAAGTTCGGCGATCGCTCGCAGGGACGCGCCGGTCTTTGATGCTTCGATGATCAGCGCGTAAAGCGTCTGCGTCGTCTCGTCGTGAGCCTTTGCGGTGCGCGCGTACCGTTTGCCGGCGGCGAGCAGCTTTACCGCGAGGTCCGGCTCGACCTCCAGCTTCGGGCGTCCCACGCGCGCAAGGGTAACCCCGGGAGGCGCTCCCCCCGGGGTGGTGGTTGAGTCCTGGGGGGTCACGGCTGACCCCCGGTTGCCTTGGCGATGGCGGCGCGGAGTGCGACACCAGCCGAGCAATCGAGTCCAGCGTCGTCGTGCGCCTTGAGGTCGATCAGGAGCGCCTGTGCCGCCTCCAACAGCTCCGGTGCGGCGGCGATAAGGTAGGCGTTGGCCTCGTGAGTGCCTGTGTGACCAGGAGTCTCAGCGACGAGAGCGTCCCCTTCTATGAACCATCCTCCGCCAGCGTAGATGTACCACCCGCCGTCGTCGTACTCGTGCGCGGACCAGGGTCCGGGTGTGTGTCGGGGCATCGTCGGTTCCTCCTCGTGTTCGGACTGGGGTCTCCCCGTCAGTCTGGCTCACGTCGAACACGTGCGTGATACGGAAGCCGCGCACGAAGGTGGTGTCGGGTGTCGAGGTTCATCGGAGCACTTGCGGCCGACCATCGGCGCCAAGATCGCGATGCCCTTCTCGCCCTTGCGCACGCACCGGCCGAGCTCCTTCCACCGGTTGAACCCCGCAACGAGGGTCGCGTCCGGGCGCTGCCGGGCAATTAAGATGCCGTTGCCGAAGCTGTAACGGTGGAACTTCGCCGCGGTCTCGATCGCGGTGGCCCACTGCTCGCCGGTCACCAGCTCACCGACGCGCGCGGTGAGCTCCATGCAATTCCTGCGCCTTCTCCGATGATGCCATTGGCTGCCTACCTTTCCGCCCGGTAGGGGACTTGACAGGTCGCTGCCTCTGCCGTTGGGCTACCGCCGCCCGTACTCAGGGATAGAGTGTAGCTCCTACACGTTACTAATGTCAAGCCCCTACACGTTACTAACCCGGATTCTCCTGCCGTGAACGTGGGTCCCGAGTGGGTCCCGGACCCACGTCCACGCGTGGTTTCCGTGGGTCCCGAGTGGGTCCCGGAGTGGGTCCCTCCCCTATAGGGGGACCCACACCACGTGCGCACCGTGGCCGCGCTCCGCTCGGAGCGGCTGCGCGCGGGACCCACGGAGGGGCGCTGAACGTGGGACACCGAATGCGTTCGCCGATGGGCTATCGAGGTCGAGCTATACCCATTGTGAACGGGGGCCGAGGCACTAGTTCGAGGGGCCGCGTTCGAGGCAGGGGGAGGGGGGTGAAGGATCTTGTGGGAGGGGGTGCCGGCACCCGGTCGGTAAACGTACGAAGTGGGGAGATGGAGGTTAGCTCCTGACTGAAAAACCTTGACTCTGTCCCGAACCCCCTACATCAGCCTTCCTGACTCGCGTTCTGCCACGATGACTGGTCGTGAACGCATCGACATCGACCGAACCACTACCGACCCTTGACGCACAGGCCCTTGCGCGGGCCAAGAAGGCGCAACTGCTCGCCGAGCGCAAACGCAAGTATCTCAACACGCTGGCGAACAATCCCAACGACTTCAAGGCGGCTCTGCGCTCGATCGATCGGCAGCCGGGATGGCGTGAGCGGTGGCGCGCTGCCGACGCGGACTTCAAGTACCAGGAAGACCAGATCCTGGGGCGCATGGAGCGCGATGTCGTTGAGGTTCCTGACTTTCGGACGTTCCGGGCGCGGTACTTCGGGGAGCGCGGGGTCACCTGGCCGCACATGCAGTCCTGGATCGATCTGTACGAAGACCCCCGCGTTCGTCGATCGATCGTTGTTGGGCCGCCCAACCACGCACGCACGACGGTGATGAACGTGCAGCGGTACACGCACATGGCCGCTCTCGAGGCGTACCTCGTGAAGACGGGGATGCCGCCGCGCGAGCCGATGCGCGCCGCGGTGGTGTCGGCCAACGGTGACTTGGCCGAGGTCATCGGGTGGCAGATCAACCAATACCTCACCGACCGGTTCTTCTCGGGAGACCTCATCGCCGAATACGGGCCGTTCCGCCCGCCATTCAAGGGCCGGTGGTCAGCCTCGGAGATGTACTTCGCCTGGCGAGGCGCTGAGGAGAAAGACCCGTCCCTGCAGTTCCTGGGTTGGAACGAGTCGCTGCAGTCGGCGCGACTCACCGACGCGACCTTCGACGACGCCGACAACCCGCTGTACGGCGCAGCCGACCGACGCAAGCTGCAGCGGTTCCTCGATCAGGTCGCGATCCCGCGTCTTGATCCGGAGATCGGGCGGTTGTGGTACCTGTGCAACCGCGTCGACCACGCCGACGTCGCCGCTGAGATCCTCGCGCGCGCCGAAGACGGCACGTGGCACGCCGTGGTGCAGCCGGCGCTGTCTCGATGCGCGCGCGCCGACTACCCGACACATCCGGTCGACTGCGAAGACTGCGGCAAGCCGCTGTGGCCCGAGCGCATCGGACTTGACCACATCCGCGACGCGCGCAAGCAGTTGCGCAACGAGCGGCTGTTCGCGCTGGTGTATCTCGCGGAGTCAACGGGCGAGGGAACGACGTTCCCGCAGACCGCGATCGCGCGCTCTTTCGATTCACGGCGCACGATCGGAGAGAAACCCGACACCGCGCGGCCGATCTGCACCCTTGACCCCGCAGCCGTAGAAGGCGCGGCGGTGATGGCGGTTGGATTCGAACCCACGACGCAGCGCCGGTACCTGCTCGACTGCGACTGGGGAACCGGGCGAGGGTCGGCGGGGCTCAAGGCGTGGATCCGCGACTACGTGCGCAGGTTCCACCCAGTTGCGTTCGGGATCGAGGCGCAGGGCGGATTCGCGCTGTTCGGCGATGACGAAGATCTCAAGCGGTTCCTCGAAGACGAGGATTGCACGCTGTACGCGCTCGAGACCGGTCGCAACAAGAACGATCCCGAGTACGGCGTGTCGTCGCTGGTGGGGTTGTTCGACTCGATGGAAGGTCCGTTGCTGTCGATCCCGTGGGGTGATCTCACAGCGCAATCCAAGATGCAACCCCTGATCGACCAGCTCCAGGGATACGTTCCCGGCGGGATCGGCGCCTACGACTTGGTGATGTGTTTGTGGTTCGCTGAGCGCGTGATCCGTCAGCACTCGAGCTTCGCAAGGCGCAAGCCTGCACGAAAAACGAATGACCCTATGGCACGTTGGCGGCGACACACATGACGACTGAGATCATCGACGACCTGCAACGGCGCGTGGAGTCCATCCGCGAAGCGCCGTGGTACCTGTCGGAGATGCACGAGCGCGAGTCGATGTGGCGCACGCATCACGAAGCGATCCGGCGCCTGGATCATGTGCTCGAGGGTTACATCACCTACAAGCTGCCCAACGGAGAGACGGTCACCGAACGACCCCTGATCGCCAACCAAGTCGACCTCGCACTCTCCGACCAAGCAGCTCTCGCGGCGTCGATCACGCCGTCGTTTCGGTGCGAGTCGGCGACTGAGCGCGGGAAGCCGCGCGCGGCCAAGCGCGAGCGCATCGGCGCCAACTACTGGAACTCATCCAAGGTCACCGACAACCTGCCGTACTGGTACATGGATCTGCTCGGCGCCGGCGACAGCTACCACGTCGTGTGGCCGGACTTCGGGGCGAAAGGCTTGCCGTGCATCCGCCGTTACGACCCGTTGCTGTGCTTCCCGGAGCGGCCTTGGCGTCCCGATAACCCGCCGCGCAGCCTCATCGTCGCCGACCAGATTTCTTTGGGGTCCCTCGCCGAGGACTATCCAGAGCGCGCCGAAGAGTTGTTCGAAGATATCGACCCCAACGCGCGTCGCGCCACGCTCGTGCGTCGCTTCGAGTTCTACGACAGTTCCGAGATCGTGCGCGTCGTGGAGTTTCGAACCAAGAATGGCACGAAGCGGTCGTTGATCCTTGCGCAGATGCGCAATCCGCTGAACCGCCCCACGTTCGTCGCGCGCGCACTTCCTCGACGCAACGGATTGCCGATGGGGGTTTACGACCAAGCGATCGAGCCGCTTCGGTTCGAGAACCAGATCGCGAACATGATCGTGGACCATGCCGCCGACTGGATGTCCTCGCCGATGGTCGAGTTCGGGATCGAGAACCCCGAGGATTACGGAACGTCTGCGGTGTTGAAGGGCAAGAACGAGAACGCATTCATGCGTCGCATGCCGCCGGCGCAGAATAACCCCGGCATCTGGACAACGATCGACAGCTTGCGCGGCTCCGCGCGCGAATCGTCGGTGCGTCCGGAGTCGCGCGCAGGAATTGTCGAGCAAAACATCGCATCTGCGGCCTTCGTTGTCGCGATCCAAGGTCCCGTCGCAACCCTCGTCGCGCAAGCGCAACGCATCGAAGCCTCGGCGCTCACCGAGTGTCTGAGCATCTGCTTCGAGGTCGATGAGAAGTTCCTCTCCTACGTCCTGGACGCCGACGGCAATCCGACCGACGAGCCCTGGAAGAAGTACATCTCCGGATCGGTCAACGCGCAGCCGTTCGCGGAAAGCTACACGCCGGCGCAAGACATCCGCGGCGACTACACGATCTCGGTCGAATACGGCGGTGCGGCAGGGGCGGATCAGACCGGCTTCGAGATCCGCATGAACCAGGCGGTGATCAACAAGATCATCCCGCGTCGCATCGCGCGCGAGAAGCACTCGATGGTCGGCGATGTGCTCAAGGCTGAGCAGATGATCTACGAGGAAGAGCTCATCGACGCGGGCCTGCAGTTCGTGAAGGCGAAAGCAGCGGCAGGGGACTTCGGTCCGGGCGCTGCCGTTGTGCGTGCGATCCAGAAGCCCGACGCGGACGTGTTGGTCGTGCTCGCGCAGCTCGGTGAAGTCATCGCGCAACCCCCTCCGGTCATGGCCCAACCCGAAGGCGCCACGGGCAACGAAGCGTTCACACAAGCGTCCTCGCTCGCGCGCGGAGGCTTGCCGGAACCGCAAACAAATGTTCCGGGAGTCGGATCGTTCCCATCGCCGGCCGAGCTCGGCATCCCTGCGTAAGGAGGAAACCATGTTCGGTGTGTTCACGACCTTGCACGGCTTGGTCGCGCGTTCCGGTTACTCCGTGAACTTGGTTTGGGTGTTGGTCGTGCTCGCGGTCATCGCGCTGATCGTGTTCATCTTTCGGCGCTGAGCGTGAAGGTTTGATCGCACATGGCTGATGGCGTCGAAACGATCCCCACGGGACAACCGTACGGCGAGCGTGCGCAGCAAGAGCGCTTCGTCGCGGCGACTCAGCCCGCGCCCGAAGCTCCGATCGCCGCAGCGAACGAGCCGAGCGTGCCGCAACATACGTACCAACCGCCGCAGTCTGAACGCGTCAATGACAACCCCAACGATGTCGTAACCCAAGGTGTCGAGCTCGCACCCGACGAGTTCGGCGCGTTGCTGGAAGGCTCGCCCGCTGCCAGCGTGCCCCCTGACGATGAAGACCTTCGTGATTGGGTGCCGGTGATCGCCGAGATCGCGCGTCAACCCGGTGCATCGCCGGCGATGCGTGCGCTGTACGCTGGGCTCCGCAACATCTTCGGTAGCGACTGATGAGCAATCTCGACCTGGCCATCTGGAACGAGACAGATGGGGTCTACCGAGGCGACAGTCCCGAAGCGCGCGAGTGGATCCGCAAGCGATCCAAACCGCCGGCAGTGCCCAAGCGTGATCTTGCGATCGGCGCGGTTGCCAACATCGACGTCTACGCGACCGTTCCAGCGACCGGAGAGCCGTGGTACAGATGGTTTGACCGTCGCTTCGATCACGTCATGTCGCGCGCGGGCAAATTCGGCCCGAAGTTCGCACTCGAGATCGCGACGTCTCCGATCTCGGATGAAGAACTCGACAAGGCGACGCAGCTCGCGCTCGCTACGCAGGCTGCAAACTTCGTTCCGCCGCCGAACGATCGCATCCTCCGCCTCGAACGCACCGAATTGCAGGCTCAGTCGCGCCGGGCGCAACAAGACCTGCTTCGTCTCGCCGCCGCCGGCGCTGTGGAGGATCGTTACCCCGGCATCCGCGCGAGCGTGAGCAAAGAGATCACACGTCGCCTCGCTGGCGTCACCGATCCCGCTGCGATCCGTGACCTGTACGGCGCCGATACGATCGCGGACGCAGTCACCAACGAAGTCATTGCTCAGGCCGCGCGAGCCGATGCGTCGATCAACGCGTACATGGGACTGGATGAAGCCGGGAAGCCGTCCGACGCGGCGACGATCCTGGGTATCCCCGAGAAGGCTGGCTTCGGCGACGTGTTGAAGCTCGCGAACACGGTCTTGCTCGAAGGACCGACCGAAGCCGTGTCGCACAGCGTTGGTCGCGCCATCGGTGCAGCTCTGCAGCAAGGTGTTCAGGCGCAGCGCAACGTGTATGCGGTTGAGACGGCGGGTTTACCCGGTGGAGTCGAACGCGCGCACGCTGCTTTGAATCGACCGTTCATCACGCCACAGCAGGCGTGGCAACGTTCGGCCACGTTCGGTCCCGGTCGAGCATTCGCGATCTCGCTCGGGTTGAAACCCGGAACGGCGCCGTTCACGATCGCCTCCGGGGCTACCGACGCGGTGATTCGCTGGTACACCGACCCGCTCATCGCTGGCGGAAACCTTGTGAAGGGCATCAAGCTCGCGGGGCGCGTACCCGGCGCAGCCGGCGAAGCATCCGGCTTGCTCGAGAGCCTCGGCGCTCGTCTCGCCGGCGGATCGCTTACTCCCGAAGAGCTCGCGCGCGGCGGAGTGTTCCAGCGTGCCACGCGGTTCATCTCGAAAGACGTCGAGGGCTTCGAAGCGCGCGCGGCCACGATCCTCGAGCAATCCGACACCGCGCACTCGCTGGCCGACACCGCGCGCAACCTCAATGCTTTGGCGAGTAAATACAAGCTCGATCCCGAGATCGCCGAAGACATCCTGCAGTTCGGACGCGATGGTCTGCGAGGCCAAGCACTGCGCGACGCGGTCGAACAACGCATCATCGATGGCATGATGGGGCGCGCGACCGCGCGCACCATCATGCATACCGAGTCGCGTCTGGCAGAAACCGAAACGAAACTCGCCGAGACCCAGGAGCGGATCGACAAGTTCCCTGCCGTGCCTCCGGGAGGTTTTACGGAGGCCTCCATGCAGAACATCAAGGCCGGCCTGGAAGAGACCGCCGATGGTCTGCGCGTGTATCGCGACAAGCTCACCGAGTCCTTGGCCGATGGTGGTCGATCACTCGAAGGACCGCTCGTGCGCGAAGTTCCCGAGAACTCCGTGTGGCATCAGACCAAAGCGCGACTCGCGCGACCTGACATGAACACCAGGTTCGGTCGCGCGGTGAACTTCTTCACCGACTCGGAGTGGGCGCGCAAGTCGTTCCCGTTCATCGGGCGCAACATAAAGGTGCCGGTCGAAGGGATCTCACTCGCCGATAAGGCGGCGGCCAGAAAGGGCTTCGAGTCGGTCGGTCGCATCCTCGGGATGCCGCGCACGATGGTGGACGATCTCACGAACCGGTTCCTGCGTGCGACTTCGGATGGGGAGATGCAGGAAATCTATAACGAGATGCTGCGACTCGGCAGTCGACACCTGCCACGCGGTCTTGCCGAAGAACTCACGCAGTACGCGCGCTCACCGGGGTCTTCGCTATACGCGGTGGGCGAGGACGGCGAGAAGTTCCTCGGATGGCGAAAGGCCGTTCGCAATGTCGATGGAACGGTCGATCACTTCGACCAGCCAGTCTTCTGGACGCAGCAAGCACGTCAGCTCGCGCTTCCCAACCTCACCGAGATCGTGAAGGCACGCTCGTGGTCGGGCCGCACGAAAGCATTGCTCCGCGGCGAAGGTTCTGGTCGTGTATCTGCGGCGATAGGCGAAGGTCTGATCCCCGGTGCGAAGCCAGTCGGGCGCGCACTCGCGGGAACGATCGAGGCGACGCAGAAGATCATCGCTGGAATCACGTTTGCCTTCTGGACGCCGGCGATGTTGATCCGTCTCGGGTGGCCTGCGCGCGTTGTTCCCGAGGAGACGCTTCGTCTGATGTGGTCGGGCATCAACCCACTCGAAGAGAATCCACTTGTCATCTTTGCGCGCGCCGGTGGTCGTCATGTTCCCGACCTCCCCGAAGAGATCGCCGCGCGTTACTCGCGACTTGCGTTTGATGCGCGGCCGACGATCCGGGGCATCGCAAAACGCGGAACGAAAGGTTTCGAGGAAGGACTCGCCGGCGCACTCGCAGAGTTCCACGCGGATCCCGTTGTGCACTTCCTCGTCGACCACAGCGATGCCGAGACGTTGCAGTGGCTTACTCAGGGACGCGGTCAGATGTTCTTGCGAGACATGCGTCCGATCATCGACAAGGTCGCGCAAGGCGACGCGCTGTCGTGGATCCGCACGCAACGTCAGATCGTCGACGCGATCGCCGGGAAGAGCGAAACGTTGATGGATGCTGTCCGCACCGGACATGTCCGCGGGTCGAAGCTCACCATCAAGAGTAGAGGCGCCAATCTGATTTCGAGCGAAGCGATCACCGAGCTCAAAGCGCTCTCGCGCGCCGAGCTGCCAGCCGCCGTGCGGCACCACGGTGAGTTCTGGAGGTTCGGCGGGCAAAGCATGTGGCGCAAGGGTGTCAACATGGCGCTTGAGAACCTCGGTTCGAAACCGACGAACTTCCTCAACCGTGGACCGGCATTTCGTGTGTTGTTCAAACGGGAGTCGGCACGCTTGACGGCTCTTGGTCTCGGCGAACAAGCGGCTGAGAAGGCCGCGCGTTCGTACGCGATCACACGCGTCGGGGAGCTGCTCTACGACGCGGGCACTCGCAGCGCCTTCGATCTACAGATCCGCACGCTGCTGCCGTTCTTCCCCGCGTGGAAAGAAGTTTGGCGAACCTGGGCCGACACGATCCCGTCGCAGATGGGCTTCGGCATCGGTCACGCGTCGCTCGCGCACCGACTGCAATTGTTGTGGAACGCCGGGGTGGGTGAAGGATTCATCCGCAAGAACGCCCAAGGTGAGTGGGAGATTCGGGTCGCCGGTCTCGACAAGGTCTTCTCCAAGGTGCTCGGCTTGCCAGGATTGAAGGCAGGGTTGCCGGTCCGCTCGATCAACATCCTCGGCGGTTTCCCCGGTGCCGGGCCGGTTCCCTCGGCCCTCGCTGCGCAACTCGCACAGCGCAGCGAGGTTCTCAAGAACGTCTTGGAGCCCTTCTTTCCCTACGGTTTCGAGGGCTCGTTCGGCCCCAACGGGATCTCGCGGATCCTGCGATCGCAAGGAATGCCGGTGCCGTGGGACGTGTTCAACGCGCGCTATCAGCAACAGCTCTACGACATGTCCGTCGTCGACGTGATCCGCGCGCGCCAACCTGAACTCGCGAAGATCGCGGCGATGCCGGATGGCAAGCCCAAACAGCAAGCGCTCGCCGACTTCTGGCGTGACGCCGATGGCCACGCATCACACGTGATGCTTTGGCGTGGCATCTTCGGACTCGCCTTGCCCGTGCAACCGCATCTGTATTGGCCGAACAAGGAGGAAGCCGACTCGTTCCGCGCGCTGATGGAGAACGCCGATCCCACCGCACGCAAGGAGATGTTCAAGAACTATCTCGCCGACCATCCTGAGATGGCGCTGTCCTTGTCGCTGCCGAAGACGCGCACGATCGTGGCCGAAGAGCAACGCGAAGACTCCTACGAAGCGTGGAAGCAAAGTCTCAAGGGCGGCAACCTTGTGCCGCTTGATCCCGACGAAGCCGCAACGTTCGCGATCGGGATCATCAACTACGACACGATCCGCCGCACGGAGCGCGAATCCCTCGCTGATCTCGGCTCGACCGGCGCCGAGTGGCTCTACAACGCCGATCAGCTCGAGAGGATCAAGGAACGGTCGCGTCACTCGATCGACCTGCTGCGCGCGGAGAACCCGACGTGGGCAAAGTGGTGGGACCAGCGCATGGACGCTGCAGCCGCGCGGGACGGAAAGCCGACGCCGACACTCGAAGAGGAGGTCTTGCTCGACGCGCTGCACGCGGTGAACGCGCTCGAAGACAACTACCGCGATGAGCTCGGAGGCGAGGCGGCGCAAGGACTCAAGGAAGCCAACGCGAAGCTGCGCGGTCTGTTCAACCTTGACCGGTTCTACTCAGGATCCGAAGGGATGCCGGCCGGTCCCGAGCGCGACATCGCGCGGTACTACGAAGAGGTTTACATCCCGTATTGGGACAAGGTCACCAAGATCCGCGAGCGCTACATCGACAAGCCGGGTGCGAGCGCGGACGAGGTTGCGACTGGTCGACGCATGCTGACCGAACTGCGCAACAACTTCGGCGAGGAAGGCGAGTTCGCATCAGGGAAGCCTTCGCGACAGGTCAAGCTCTCGGGGGTTTTGCCGTCGTTGGTGACGGCGGCACGACACTGGAACCGCCTAATCGGCGCCGACGTGTTCGTCATCAGTGATGATCCAGATGCGGTCGACGTCACCCGTGCTGATCTCGCCGGCCAGAACGCGCAAGGGTTGTTCTATCCCGGCGACAAGCCGCGGATCGAGATCAGCACGAACGTCATCGACGAGCTCGACACAGTGATGCACGAGCTGGGGCATGCGCTTGGGTTCAGCCACAAGGACTTCTACAACCCCAAGACCGGAGAGGTTGATCTCAGCCATGCTCTCGTGATGAAGATTCGCGAGAAGTACGGGATCAAGACCGAAAAGCGGCGCGGGGTGTTCATGGAAGGCGACGTGCTATTCCCGACGCCCGAAGAACTCACGTATCTGCGGCTGGATGACGGCGAGAAGAAACGACGCAAGCAGTCGTGGGCAACCGGCCGCGTCGAGTGGCTGTCGCCATTCCAACGGCGGACGCTTGGCATCTCGAACCCGAAGGCCGAGCAGTTCTGGGAGACGGTGTCACGGACCGATGAGTTCTACTACAAGACCCTGCGCGAACGCGGCTGGACCTCGTCGCAGCGCGAAGCGAAGGCATGGCGCGACTCGCTCGACACGTGGGAAGACGACCTCTCCGACTACTACGGCGTGCAGAAAGAGTTCGGTTACTCGAAGCTCCCGCCGTACGTCCGGCTCACGCAGTGGGGATTGGCGAAAGGCGACTCGTGGAACCGTGTCGTCGAGGTCGCCAACGCCGAGCAAGCCTACCTTCACGCTGCCGACGTCGGACCGACGTCGAAGTTTGGCCGCGCGCGCATGCGGGGCTTCACATCATGGCTGTCGTCGTACATCACACGAGACGAATCGGTGAAGCGCACAATTATGGACTTGATGGATGCGACTCCGGAACGGTTCCGCAAGACGTTCGATGAAGACTTCGTGCCGTTCCTGTTTTTTGGGGTGACCTTTGGCTGAGAAGAAGACTCCTGCACCGGAACAACCGACGAAAGCGCCGGCGAAATCCGAGCCGCCGAAGCCGCCGGCGCCCGGCGAAACCCGCGAGGCGAGCAAGCCGCGCGACGTAGAGTCCGAACGCGTGCAACGCTTCGAGACGGTGTACGTGGGGCTTTGGCATGACGATCCGCCGCCTGGCTACTGCGAAGCCGCCGCACGCACGATGAACATCTTCGAGTTCGAAGCGAACGAGCGCGCGAAGCCTGCGTTCCAGTCATCGCCTCGATATGCAGAGGAAGCCGACGTCGCGCACGCCGGACCGAAGGAGGCACAACGTGGCTAGTGCACCGCCTCCCCCTCCACCGCCTCCGTCATCTGGTTCGAGTTCGTCCAGCAGCAGCAGCAGTTCGTCGGGCGGTTTCCATCGTCAGCACCTGTCGACCAGTGCCGTGCGCCGCGTGCTGCGCGAGTCGTTCGCGGCGCTGTTCCCGTTCGACGTGCAGCGTTACATCGACCAGGCGATCCGCGCGCGACCGTACGGGGTATCGCTCGAGGACTACGCCTACAGCCTGATCATCCGATCGCCCCAAGCACGCGCACGCATGGCCGGCAACTATCGCCCGGACGGCACGCTCCGGTACTCGCCGCAGGAGTTCTTCCAGCGAGAAGCATCGCTGATCAACGCAGCTTCGAAGTACGGCATCGCGCTGAATCGCCATCAGATCGCGGGCTTGATGGTGAACGACCGCACAGGCGACGAAGCAGAGGTTGCCTTCCAAGGTATCCAGCTCGCGCGGACGAACAAGCCCTATCTCGACCGACTCAACTCACAGATCGACTACCTGAACGCGCGTCGGCGTGCGCACGGTTACACGAAGATGATCCCGCGCATCAACGGCGCGAAGGAGGCAGTGAACTTCTTCACCGGTCGCGCCGATCGAGAGCTGTACGCCGTGGCCGAAGGTGCGTCGTTTCAGACCGCCGCGAAAGCCGCCGGTATCCACATCACTGCGCACCATGCACAGCAACTCGCTGCGAAGGAGGGCTTCCACACCCTGGAGGAAGCCGAGCAGAGCTACGGCGAGATCGCTGCGCGCCTTCGCAAGGCGGCGCCGGAACTCAAGGGGTTCGGCATCACACGCGAGCAGCTCGAAACCATCGAGTTCGGTGGGCCGAACCGCGCGGCACTCGCGGCAAAGGCCGAGCAAGCGTTGAAGCAGCGTGAGGCCGCTTTGCAGGCGCCCGTGCAGCAGCAAGTCGGCGCCGTTAGCCCCATCCGGCGCGCGGATCGAGAGGAAGCGAGTTACTGAGAGTCGTTGCAATCCTGATTCACCTTGCGCACCATGCCTCCGGGAACCCCTCGGAGGACCGAGTCCCTGAGGAGGGAACCGAATGGCCGATCGAGAGATCGACACGTTGGATCCGGAGACGGATCCGGAAACCCCGGAAGAGAAGTCGACCGGGAAGGACCCACGAGACAAGCGCATCGCTGAACTCGAGCGACAGCTCGGCGAAGCCAAGACGTGGGCACACAACGAAGCCGCCAAGCGGCTCTCTTCGCAATACGGGGTTGAGATAACTCCCGAGAAGCTCAAGGGTCAGAACGTGCAGTTGATCGAGGAGATCCTCGACAGCGCACTCAAGCCCAAGGGCGAGACGACTCCCGAAGGGGAGACGACCGAGCCCGAGCCCACAACGCCGAAGACGCCTGCGCAAGATGTCAAAGCCGCGAAGGACTTCGTCGCGAAGGGCTCGCCGTCCGGAGCACCCGTGTCCACGGAAGTGGTGTCTGCCGCCGATGCCTTGAAGAAGGTTGCTTCAGGCGAGTGGACAGACGCTCAGTACCGAGCCAACGCGGAACGCCGGATGAACGCCCCGTAAGTCGACGCGCCCTCCCGAGCGCGTCCTTCTCTCAAGGAGTGCTCGCGATGGCAAACGAAATCACGCTGACTTCCCACAACGACACGTACCTCGCGTCAGAGGTTCGCGCCGTTTTGATGGAAGAGATCCGCCCGAACAACTCGCTTCGCGAGGACATGGACGAAGTCGGGTTGACATCTTCCAACATCCACGATTGGCCGATCCAGGACGATCCCGGCGCGGCGGCAGCGAAGACCGAAGCGACGGACCTGGCGAACACGGCAGCGACGACGTCGAAGGCGTCGGCAACGCTCGCCACGGTCGGCATCATGTTCTCGCCGACCGACGAAGTGCGCGCTGCATCTCTCGCCGAGCTCGTTGTGTGGACGGTCGGCGTGTCGAAGCGTTCGGTGCTCGAGAAGCTCGAGACCGACCTCGCTGCGTTGCTCGACGACCCGACGAACGCAACGTCGACGTCGGGGATCGACCTCACGGTCGACACGCTGTTCGCCGCCGGCGCAGCGCTCACGGGTCGCGACATCGTCGGTCAGCGTCACTTCACCGGCGGTCCGCAGCAGTACACCGATCTGCAGCGCGACATGGCTGCGTCGATCTCGCCGTACGTGGGCGAAGAGGCCAAGCGCGCGGTGAACTTCGGTTCCGACCAGCGTCAGGCGATGGTGGTCGGGGACATCCTCGTCAAGCAGACGTCGACCGTCCCCACAGCGAACGCCGGCGCCGATGTCGTCGGTTGCGTCTACGTGCCCAAGCACACGTTCGGTCTCGCGGTCGCCAACGATCCCGAGGGCGGTGGCAAGTGGCTCCCGCGCGTGCGCACGCAGCGCGACGAGTCGAACAACCTCACCGAGATCGTGTGCACCGGCCGCTACGGCGGCGTGCTCAAGCGCAACGCAGACGGGCAGGAAGTCGACTCGGACGCGTAACGGGTCTTGCGATTGGGAGGGGATGTGCAATCCCCTCCCAACCTGGAAACTTTCGTCGAGGAGGAAACCCGAATGGCCAAATACCGCCAGATCGTCGAAGAGACCGAAGACGACCGGGAGCGCGCGCTTGCGCTCGTGGCCGCAGATGCGATCGACGCGCACACCGCGTACGTCGACAAGCGCACCGCGGACGAAGATGCCGCGCGCGCCGAAGCCGCAGCGATCGCCAAGGCCGAGAAGAAGGCCGCGGACGAAGAGGCAGCGACAGAGAAGGCGGCCGCGAAGGCCGCGACACAGAAGGCGAAATAACCATGTCCAACGAGCTCGAAGGATCGGGTCAGCTCGAAGTAACGAGCGACGAAATGTTCGTCTGCTCGGAACCCGGGTGCGGGAAGGTCTGCAAGAACGCGCTCGGCAAGCTCGCGCACGAGCGGAGCCACGTCGCGAAGGAAGACGACGCACCGCCGGTAGCGGAAGAGCCGATTGCGGAGGCACCAATTGCGCCAGCGCCGGTTCCGCCGGTCACGGTGATCGACGGTCCGCCGCCGGTCAAGAAGGCGACACGTGCTGAACCACGCAATCTCAACATCCCGCCGATGCACAAGGCGCACTCGAACATCCGCTCCGTCAAGATGATGGACCCGCGTTGTCGCACGAACCCCGAGACGGGTATCGAGGGTTGCGAAGATAAGCCGGGCGCCTACGGCAGCCTGTGGTGGAAGACGTGTCCGCACGACCCGTACCACCGACTCGAGCGGCACGAAGAGAACCGCCCCACGCTGGTCGAGATCTGCGCGTCGTGCGAGAAGGCCGAGGCTGACCACGATGGCTCACACACCTTCGAGCGCTCGGGTCGCTTGTTGCAATCGGGATTGACCACCTACGTGTGGTTCAGCGAAGAGCCGAACCTTCGTCAGGTGCAGCTCACACCCCGGGTCGGTGGAACGCTGTATGGACTCGACCCCGTGATCTGGCGGCGCGGGAACGGCTGGATCATGCCGAACGAGCACACGACGAAGCCGCTCGTCGAGTTCTGCGAGTACCACAACTGCTGGTGCCAGAACATCGTCGTGCGCGATCCCGAGTACGGCAACTACTGCAAGGAATCGGCCGCAAAGCGCGTGAAGCTCGACATGAAAGGCAAGTCCATCGAGGCGTACAACCAGGAGAAGTTGGACGAGCAGATGGATGCGACTCGTGTCGGAGGTTCGCGTGCCTGAGGTCACGGGACCGATTCCCGAGTTCCTTCCGCCGAAGCAGCTTCCCGGTGAGACCGCGCAGGAGTACGTCGACCGCGCGGAGTGGCATCGTGCGCGCGTTCCAGCTGACGTGCTGCACGCTCCGATCCAAGGCCACGTCGCCGGGTCCGATGGAATCAAGCACTGGTCCAAAGCTGATTACATCGGTGCTGCGGGGTCCGGAGAAGGCGGTCACGAGGAGAACGAGCACGTCTTCGCCGACCAGGTCGTTCCGATCACCGTCTTCAAGCCGCTTCCGAAGATCCGCAAACGCACGCCGGCCGAACGCGTCGAGGAAGTACGCAAGGGACTGCAGACGCTCGCGATCCAGTCCTACGTCGACGGCGTCATGCGTCTGCCGCGAAGTGTGTGTCAGCGGCTCGTCGATCTCGGCGTGTACGCGCGCATCGAAGACGCGCTTGCTGACACCGTTGAAACGATCCTGCAGAAGTTCGACATCTATGCGCGCGCCTTGCTCGAGCAAGCACCAACGCGCGACCTGATCCCAAACGTTGTGTTGGCCCCGGCGATCTCGCAGGCCGTCTAGAAGGAGCGACACCATGCCTGGTTCGATCAAGCACATCGGAAGAGAGATCCGCTACGCAGGCGGGTTCCAGACGTATCCCATCGTCGCGAAGGTCAACAGCTACACGATCCTCGCCGAGGATGGCGGAACGCTGTTCACCAACCTCGGTGCAGCCGGTGCGGTGACGTTCACGTTGCCGGCGTTGAGCGAAGTGGTCGATGGCTGGTCCTGCGAGTTCCAGGTCGCTGCCGATCAGAACTTCATCGTGGCAGCCGCGGCTGCAGATGTAGACCGGATGGTCGTCTTCAACGACGCCGCGGCGGACTCGATCGCGTTCCAGACCGCGGCCGAGAGAATCGGCGGCGGTCTGTTGGCTATCGCAGACGTGACCAACAGCAAATGGTACGTCCGCGTCTTCCTCGGCGCCGAGACCCAAACCCCGACGATCGTCACCTAACCGGAGATCCGGATATGGCGCGCGCAGGCAAGCACTTCTTCAAGGCCGACGCAGGAGCGGCGAAGTTCGCCGTATCGACCGTTCCTGCAGACGTGTACCTCATCGAAGTCTCAAACGTGAACGTCGATCACGTCTATCTGCAGCTCTTCGATGCTGCATCGGCAGACGTGACGGTTGGAACGACGCCGCCCACCCTGTCGTTGTTCGTGCCTCCCGGTGTGGGGGCGACAGACGGAGCGGCTGCAGACAAGGTGTTCACGGTCCCGATCCACTTCTCTACCGCCATAACCGCGGCAGTCACGACACAGTCGAACAACAACGGGGCGCCAGCTTCCAGCTCGATCGTCAATGTGAGCATGCAGCCTCTGGCGTAGGAGGAAAGGTTGGGCTTCTATGGAGGCGGACAAGGTCTCGCATCGGTACTCGCTCGCAAACTCGCGGACGAAACGATCACGAACTCTGCCGCGCTGCAAGACGACGACGAGCTAAGTGTCCTCCTCGCCGCGAACTCGACCTATCTCTACATCGGCCGGTTCATCGTGAGCGGCACAGCGACCGGTGACTTCAAGACGCTTATGACGGCGTCAGGGGCGCCAACGCTGCACAAGTGTTCGTATCACCCGACGTGGGATACCGGCGACTTGTTCGGCGTGAGCGTCGAGACGGCAGAAGCTGCGGCTGCGATCGGGGTCGGCGCCGGCGCGCGCGCAGTGCTCGTGATCGGAGTCGTCGTGACCGCAGGAGCCGCCTCGACGCTCAAGATGCAGTTCGCGCAGAACACCGCCGCCCCGGCAACGAGCGTCACTGTCTCCGCGGGATCGATCCTGACGGCGTTGAAGGTGGCCTGATGCCGGACACTCTGCTGTCGCCGACCGCGGCCACGACCGAGGCAGTGCTCGTGAAGGCCATCGCGCGCATGCTCGGCGATCTGCCGTACACCGACACGCACACGAACTCCCTCGCGTCGAACTACACGTCGCTGACGGTCGCTTCGGATGCGACGAGTCGATGGGAGATCGGCGACTACGGCGACTGGATCGAAGACGGCACCTACGACATCTTCGTGGTGACCGCAGTCGCCGCGACGACGCTCACGGTGCTCGGCGGCCAACTCGGCTCGACGCAACAAGCACACGCTGCGAACGCGCGCTTCCGCAAGCGTCCAGCGTATTGGGCGTTGAACGTGCAGCGCGCGGTGAACGACGCGCTCAATGATCTGTGGCCGCGGTTGTACGCGGTCTACGAGTCGCAGTTCACATCTGCTTCCTGGGCCGCGGAGGCGACGCTGATCAAGTCGATCTCGGAAACCGCGGAGGAGATTCTGGGTGCGTACCAAGTTGGCGACGCGACTCCGACGAAGAGATTTCCGGTCACCAGCGAAGGCCCGTTCTACATCCACACCGCTTTGTCGGCGACGAAGAAGGCGATCGAGTTCCGGTCGATCCCCGACGACAACAACACGATCTACGTGCAGTACACGCGCAAGCTCGGCATCACCGATCTTTCGGATGGGCAAGCACGCGCGGTCGAGTACGGCGCGTGTGCGCGCCTGCTCGAGCAAGAGGGCGCAGCGACGAAGGGAGCCGCGTCGGAGGACTCTTCGCAGCAGACACGCGACGCTCGGTACTTCGCCGGTCGCCAGCAGGAGTTCATCGGTTCCGAGGCGGCGCTGTTGCGGCGCACGTTCCCGTTGCGCGCGCGTCGATCTTTCTGGCCGGCCCACCATCGGATGGGAGCGTGACGATCGTGGTGTGGGATCCCGGCATCGCAGACCGAGGAGATCACGTGAAGACTCTGGCCGATCCCCGGAGTCAGAAGCGCCTCGCCTGTGACCAAGGGATCTCGCTCCAAGGTCGTCGATAACCCCCGATGGCAGACATCAAGCCAACACACGTTCGCATCAACGGCGTCGACTACGCCCTCGAGCTATCTGCTGAGAGCTTCTTCGAAGAATGGGTTGAGTCCGACATCCTGGCCGACAGCAAGATCGAAGGCGCGTCGCGTCCCGCCGTACAACCACGTTCCGAGATTCGCGCGTGGAAGATCGACGACTGGTCCGCCGGCGAGGGGTACAAGTTCCTGGACTCCCGAAATGATCATCCTTCGCAAAGGGGTTATCTGTATGCGACCAATTCGGCTCCCGGGGATGGCGTTATCGATGTCTCCGTGCCCGGGGAGGTCAGTCTTGGTCTGGACAAGACCGTCTCTCACAACCCCGGAATCGGCGCGGGTTCGGGGCCGTACTTCGCGGTAGCAGGCAACAACGTGTGGATTGCACACGGCTCCCTCACCTACGAGCAAACCGCGCTGGATACTTGGACGGCTCGCACCAACGGCATGAACGGTCAACAAATCAACGGACCCGTGTCGGGACACATGAGCGGCGTGTTCATCGCCGGTGTGCGCTCCGGAGCAGATGGGGGTGTGCGTCGCGTCACCGCTGCCGGCAACACGTCCTGGGTTGCCGAGTCGGCCCGCTCGGCTCTGGTCGCGGACAACCGCGTCTATTACGCGACTATCGGCGCTACGACTTCGCTGTTGAAGCGCGTCGGGTTGGACGCCGCGGCCGCCGGCACGACGATGATCACATTCAACGGGATCGGCACGACCTACGCAGGTGCGGTGCTGTGTGCGGCTGCCGTCGGTTCACGCATATATGTCCTTGTCGGGAACCTGTTGGAGGCCCCCCGACTGTGGGTGCTGGAGAACGACGTCGGCCGTGAGGTTGCCGTCTTCGATGGGTTGCGGTTGCCGACCACGTCCGAAGAGGGCATCCGGCTGATGACCGTGGTGAACGGCGTGGTCTACGTCGGGGGATATGAGAAGGACATCGCCAACAACAAGGTCCCACGTCTAGATTTCTACGACGGGCAAACCTGGGGTACGGCTTTTCGCCTCACCGCGCGCACCGGTCTGCAGATCCGTAGCGTTTCGGCTGGGCGGCAGAACGAAGTTCTGTGCACGGTCGGCTCGAGCTACAACCGGCTCCTGCGCTACGACACCACGACGGGAGGCGTGTCGCAGTTCGCAGTCGGTGCGGCCGGCTCTGCGCCCGAACCTAGAGACGCGACCTTCCATGAAGGCGTCTACTACATCGGCTCCACAGACGGTACGAGCCCCTCGGTCGTTCGCACGCTGACTTCGGGGTCAGGCAAATACCTATCAAGCCAAACGATCGCAGAGCCCACCTGGGACTACGACCTCCCCGACACCGAGAAGATGCTCGTAGAGATCGAGGTCCACACCGCCGATCTTCCCTCTGGCGCTTCGGTTGAAGTGCAGGTGATCCTAGATGGAACGACGACCGTGACGACAGACGCGGCAGGAGCGACGATGTCCCACGTCTCGGGCTCACGGAAGTTGTTCACGCTGAGCGGCGCATCGGCCGAGCGCACCTTCCGATTCTTGCAGCCGATCATCCTGCTCAAGACGTCGAACACTGCGAACACGCCGACGCTTTACTCGGTGACGATCCGGTGTCTTCCCATACCGTCGAAGCTCCGTCTCTTCGAGTGCCTCATCGCCTGCAAAGACGAAACGGCAACTGATCGCAAGACCGGCCAGCAGCTCAACGGACGGCAGATTCGGGCAAACCTCGAGACTTTGCGCGACTCGACCAGCGATCGCGTGTTTACCTTCATCCCCTACATCAAGGGTGCGGGTCCTCCCTACGAAGGTCCAAAGGAGACGTCTCACACGGTGATGCTCCAGCCCGGCGTTCGCAACGGAGGCTTCTCCGCTACCAAACAAGGCGAAGGCGTCATGCGCTGTCGCTTCCTCAAGCTCGGGTAAACCGATGCCCAAGGACAACAGGGGCAGGGTCACCAAAGCGCCGGTCGTTCCCGAGAACGGCGCGCACCGGATCCTCTCGCTCGCGCACACAGGATTCATCACCGCAACGGCGACGCTCGTGTTCGGGACTATCACCGCGAACACCGCCACGACGGTCACCGTGACGGTGCCTGGGGCGCAGCTAGGAGACGGCGTGATCGCAACTCCGAACGGCAACCCCGCTGCACACTGCGTGTGGTCGGCGTTCGTCTCGGCCCAAGACACCGTGTCGGTGAAGCTCGCGAACCCCAACGGGGCGAACCAAGTCTCCACCGATCGCTCGTGGCAGATCGTCATCCTCAAACTTTGAGCTTCCGGTGGAGCTGAATCAGCCCGGCGCAAGATGACACCATGATTCCGCCGTTGAAGAACTTCCGTGAAGAACTCGCTTGGGCGGCGGGGTTCTTCGATGGGGAAGGGTATGTCGGCCACATGAATCACTTGGATAAGCGCGACGGGCGTCTATATAGCTCACCCAAGCTGTCGGTTGGGCAAGTGCGCCGTGAGCCACTCAATCGGTTCGCGCTAGCTGTTGGCGTCGGCTCCGTGCGGGGACCCTACGGGCCATATAAGGGCCAGGTGCAGCCCATTCATGCCTTCCGTCTAGAGGGATTCGAGAAGGTTCAGGCGATGGCGGCGATGCTGTGGGTCTTCCTGTCGGAGCCAAAGCGCGAGCAATTCAACCAAGTCTTGACGGCGTCTCGCGCCGGGTGCAAGCGGCACACGGGGGGGCATCCTTGATACCGAGTTTGAAGAAGTACCCGGGACCAACCGCACGCGCAGCGAAGAACACGACGTTCAATCCTACGCGGCCCGATGGCACGCATTACTCCTCGGGCACCCGATATGGATCCACGAAGCGTGACCCGATGCACGGCGGGATCGACCTCGTTCCGACGACTCCCGGCCGTGAAGGCGAAGACCTCTACGCCGGCTGGGGTGGTCGGGTCGTGTTCGCCGGCTGGGGCGTGTGGGGAGGCAAGAGCTACGGCTGGCAAGTCATCCTCAAACACTGGCATCGCCACGCTGACGGAACCGATCACCACTGGTACTCCGGGCACAACCACATGCACTCGCCATCACCGTTCCGCGCGGGCGATCAAGTGCATGCCGACACCGTCGTTGGTCACGTCGGCAAGACCGGCTACGGGACGAACGCACACTCGCACTGGATCGTGCAGGCGCGCCCCGAACACAAGAGCCAGGTCGTCGACTTCAAGGAGCGCGCCGAAGCGCGTCGCCAGAAAGAACTCGCGGCGTGACGCGCGAACCCTGAGCCATGTTCTTGATTGCAGCCAACGACCTCGGAGCCCTTGTCGGTCCGGCGGCTCTGATAACAGCGGTCTTCGGCGCGATCTTCACCGGCATCCAGCTCGCGCGCGCAGGCAAGGCCGATAAGGCCGACGTCGACCAAAAGGCCGACCGAGACACTGTGACGGCGCTCGCGGGAGTGGTCGCGGATCAGAGCTCACAGATCGCCGAGCTCAAACGGCGCGTCGACGAGTGCGAGGAACGCGAGGAACGCGAGCGACAGGGCAAGGGATGAAAGCATGGTGGAACTCCGATCGCCTCGCCATCTTCGTTGCTGGTGTGATCGTCGTCGGGCTCGTGCTGACCGTCTACGCCGGTTTCTCGGTACTGAGCGCGACGCAACGCACGAGCGAGACGAACACCGAGATCCTGCGGCGTCTGCGAGCCGAAGAGGCTGCGAGCGATGCGAACCAGCGCAAGCTGCTTCGTGGATTCGAGGATGACGTGCGCTGGCTATTGCGCGCGCACGAACGCCGTCAACAAGCTCAGGCGCGCGAGATCTTGATCGCGGCGAACACCGACAGGTCATCGTCATCGCCGAACCCGTCGCCGCCTGCTTCCGAGGAGCCCTCGCCTCGACCGTCGTCGAGTCCGTCGCCATCGCCATCACCATCGCCAACCTGTCTGCCGAATCTTCCGATCTGCGTGGCACCACACACGTCGCAGCAAGGAGGCAGCAAACGATGAGTTCAAAGCGCTCGAACAAAGGAGGAAAGATGCAGGCATACATGAAGTGCATCGTCGCGTTCCTGACTGCGCTCGGAACATGGGGTGCCACGGCTTTCGCGGATGGACGCTTGAATGCGGTAGAGGCGTTCGGACTCACCGGCGTCTTCGTTGCCGGCTTCGCGGTCTACCAGGTGACAAACACCCCGCAACGCCGCAGCGGCAAGGGATAACGCCCCGGATGATGATCGGCATCGACGGCACGTGTCCATCGTGCGGGACGGTGCAACTGTGTCGCGATGAACTCGAGCTGTGGTGTTGCACGAACGACGTGTTCGCGTCGTTCTACCGGTTCACGTGTCCCTGGTGCCGCGCGGTCGTTCAGCGCCGGATCAGCGCGCAGAAGGTCAACGAGTTGATCGCAGCCGGCGTAGGTGTGTCGACGTTCGAAGCGTCAGCTGATGTCTTCGAGGCTCACGAGGGTCCACCGTTTACCAACGACGACCTGATCGACTTCCACTTCTGGCTCGAGCACGTCGAAGGGCTCTAAGGCCCCACCACGATCGGGAACGCGGTGCAGGGTCGACGACACACGAACCTTCCCTCGTGATCATGCCGTGCTTGCGAGTTCGGCCGTGTGAAGCCTCGATCGCACAACGCGCACCGGCGCAGCCGCGGAACCGGACTCAGGACCGGACTCTCGCCGGCATCCGAATGACGTCGGCTATCTCCACTTCCTCGCGCGTCCATGCTCCGACCTCCAGTGGCGGTCGCACGGCGTCAGGCAGAGACGCCCACGCCTCCAAGTGAGCAAGCAAGTGGGCGAAGCACGCCGATGCTCTCTTGCCGCCCGTGGGCTTCGCGGGAGCAACGTAGAACTCGGCATCGCTTCGGCACCGGCCGTCGTACTCGCATCTGTTCATCGCTTCACCAACCATCCGGCTTCGTAGTGCTCCTCGACGTGTTGCTGCGATGCGACCTTGCTCGTGTCCCAACCGACCTCGTGTGTGTTATTCAGGTGCTCGATGTAGCCGAGCTCGCGCAGCCTCCGCGAGCGGATGCGGGCGATGAACTTGTGCTGCGCCTCGTGTTGGCTCACGGGACCAGCTCCACGGCGGCGCGAAGCGACGGGTCGGAAGGGACGGTGTAGATGTGGATCGAGCGCATGTCGGAGTGGCCGAGCAGATCGGCAACCCGGCGAGCGTCGACGCCTGCTTCGATCAAGGTCGTGGCGAAGGTGTGTCGCAACGCGTAGGGGCGACGCTTCGCCTCGCTGAGACCGGCGACCTCGCACGCGCGATGGACGGCGTCCCAATAGCTGCGCGACGAGACGTTAGAGACGCGCCCGACGCGGTTGTGAACCAGGGTGGCGAACACCGCTTGCGCCTTCGCCGACAGCGGAACGATCCGGTCGCTATCGGTCTTGGTTTCGACGACTTCGATGTAGGGATGGCGCCCGTCAAGATGCACATGCGCGGTCTGCATCTTGCACAGCTCGCCGGGCCGGACGCCGGTGTAGTACTGCGCGAGCATCATCTGCGCGACGCGCAAACGGGGAGCACGCCACTGAGGACGGTTGTCGGGGTACCACGAGGCCGCGATGACAGCCCGAGTCAGTTCGTCCTGGCTCAGGCCACGCCGGATGCGATTGCGGGTCCGCCGCCGCGGCCGAATCTCCTCCAGCGGGTTGTCCTCGCGGTAACCCCGTTCAACCATCCAGCCCAGCAGGTCGGCCAAGACCTGACGGCAGAGCTTCGCGTTGGCCGGACTTTGTTCCTCCAGGTAGCTGCGCAGGTAGGGGACCGTCCATTCGGCGGGGTGGCGATCGCCGAGGTCTCCGAGGATGCGCACTGCGGTGCGGACATACAGATTCCCGGTGCCGCTTGGACGGTACCGAAGAACGTCTGCGCGCCATCCCCGATACAGCGTAAAGGGGTCGACCGAACCCTGATCACACATGCATGCCAGATCGAGGGCGTTGGCTCCCCTCGTACCTCCGAGGCTACTCATGGTGAGTGACGGTCTCGGGGTCACGCGGCGTTCGAACGGACGAAGTTAGCTGCCCTGGAAGACCTTAGGGCTGCGTTTCTCACACCCGACTTCTGCCAAAGGAGATACCTGGCCAATTCAGGGGTGAAGCCGAGGTCGGATGCTAGCGCAGCAACGACCTCGTCGTGGGGGATAGCCAGGGCGTCGACCACGCGGTGCAGCAACGGCGTCTCCGCCGTTCGCGCCATGATTCCGAGCGCGCGCGTGCCGTTGTCATTCCAGCCCGCGGTCAGCATGTAGAGCGCTTTGGAGCTCACGCCGAGCTTCGTTGCCAAACGATGCGGGGACGCGCCGCGTCGATCCAAGTATCGCTGGATGAGCTTCGCCACTTCCCCCGGTTCGAAGGTCACCTGGAGTGCCACGCCCTGCCTCCCGTTTTGAACGAATGAACCTCGCCTGTGTAGTTCAGAGTTGTACTACAGACCTGCCTATCTTGCAAGCTCTTTGCCCTTCCTCCTTGACACGAGGAATAACGGGGGGTTCAATGCCGCTCACGAGTTACATCGATGTAGTTCCGACCGAGGGAGCGGCAGATTGGGCAAGTCCTCGAAGGGCTCCAAGCTCAAGGAACTTCGCAAAGCAAAGGGTCTCTCGCTCACCCAACTCACGGTCCTGACCGGGATCCCGAGCGCCACCATCTGGCGCTGGGAGGCGGGCAAAGCAAAGCCGGTGCTCGGCAACGCCGTGAAGGTCGCCGAGGCTCTCGGTGCCCAAATCCACGACATCTGGCCACCGGAGGAACTCGCCGCCGAGGTCTCGGTGTGAAGCGTCGGCGCTTCCAGCGGCCGTTCCCGTCCTTCAAGGGCGCGGCGACGCCGACACCGCTCGGACGCAAACCCCATCCGGTCGCGCGCATCTGTCGCGGCTGCAGCGGGCGCGGCGACACCGACTGCACGCGTTGCGATGCAACCGGCCGCGAGATCGTCGAGGGCGTCGAGCTGCTCGGCCAAGCGAGCTTCACCGATGTCGAACCGGACCAACCGATCGAGGAGCTGCGCGCGATCTAACAAACCGAACGCGGGAGCGGGAGATGTCACTAGGAACCGAACTGAGCATCCGGGAACGCGCGCTGTCTGCGTTCACCGATGGAACACGCACCGATCTGCGCGTGCGCACCGTCGAGCGCCTGCAGTCACCATCGGAGCGACTCGTGCAACTGCTCAAGGAGAAGCTCGAAGTCGAGTACCCGCTGCACGAGGTCGTCTACGTCAAAGGTCGACCACTTGCTCGATTCGATGACCTGACCTTCACGCTTCGCGACTCGAACTTCTCAGGACTTGACGTCGACCTCGAGCTGATGACGTTCCGCTGCACCAAATGCTGCGGCGGCGCCGGCGGGTGGTACACGTCGCTGCAGATCATCCACTGCGCAGTTGATGTCGGTCGCGTTCTGCATCGACACGACGGTGCGCGTCACTCCGAACCAACGACGACCAAGGAGGTCGCACATGGCGAAGCAGATGTTCCGTCAAGGTGACGTGCTGATCGAGCGCGTCTCTGCCCCCGAACTCGGCGCAAAGGTCAAGCGTGACAAAGGCCGTGCCGTGCTGGCCTACGGCGAAGTGACAGGCCACGCGCACGCGATCGCCGCCAAGGGCGCAGAGCTGTACGAGTCCGCAACCGAAACCGAATCGCTCGAAGTCCGGTTCCTGCGCGTGCTCGCCGAAGGTGGCGTGCCGTTGCGTCACGAGGAGCACGCAACGATCGAGATTCCGCCTGGGGACTACCGCATCACCAGACAACGCGAGTACGCGCCCGATGCCATCCGCAACGTCGCGGACTAACCGTCATGGCGACGAAGATTCAATCGCTGACGGCTGCGCAGGAGCGCGCACGCCAGAAGCATCACGCCGAATGGTTGGGTGTCGGAACCTCAACCGAACGAGCTGATCGGCCGCGCGCGGAAGCGGCGATCACACGGATGTACGAACTCATCGGGGAAGAGCCGCCGTTGTTCATCTGGTGCGACTCACCGGCGACGTCGATGCTTGGTCTTGCTGTTCTCCGAGCGTTAGCGAAGGAGAACAGCAAGCTCGGGTCGTCGCTCCGGTCGTCGCTCGGGTCGTCGCTCGGGTCGTCGCTCGGGTCGTCGCTCGGGTCGTCGCTCTGGTCGTCGCTCGGGTCGTCGCTCCGGTCGTCGCTCGGGTCGTCGCTCGGGTCGTCGCTCCGGTCGTCGCTCGGGTCGTCGCTCCGGTCGTCGCTCGGGTCGTCGCTCGGGTCGTCGCTCCGGTCGTCGCTCGGGTCGTCGCTC
>Ga0070699_100000802_pt1 | contig 28996 bp, 28 predicted proteins | sample KBSK1503metaG_FD_65473 | JGI IMG/M metagenome (GOLD analysis project Ga0070699, IMG submission 65473) | Corn, switchgrass and miscanthus rhizosphere microbial communities from Kellogg Biological Station, Michigan, USA - KBS K1-50-3 metaG | ecosystem: Host-associated > Plants > Roots >...
TCCTCGTCTAATCTCGACTAGTGTCGAAGCGTTGCGATTGGCAATATTGCCAATCGAGTACGGTACGAGAGTGTCGATAAGCGACGAATCGGACCCAAGAGCCTACGTGCGACTGGCCGCACGGCTGCGCCGGGAGATCGCCGAGGGAAAGCTCACCCCCGGCATGCCGACGCCGTCCATCACCACCCTGAGCCAGCAGTACGGGCATGCCCGGCAGACGTGCGCCAAGGCGCTGCACACCCTGGAGGATGAGGGCCTGCTGACCCGCGTCCCCGGCCTCGGCTACTACGTCACCGCAACCACCGAGCCCGGATCCCCCGCCCAGTCAGGCACTTGACTCCCGCGGCACGCCCGCCCCATCTGCCACTGCCTGTCTGCCGATGTGCCCGGCCGCCACGGAACCACGACGATGTCACATCATGGTGCACCTGACCACGACTGTGTCACATCGTCGTGGTTACGGTCGGCGCCCCGGCCGCCCGGAGGCGAGGCTGGCGGGACGTGAGGGACTGGCGGGCCGGATGGGACGCGGCGCAAGGGCAAGCTCCGGCGGGTTCAAGATCGTTCCACCGCAGTGGGAAATCTTGATGTTGAAGATCTCTACGCCGGATCACGGACCAGGGTGGCGACGCATTCGACGTGATGGGTCATCGGGAACGCGTCGAACGCGCGCAGGCCGGTCAGCGTCCAGCCGCGGGCCATGAGCAGGCCGATGTCGCGGGCCAGGGTGGCAGGGTCGCAGGACACGTAGGCGAACCTGGCCGCGCCGTGCTCCGCCGCGCCGAGGTAGCCGATGACCTCGCGGGCCAGCCCGGCACGCGGCGGGTCGGCGACCACCAGCCTGGCAGGCGGCAGCGCCGCGCCCCCGGCGCCGGGCTGGCCGCGGCGCAGTACCGCCGCCACGTCGCCCTTGTGCACCCGGGCCCAGGCCCACTGCCGCAGGTTGTGCCGGGCGTCCCGGACGGCGGCGGCGTCCGCCTCGACGCCGGCCACCGTCCCGCCCGGACCGACCGCCGGGGCCAGCGCGCCTGCGAACAGGCCGGCCCCGCAGTACAGGTCGAGTGCGACGTCGCCGGGCCGCGGCTCGAGCGCAGTCATGACGGCGGCGGTCAGCGCGTCGGCCGCGCCGGGGTGGACCTGCCAGAAGACGCCCGAGCTGACCCGCCAGTCCTGTCCGGCGGCGCGCTGGCTCAGGTAGGCGCGGCCGCGCACGGGGGTCAGGCGGCGCCCGGCCCGGCGCAGCACGGCATCGGCTCCGGGGAGGTCCGGCAGGACCGGTCCCGCCGGGCCGGGGCCGCCCGGACTGATGATCACGGCTCGTTCACCCGAACCGGTCGCGACCAGGGCCTCCACCGAGGACGTGCCCGGCCAGCGCCGGGCGGGCAGGCCGAGGTCGGTGATACCGGGATGCGCGATCAGGCATTCGCCGATGTCGATCACCTCATGCGAGCGGTGCGCACGCAGCCCGGCCACGCCGTCCGGGCGCACCGCGAACTGCACCCGCGTCCGCCAGCCCAGGCCGGCACCCGGTGCCTCGCCGCCGGGCAAAGGCTCGACGGTAATCTCGCGATCGAGGCCCGCCAGCCGCCTGAGCTGCTGGCGGATCACGGCGGCCTTGAGTGACCGCTGGGCGGGCAGCGCCGCGTGCTGCCAGTCGCAGCCACCGCAGTCACCCGGGCGGGCATGCGGGCACGGCGCCTCGACCCGGTCGGGTGACGCCGCCAGGATCTCTATCGCCTCCGCGCGGGCCAATCGCGATGTGACCTCGGTGATCCGGGCGCGGACCGTCTCGCCCGGCAGCGCATGCCGGACGAAGACCACCGGCCCGTCGTCCGGCCGGGCCACGCACCAGCCGCCGTGCGCCACGTCCACGGTCGTCACCTCGATCAGCTGACCCTCCTGATAGGTCGCCGGAACGTGGCTGGTGCGGGTGATCCGCGAAGTCAAAACGGGCTCCTTCGGGAGTGATAGAGAAAATCCCCCGACTTCCAGGCAGGGAGAAGGCCAAGCGAGGGCATACCTTTGTGGTGCTGGTGTGGTGGCGAGGCGCCCCTCTGTTCAGGGACCTGCTCATCGTGGGAGGACGGTCGTGCACATCGTAATCATGGGTTGCGGTCGGGTCGGGTCGACGCTCGCCCACATTCTCGAGGACCGGGACAATACGCTCTCGGTCATCGACAGGGATCCGGAGGCGTTCCGCAGGCTCAGGTCTTCATTCAAGGGCGACAAGATCACCGGCATTGGCTTCGACCGGGCCGTGCTCACCCAGGCTGGCATCGAGCGCGCCGATGCCTTCGTCGCCGTCAGCAGCGGCGACAACTCCAACATTATCTCCGCCCGGGTGGCCCGCGAGACGTTCAGCGTGCAGCGGGTGGTGGCCAGGATCTACGATCCGCGCCGGGCCGAGGTCTACGAGCGCCTCGGCATTCCCACCGTGGCCACGGTGCGCTGGACCGCCGACCAGATGCTCCGCAAGATCATCCCAGAAGGCGGCGGGACGCTCTGGCGCGACCCCACCGGCAAGATCGTGCTGGCCGAGGTGGGGTTCTCGCCTGCCTGGATCGGCGAGCAGGTGAAGTCGCTCGAGGCCAGGACGATGAGCCGGATCGCCTTTATCGACCGGCTGGGGCAGGCATTCGTGCCCGAACCGGGCACGGTCCTGCAAGAAGGGGACGTGCTGCACGTGGTGGCCCGGGACAGCGACCTGGACCGGATCACGGCGGCCTTCGCCACGCGGGGAGGCGAGCACTGATGCGGATCGCGATCGCGGGAGCCGGGGCGGTGGGCCGGTCTATCGCCGGCGAGTTGCTGGAGAACGGGCACGAGGTGCTGCTCATCGACAACTCGCCCAAGTCCATCAAGGTGGATAGCGTGCCGCGGGCCGAGTGGCTGCTCGCCGACGCCTGCGAGATCAGCTCCCTGGACGACGCGGCGCTGCAGCGCTGCCAGGTGGTGATCGCGGCGACCGGCGACGACAAGGTGAACCTGGTCGTGTCGCTGCTGGCCAAGACCGAGTACGGGGTGCCGCGCGTCGTGGCGCGGGTGAATCACCCGGGCAACGAGTGGCTGTACAACGAGTCCTGGGGCGTCGACGTCGCCGTCTCCACGCCGCGGCTGCTTTCCGCCCTGGTCGAGGAGGCGGTCAGCGTCGGCGACCTCGTGCGGCTGATGACGTTCGGGCAGAGCGAGGCGAGCCTGGTCGAACTGACGATGCCGGACGACGCGCCGCTGGTCGGCCAGCGGGTCGGCGGCATCGACTGGCCCGACGACACGTCGCTGGTAGCCATCTTGCGCGAGGGCCGGGTGCTGGTGCCGCACCCGGACGACCCGCTGCAGGCCGGCGACGAGCTCTTCTTCGTGACCAGCGAGGACGTCGAGGACGCACTCGCCCACCTGCTGCGGTCCAGTGATTAGCCGGGCGGGTTAGCGCGTCTCGGTGAACTCCGGGCCGCGCTCGAAGGGGTTCAGGTCGCCGCCGAACCGGTTCTCCTCTTGCGCGGCGGCCTGCTCCTCGAGCGCCTGCTGGGCCTCGGGCGGCAGCCGCAGCTCGAGTATCTCCCGCGGCGGAACCGGGTGTTCGCCGCGGACCACTACGACGCCCCTGAGTACCTCTTCGAGCAGGTCGGCCTGGTCTCCGCCGTCCGCGGCCGGGCCGGAGAACAGCCCGCGCATAAACCAGCGAGGGCCGTCGACGCCGACGAACCTGACCAGCCGCAGGCCCGAGGCCGGCTGCCCCGGCTCGGCCGGCACCTGGGCCACCAACTCGATCCCGAACGATCCCTCGGACTCCTGGCTGCGCCCGCCCGCCGCGTCCACCTCGGCGGCGATCTCGGCCCGGACGTCGTCCCACAGCGCACCACGGCGCGCGGCGGCGAACGCCTGGATCTGGACCTCGCTCTCCCGGTACCTGACCGTTACCCAGGCACCATGCTGCTCGGCCAGGACCAGCTGGATCTCATGCTCGGGTCCGACCGGCACCTGCAGGCTGCCGAGATCCACCCGCTCGGCCTCGGGGAAAGGCTCCGCTGAGTCCCACGGGCCGCCTTCGGCCTGCGGGACTACCCCGGGCTGCTCCGGCTCGTCGTAATCGAACTCGCCGCTGCCCGCGTCTGCTGAACGACGCCGACGAAACACTCCGCACACTCCTTATATGTTTACCCGCGGGGGGCGACCCTCCCGGGGACCCCCCCGGGTTTGGGAGGGCTGTCCGCTCCCCCAAACCCCCCTGACGACCCAAACCCGCCGTCGCCTCTGCTCGACCCGGGAAGCACCGTTACCTCTTGGAACAACGCCCGCTCGACGCGCTGTATGACCAGCTGCGCGATCCTGTCTCCGCGCCGGAAGCTGACCGCGTGGTCCCGGTCCGTGTTCAGCAGGGTCACCTTGATCTCGCCCCGGTAACCCGCGTCGACGGTTCCCGGCGCGTTCACCAGCGTCACCCCGTGCTTGGCCGCCAGGCCGGAGCGGGGATGCACGAACGCCGCGTACCCGTCCGGCAGGGCGATCGCGATCCCGGTCGGCACCAGGGCCCGTTGGCCTGGTCCGAGCTCGACGTCCTCGGCCGCCGTCAGGTCCGCGCCCGCGTCGCCCGGATGGGCATATGACGGCAGCGGGACCCCGGGGTCGAGGCGCTGGATCAGCACGTCAGGCTGGGAATGCGGCAACGGAGAACTCCCTACTGCTTGCACGCACGGTGAGGATAGCGCGACATCGGGGCACTGTCGCATCTTACGGGCCGCTGCGGGCTGGATCTCGCCGTCGCAGCTCGGGCACTGCCCGGGTGATCACGGCGACGATCGGCACCCCCACCACCGCGTGGATGACGGCCACGGTCACGGCCGCGATCAGCAGCGTGCACCAGGCCGCGGCCAGGCCGGGCAGGCCGTCCCTGCCGGGCCGGCGGAATCCGGACCAGCCTTCCAGGCCGTCGCCAGCCGGACCAGCGCGTCACGGCTGGCCTGCCGTCCCCGCCCCCGCCACGACTGCATCAGACCAACTACCCTCGTGTGCATGCATGATTACCGCGAACGGCTCCGGGTACCGCTCGCCTGGTGGCTGCTCGTCATGCCAACTGCCCTCATCCTCGGCGCCACGCTCTATGCCGGCCTCGCCGAGCCCTGGCCGGTCATCATCATGGTCGGACTCCTCGCGGCTTGCGCCGCCTTCCTGATCGCCATGGGCCTGGCCACGGTCGAGGTCCGCGACGGGACCGTACGGGCGGGGAATGCCGTGCTGCCCCTGACGGCCGTCGGCGAGGTGGTCACCCTCGACCAAAACCAGACCACACGGTTGCGCGGCCCGAGAGCAGACCCGGCGGCCAACCTGTATTCGCGACCCTACCTGAAGGAATCGGTCTACCTGGCCGTTTCGCCGTCCGGGTCGGCGACCCCCTACTGGCTGATCGGCACCAGGCATCCGGCGGAGCTGGCCGCCGTCATCGAACGGTGCCGGGTGCAAGCCGGTCACGAGCCAGTGGCATGATTGCGCGGACGAGGGTAATGGGTGAGGCTAAGGAGGCAGCGATGGCGGATGGCAAGAAGAAAGAGGACCTCGGCACCAGAGCCTTCAACACGATGACCATGATGGCGGCCAGCTTCGTGGCACGCAAAGCCATCACGTTCGTCTGGACCAAGGTCACCGGCAAGAAGCCGCCCATAAACCCTGAGGATCCGGGAGTGGCCCTGGTCGAGGCGCTCAGCTGGTCCGTGCTGACCGGCGTAACCGTCGCGGCGTTCAGGCTGCTCGCGATCCGGGCTGTAGCGCGCAGGGCACTAAGCGGCGCGGACCGCGAGGCAGCTAACGCCGCGAAGGACTAAGCCGCGCACTCCCGGCACACAAGCTGACCATTGCGGTCTTCTGCAAGCTGGCTCCGGTGGTGCACAAGGAAGCACCGGGAACACGTGAACTCGTCCGCTTGCCGCGGAATCACCCGGAACGAGAGTTCCTCGTTCGACAAGTCGGCCCCCGGTAGCTCCAGGGACTCGGCAACATCGTCGGGGTCAAGATCGATGGTGCTCGATGACTTGTCCATCCGGCGCGCCTGAAGTTCCTGAAGGCTGTCCTCAGTCAGGTCGTCGTCGGTCTTCCGCGGGCTGTCGTAGTCGGTAGCCATCTGAGTACTCCATCCCCCTTCATCCGTAGTGCGCATTCGCTGCGCGGTTGTAACGCTTTCAAGGCCGTAGTTGTGCCCGATTCCGGCGGGGAATTCTGTCACGTTCGCGCCGAGCGCACACGCGGCACGCCGATAACTCCTGACGCGCCCAGTTTCTGGCCCGCTGACGAGCGTCATTCCCGGTCCGGTTTACGCCTTCCGCTCCTGACCACGTTGCGCGTCCCGCTCCGGTTTCAGCTTGCTGAGGAAAGTATCGAGCTGCTGGTAGAGGCCGGGTCCGGCAGCCACCGCCATGGAGGTGCTCTCGGTCCGCCCGGCCAGCCCGCCCACCAGCGCGCCTGCCTCGCGGGCGATCAGGCCGCCAGCCGCGAAGTCCCAGTAGTTCAGGCCGCGCTCGTAGAACGCGTCAAGCCGCCCGGCGGCCACCGCACACAGGTCCACCGAGGCGGAGCCACCCCGGCGGATATCCCGAATGTACGGCAACAGTGCCGCGATTACCTCCCCCTGTACCCGGCGGCGCCCCGCATCATAGCCGAAGCCGGTCCCCACCAGGGCCTGGCCCAGCGGCACCCCCGAGGAACAGCGCAGCGCCAGCCTGGCTTCGCCCCGGTGCAACCAGGCGCCCTGACCCGCCACCGCGGTGAACGTCTCGCCGTTCCGCGGCACCTCGACCACCCCCGCGACCACGGTGCCGTCCACCTCGGCCGCGATGGACACCGCCCAGTCGCGCAGACCGTAAAGGTAGTTGACGGTTCCGTCGAGCGGATCCACGATCCAGCGCACCCGTCCCGCCTGGCCTGCGTCGTCGCCGACCGAGCCGCCCGCGGTCTGGCCGCCCTCCTCGCCCAGGACCGTGTCGCCGGGCCGGTGCGCGCGTATCCGGCTGGTGATCAGGGCTTCGGACCGACGGTCCATCGCGGTCACGATGTCTGTCGGGCTCGACTTGGTCTGGACGACCTCAGGTCGCTCGTCGCCTCGCCAGGAGGCCAGCAGCCGACCCGCCTCGACGGCCGCCGCCACCGCGATCCGCAGCAGCGCCTCGGCGTCCTCGCTCGCCTGGGGGACGGTCATGCGCGCGATGCTCCCCCCGGCCGCCTGGCGGCCACGTACCGGCAGCAGTCCGCGGGGCAGTCGTGGCCCGGCCCCTCGTTGTCCCCGGGTGCAGCCAGGCGCTCCCGGACCAGCTCGGTGATCATGGAGACGAACCTCGGGTGACTGCCCGGGGTGGCCGCCCTGGCGAAGGCCAGGCCCAGTGATCCGGCCGTCTCGGCGGCCTCGACGTCCAGGTCGTGCCGGACCTCCATGTGGTCGGACACGAACCCGACGGGGATCACCACCACGGCCTTCGCACCGGACTTGGACAGCTGACCCAGGTGGCCGCGGATGTCGGGTTCCAGCCACGGCTGAGAGGGCGGCCCGCTCCGGCTCTGGTAGGCCAGCGTCCACGGGTGCGTGCCACCGTCGGCCCGTTCGGCCACAAGACCAGCGGCCTCGGTCAGCTCGGCTACGTAGCTGTTCCGGCCTCCTGGCCCGCTGGCCCTGGCCATCGCGACCGGGATGCTGTGCGCCGTGAACACCAGGTGGGCGCCGTCGCGCAGGTCGGCGGGGAGCGTGGCCAGCGCGGCACGCGTGCTCGCGGCGAACGGCTCGATGAAGCCGGGGTGGTTGTAGAAACGCCCGATCTTGTCGATCCTGAGCGCATCCGGGCCCACCGCGGCGCGTGCCCGCTCGATGTCATCCAGGTACTGCCGGCAGCTTGAGTAGGAGCTGTAGGCCGAGGTCATCAGCGCGACGGCGCGCCGCACGCCGTCGCGGGCCATGGCCCGCACGGTGTCGGTCAGGTACGGCGTCCAGTTCCTGTTCCCCCAGTAGAGGGGCAGCGACAGGCCGCTGGCCGGAAAGGCGGCGCCGATCGCGGCCAGCAGGTCCCGGCACTGCTGGTTGATCGGGCTCACCCCGCCGGCCGCGTAGTAGTGCTCGGCCACGCTGGCCAGCCGCTCCGGCGGGACACCGCGGCCCCGGGTGACGTTCTCCAGGAACGGCATGACGTCGTCGGGGCCTTCCGGGCCGCCGAACGAGACGAGCAGGAAGGCGTCGTAGGCCGGCATGCCTCCATCCAACCAGTGCGGCCGGGCGGCTATGCCCACCGGAGGGCCCGGCGATCCATCAGCCGCCAGAAATCCGGTTGGCGGTGTCCGATATCGTGATGATCATGGGGCAATGCGGCCGATGACGGGTATTGACGAGGCGAAAAGGCCCGCCAGCCGCTCCCCCGCAGGCCTGCTCAGCCGGCCGCTGCGGCCGTACGCCGAGATCTTCCAGATCCCCGGGGCCTGGCGCTTCTCCGTGGCGGCCGTCATCGGGCGGATGCCGATGTCGATGTTCGGGCTCGGCACCGTCCTGCTCATCTCGGCCGTCACCGGGAAATACGGCGTGGCCGGGGCGGTGTCCGCGGTCGGCTCGCTCGGCTACGCCTTCACCTCGCCCCGGATCGCCAGGGCGGTGGACGCCCGCGGCCAGCGGCGCGTCCTGCTCCCCCTGCTCGCGGTGTTCACCATGGCCACCGCGCTGCTCATCGTGGCCGTGCAGCTTCGGCTTCCCACCTGGGCTTTCTTCGTTCCGGGGGCGGTCGCGGGATCGACAATGCCGTCGCTGGGCACGATGGTCAGGGCGCGCTGGAGCGCCCTGCTCGCGGGCTCACCCCGGCTGCACGCCGCATTCTCCTTCGAGTCGGTCGCCGACGAGCTCTGCTTCATCGTCGGCCCGGCCGCCGTGACGCTGCTGGCGACTGAGGCCTTCCCCGCCTCCGGCGTGGGCGTCGCGGCCGTACTGTGCCTGCTGGGGACGCTGTGGTTCGTCGCGGAGCGCGGGACCGAGCCGGCCGTGGTCCGGCCCGACCGGCCCGACCGGCCCGACCGGCCCGGAGGCCAGGCCAGGGCGGGCCGGATCCGCGGCGCGCCCGCGCCCGGGCTGGTCGTGCTGGCTCCCGTGTACATGCTGCTCGGCGCGATGTTCGTGTCGATCGACCTGAGCACGGTGGCGTTCGCCCAGCACTTCGGGCACAAGCCGCTGGCGGGCTTCATCCTCGGCATGTACGCGTTCGGCAGTGCGACCGGCGGGATCGCGTACGGGTCCCGGCAGTGGCGGGCGCCACTGGAGAAGCGGTTCGCGCTCACCCTCGCGCTCACCGTCCTTGGCGTGGCCACGTTCTGGGCGCAGCCGAACCTGATCACGCTGACCTGCGTGATCTACCTGTGCGGGCTGGCCATCGCGCCAACCTTGATCGCCGGGTTCAGCCTGCTCGAGGCGCAGGCCAAGCCGGGCCGCCGGACCGAGGCCATGTCCTGGCTGAGCAGCGGCATCGCCGTTGGCCTGGCCGCCGGCGCGTCCGTAGTCGGCTTCGTCATCGACGCGCACGGCCCGCGGTTCGGCTACGGATTCGCCGCTCTGTGCGGCGCCGCCAGCGCCGCCACCTGCCTGGCGGGCCTGCGCCGCCTCAGGCCCGTGGAAGCTCCGGCAGGAAGCTAAGTCAGGCCAGGGCCCGGGGTTAGCCAGAGTTCTTGGCGTATTCGCTGGCCAGGGCCAGTACCTCGGCCACATACCAGTCCGCGTGGTTGTAGGCGAAGATGGCCCGGGACAGGGTTGCGGGATTCCCGGCGCCAGCCGCGCACAGCATGCGGGCGGCCGACGGTACGGCGTCGAGCGGGTTCATTATGTCCGGAGTGCCGGGCGGGCCGAACCCGTTGATACCCCACTCGGCCCAGGTGGACGGCATGAACTGCATCGGGCCCAGCGCGCCCGCGCTCGACGGGCCGTTATTGGCGCCGTCGCCGCTCTCGATCTGGCCGATCGCGGCCAGCACCGTCCAGGACATTCCCGGGCAGTACTTCGCGGCCGAGGCCTTGAAGAGGTTCAGGTAGTTGGCCGGCGCGCCCGCCGGGATGTTCGTGGCCACTGGTCTCTCACTCGCCGTCACCAAGCCGTAGGAAACCAGGTTCACCACCTGACCGCTCTTCCCGATAACGGACTTGACCTGGGACATCAGCGTGGGCAGGCTGGCGCTGGGCGGCGCGCTGATCAGGACGGCGAAATTCCGCGCCAGCCCCAGCTGCGCGGACCTGGCGAGGTTCACGATCGCATCCGCGCCGGTCACGCTCAGCGCGGTCGCTCCGCCGAACGGCAGCCGCGCGAGAACCGCGGCCGACACCGGATAGGACTGCCCGGCGGCGAGGTGCAGCCTGCGTGCCGCCGCGCCGGTGCTGACGAGCTGCCCCTTGCCCAGATTCGACCAGATCGCCGCCGAGCCGGCCGTGGACAGCGGTGTCCAGGACCGGAACGCCTGCGGCGAGACGCCGAGCACGTTGGCGCCCTGGCCGTTGACCTTAACCTTCCCGCCGTCGACGGGCAGCACCGCCTCGACCCCGCGCAGCTTGGAGATCGCGGTCAGCTGCGAGGAGGTGATGCCGCTCGGCACGGCGGCGATGAGGTCAGGCACGTAAAGCTGCCGCCGGGAATTCGCGCCCGGGCCGATGGCCGTCAGCGACTGCGCAGCCGGGCTTCCGGGGGCGGCGACGCCGGGCGGCGGGTTCACGGTGAAGCCGAACGGATCGCCGGGCGGACCTGTGCGGGCGCCGGCCGGAGCGGCGAAGCCTGCCAGCGTCGCGCACGCCGCGGCGGTGACGACGAACAGCTGTACGGTGCGCCGCCAGGGACCGGTGACGGCGGCACGCCGCAGGGACAGGAGTAGCACAATGTATAAGACCTTATAAGGCCCCCCACGCCAACAGAAAGCCCCCGGCGAATTGTTAAAGGGTCCTTAAGCCTGAAATTAGGAGATCTTCAGCTTCGTCGGCAAGACCACCGTCGCGGTCAACCTCGCCCGCAGGACAGCGTCTGGGGGCTGATCCCGCTGCTGGCCAGCATCCCGTTCAGCTACCAGGCAGCGCGGGACGCGGACGAGGGCCGCCCGGTCATGATCACCGGCGCGGTACCCGAGCAGGTCGCTGCCTACCAGCTCATCGCCGGCCAGGTCGCCGGGCGATTCACTAGTTCCTGACCTGTGCCCCGGCCACCGGGGCGAACCGGACCCGGTGGGCCGCGCCGGGCGCGCCGAACGCGAGCACGCGCTCGGCCTCCGCGGTCAGCGCGTCCCGCTGGGCCGCATTATTCCGGCGCACCGGGCCGAACATCTCGATGGTCACCGTGCCGTCAGCACGGGTCCGGTCCAGCCGCCACATCCCGGCCACGAATCCGTCGACGAGCACCGTCCCGGGGATCACGCCGTTGACGGTGTAGAGGCGCTTGGTCGCTTCGGGGCTGACGACCCGGGACCGTTCGGCGTGCGAGAGCACGAGGTTGTCGAATTCGGCGGCCAGCCGCACCGGCGCGGGCGCGTCCTCGCCGGGGCGCGGCGCGGTGGGCAGGTCGAACAGCTCGGCACCCTGCTCGTCGCGGAAGGTGACCAGGGCCGGGCGGAGCTGCTCGAGCACGGCCTTCAGCCCGGTCAGCCCGGACCAGGCCTGCACGTCCCGCACCGTGGCCGGGCCGAACGCGCCCAGGTACCTCGTCACCAGCTGCGCCAGCTCGGCTGGGGAAGCCGCCGCGACCGGGTAGGCCGGCTCGGCGGACGGGCGTGGCCGGCCCAGCCAGTGTTCGGCCGAGGTGTGCAGCGACTGCCCGGCGCGGCCCCAGACGGCGCGCGGCGGCACCTGGACCAGCGGCACGTACGTGCGCACGCCCTGGGCCAGGGCGGCGGGCGGGTGGTCGGGCCACTGCGCCGCTAGCGCCTGGCCGAGCTGGGCGAACGACATCGGCTCGGCCTCGACCAGGCGGCGGCCCGCCGCGGCCAGCTCCGCTCGGTCCACCCCGGCCAGCTGCTTGTCGAACGCGCCGCGCATGCCCCGCTCGATCACCGGCTGGAGCAGCCGCCGCAACGGCAGGCAGTCCCGCGCGGACACCAGGTGGATGGTGCCGCGCATCAGCGCGATCCGGACCACACTGCGGTTGGTGATCAGCGTGGCCAGGTCCTCAGGGAGGAACCCGTCCAGCCGGGAGTGCAGCCCGTAGTAGGGCGGGAACGGCGCCTGCGCCTGCAGCCCGACCAGGTGCTCGATGACCTGCACCACCTGCGCGGTCCGCTCGGGCCCGGCGGCGGACAGCCGGGGACGGTCGAGCAGCAGCTGGCGGGCGAGCAGCGCGCGGTTGATCGCGCGCAGGGACAGCACCCGCGCCATCAGTAGCAGATATCGGTGTGCAGGCGGGCCGCGGGCAGCGGATGGGACAGGGCCTGCGCGGTGCGCGCGTCGGCCGGACGGTGCAGCACCACGTAGCCGTCCTCGGCGAACACCTGCGTGTACCCGTGCGCGCGTAGGTAGGCCACCTCCTGGGCCTGCTGGCGGGGCGTGCAGAACGGGAAGTCGAGTCCGAGCGTGTCCCCCACCACCCACGGCGCCCACCGGGGCGTGCCGTCCAGCAGCAGCACGGTGTCCCGGCCGGAAAGCCGCGGGCCGATGTTGTTGGACGCCTCCACCTCGACCCCGGCGGGCACGTGCGCGACGGCCGCCGCGGCCGCCCGCATGCGCGCGTTCGTACCGTAGAAGCCCGGCTTGAGCAGCGGCCCGAGCGGCGAGGACGGAAGGTAGACCAACGCGGCGGCGCAGATCGCGGCGGCCCACAGGGTGGCGGGTTTCGCAAGGGGGGTCCGGGGGGATGGGTCCCTCCCAAGGGGGGTCCGGGGGGATGGGTCCCCCCGGGAAAAAAAGCGGGGGGTTCCGGGGGGTCGTCCCCCCGGGAATCTGAGCCACAGGTTCCACCGGTCCGGACCCTTATCCCAGTGACGCTGCAGCCGCGCGGCGCCGTCCACCGCGGCGCAGCACAGCACCATCACCAGGAACGCGTCGTACTGGAACTTGGCCTGCCACCACAGCGGGTAACCAGAGGCGAGCATCCGCTCGGCCAGCAGCGGCAGCACGGCGATCACCATCGGCGAGGCGAGCGGCAGGAAGCCGAACATGGCGAGCAGGCCGATCATGGTCCGGGCCTTGACCCACGGGGTGACGAACACGTGCAGCGCGTGCAGCGGGTGGGTGAGCACGTTGAGCAGGGCGCCGCCCAGCGTGGACCCGAACTGGCCGTAAGCCCAGTAGAAGGTGGCCGAGCCGCCGAACGCCGGGATCAGCAGGTGGGTGGCCGCCCAGGTGGCGAACACGCCGCCCACCACGAAGGCCAGGCCGGTCCAGACCCAGGGACGCCGGCGGGTCAGCAGCAGGTACCCGCCGAAGCCCGCGACGAGCAGCCCCATGTCCTCCTTGACCAGCAGCAGCGCCACCGCCGCCGCGATGCCCAAGGGGGGTATGGGGGGATGGGTCCCCCCAAGCGGAGCTTGCGAAGCGCGGGGGGCCGGGGGGGCCGGGGGGGTATGGGGGGGCGGGGAGCCCCCCCATGAGCGGGGGGGGTCTGGGGGGGGTCGTCCCCCCCGGGCCAGCACCGCGTCGAAGCGCTCCACCATCACCGCGGTCAGCACCGGGACGAAGGCGACCTCGTGGAAGTCGAAGATGACGGCTTCCATGACCGGCAGCGACAGGGCGTAGGCCACGCAGACGAAGTAAGCCGCCCCGGCGCCGAGCTGGCGCCGGGTGTAGGCCCACAACGGCGGGATGGCCAGGGCGAACAGCACGCCCTGGGCGACCAGCAGGGTGGCCGGGCTGTCGTGGATCCAGTACAGCGGCGCGAGCAGCGCCAGGACCGGTGACCAGTGGTCGGCGAGGAGCAGGAAGTGGGCGCCCTGCCCGTCCGAGACGCCGCGGGCGATCGAGACCGGCGCCGCCAGGTGCGCGTAGCCGCGGATCCCCTGGTCGAAGATGACCAGGTCGAACGTGCTGGCCAGGAAGCGGCGGAGGAGATTGAGCGAGTCCAGGCAGTAGACGAGAGCGGCCGCGGCGGTGAGCGCGCCAACCTTGACCCAGGCGCGGCTGCAGAGCTCACGCACCCGCCCGGTCCGGGCGACTGCCCCGTCAGCCGTGCGGGAGGCGGTCGCCGGCCCGGCTCCAGCGGCCTGGCTGCTCACCGCTGGAAGCGTAGCAGGGGCGCGGCGTTGACAGAATGCACGGCAGCGTACGCAGGTAGGGCTACGCTCTTGCTATGAACCAGGAGGCAAGCCGCGGCCCCGCCAACGCCGCGTCGCGCGGGACCGGGCGGCCGCCAAGGAAACAGCCCGCCCGACCATCGCTGGGCGGGGGAACCCCCGCCCAGGACCGCGAGCTGCGCGCACAGGGCCGGGAGACCGTCCGCCGGCTGCTCGAGGCAGGCATGGTCGAGTTCGAGGACCGCGGCTTTCACGGCGTCCGCGTGGACGACGTGGTGCGCCGGGCCGGGATCTCGCACGGCACCTTTTACCTGTATTTCTCCAACAAGGAGGACCTTTTCAAGGCCCTGCTGAAGGACGCGCTGCACGACATGGAGATCGTGGCAGGCGATTTTCCCGTCGTGACGCACGACAACACCGGGCTCACCGTGCTGCGGCAGTGGGTCCGCAAGTTCTTCCGCGCCTACGCGGCGCATGCCACCGTGATCCGCATCCTCAGCCAGGCCGACCTGGTGCCCGAGGAGGTGTTCGGCGACGGGCTGCGGCTGTTCTTCAGCATCGCCGAGGCGATGACGACGGGCATGACCGCCGCGGCCCACGCGGCCGGGAAGGAGCAGGACCGCGCCGAACTGACCGCGGTGGCCTGCCTGATGATGCTCGAGCGGGTGAACTACCTGATCAGCGCCGAGGTCCAACTGCCGGAGACCGAGATGTCGGACCGGATCGCGGACATCATGTTCGCCGCGTTCGGCCTCAACCTTCCATGATCATGAAGGATCTGGTACCACCTCCATCTGTGGTACCAAAGTCTTCATGATCATGAACGATGCGACCGGGCGCGTGGCGGTCGTGACGGGAGCGGCGCGCGGGATCGGGCAGGCCATCGCGCTGCGGCTCGCCGCGGCAGGGCACACGCTGGCGCTGGGCGACCTGCATCCCGCGGACGAGACCGTCACGGCGATCAAGGCCATGAAGGGGGCAGGGGAGGTGGGTGGGGAGGCGTTCGCCGTGGAGTGCGATGTCGGCTCCCCCGGCGGCGCCGCGCTGCTGGTGCGCGAGGTCACCGGCCGTCTCCGGCGGTGCGACGTGCTGGTCAACTGCGCGGGGCTGATGCTCTTCCGCCCGTTCCGCGACGTCAGCCTGGACACCTGGCGGCGGGTCCAGGCGGTCAACGTCGAGGCCGCCTTCCAGCTGTCCGCCGCGTTCGTGCCCGGCATGGCCGAACGCGGCTTCGGCCGCATCGTCAACGTGGCCTCCAACACGGCGTGGAGGCCGCCGGGCCCCGGGTTCGTCCCCTACGTCGCCAGCAAGGCCGCCGTGGTGGGCTTCACCCGCGCGCTGGCGGTGGAGCTCGGGCCAAGCGGCATCACGGTCAACGCCATCGCGCCCGGCCTGACCAGGAGCCCGGGCGCGGAAGAAGCCAACACCGAGGAGCACTTCGAGGAGGTGCGGCTCGCGCAGGCGGTCAGGCGGAGCATCGAGCCGCGTGACCTGGCCGGCGCGGTCGCCTTCCTGGCCTCGGACGAGGCCGCCATGATCAGCGGCCAGACGCTGCGGGTCGACGGCGGCCTAGTCACCCTGTAGGGCGGCGACGGCGGCCAGGGCCTTCCGGGTGGCCGGAACGTCGTGCACGCGGAACACGCGCGCGCCCAGCCAGGCGCACACGGCCAGGGTGGCGATCGTCCCCTCGGCCCGCTCGCCGACCGGCAGGCCGAGGGTCTCGCCGATGAAGTCCTTGTCCGCGACCGCGACGAGGACCGGCCAGCCGGTGTCGGCCAGCTCACCGAGGCGCCGGGTCACCTCCAGTGACTGCCACGTGTTCTTCCCGAAGTCGTGCGCCGGGTCCACCAGGACAGAATCCGGCGGTACGCCCCCGGCCACCGCCCGTTCGGCATAATCCGTGACGTAGCCGGCCACCTCGCGCGCGATGTCACCGTAGGCCGGCCGGTGCGGGCGGGTCCGGGGCGGCAGGCCGCCCGCGTGGGAGCAGACCAGCCCCGTCCGATACCGGGCCGCGACCTCGGCCAGCCGCGGGTCAGCGCCGCCCCAGGCGTCGTTGAGCAGGTCCGCGCCGGCCTGGGCGACCACCTCGGCGACCTCCGCCCGCCAGGTGTCGACGCTGATCACCACGTCCGGGTGGCGCTCGCGCACCGCGGCGACCAGGCCCGCGACCCGGTCGATCTCGGCCGCGGGGGTGACTTCGTCCCCCGGTCCCGCCTTGACCCCGCCGATGTCGACGATCTCGGCCCCGTCCGCCACCGCCCGGCTGGCCGCGTCGAGCGCGGGTCCGAACTCGCTGGTGGCGCCGCGGTCGAAGAACGAGTCGGGGGTCCGGTTGACTACCGCCATGATCCCGAACGAGCCGGGTGGCCACGCTCGCGCGCCGAGCCGGAGCGTCCGCGGGCGGGCGCCGGGCCTGGGCTCTGTCACCGGTCGAGGCTATAACACCCGCTCAGCTCGGGAAGAATCTCTAACGTGCGATTTCTTAACGAGGCGGCCCCCGGGCACGACCTGACCTACAGCGACGTATTCATGGTGCCGAGCCGGTCGGCGGTCGGCTCGCGGCTCGACGTCGACCTGGCCACCACCGACGGCAGCGGCGCCACGATCCCCCTCGTGACCGCCAACATGACCGCCGTCTCCGGACGGCGGATGGCCGAGACGATCGCCCGGCGGGGGGGCCTGGCGATCTTGCCGCAGGACATTCCGGCCGACGTCGTGGCGGACGTGGTCGCCTGGGTGAAGTCGCGGGACCTGGTGGTGGAGACCGCGCTGACGCTGGCGCCGTCCGACACCGCGGGTGACGCGCTCAGCCTGCTGCCCAAGCGGGCGCACGGCGCCGTGATCGTGCTGTCCGAGGGGCGGCCGGTGGGGGTCGTCACCGAGGCCGACTGCCTCGGCGTGGACCGGTTCACCCAGCTGAGCCACGTGATGTCGGCCGAGCCGTTCACGCTACCCGCCGGCACGCCGCCCGAGCAGGCGTTCGCGCTGCTGCACGACGGACGGCACCGGCTGGCGCCTGTGGTGGACCCGGATGGCCGCTGCCTGGGCATCATGACCAGGACGGGGGCGCTGCGCGCGACGCTGTACTCGCCCGCCGTCGACGCCGCGGGACGGCTGCGCGTCGGGGTGGCCATCGGGGTCAACGGCGACGTCGCGGCCAAGGCCAAGCTGCTGCTCGACGCGGGCGCCGACGTGCTCGTGGTGGACACCGCGCACGGGCACCAGGAGAAGATGATCTGCGCGCTGCAGGCGGTGCGGGGGCTCTCGCCTTCGGTTCCGGTGGTGGCGGGCAACGTGGTGACCGCGGCCGGGGTCGACGACCTGGTGTCGGCCGGAGCGGACGTCGTCAAGGTCGGCGTGGGCCCAGGCGCGATGTGCACCACCCGGATGATGACCGGGGTGGGCCGGCCGCAGTTCTCCGCGGTGCTCGAGTGCGCGGCGGAGGCCCGGCGCCTCGGCGCCTCGGTGTGGGCCGACGGCGGGGTCCGGCACCCCAGGGACGTGGCGCTGGCGCTGGCCGCGGGCGCCTCGAACGTGATGATCGGGTCGTGGTTCGCCGGGACGTACGAGTCCCCGGGGGACACGTTCCGGTCGCCGGAGGGGCGGCTATACAAGGAGAGCTTCGGGATGGCGTCGGCGCGGGCGGTCCGCCTGCGTTCGGCCAGTGACTCGGCGTTCGAGCGGGCCCGCAAGGAGCTGTTCGAGGAGGGCATCTCGTCGGCCCGGATGTACCTGGACCCGGTGCGGCCCGGCGTGGAGGACCTGATCGACATGATCGTGGCCGGACTCCGCTCCTCGTGCAGCTACGCCGGCGCGCGGGACCTGGCCGAGTTCAGCGAGCGCGCGGTGATCGGGGTGCAGAGCGCGTCCGGCTACAGCGAGGGCATGCCCGTCCCGACCAGCTGGTGACGGCTAGCCCGTCGCGTTGAGCCAGCGGACGGGGGCGCCATCGGCGGCGCGGCGGAACGGCTCGAGCTCGTTGTCCCAGGCCGTGCCGAGGAGCCGGCCGAGCTCGTCCTCCAGCGACGCGCCAGCACCGCTGCGGGAGGCGAGCAGCATCACCGACCTGAGCCGGTCCTCGGACACCATGATGTCCCCGTTGGCGCCGGTCACCGCGGTGAACAGGCCGAGGTCGGGCGTGTAGCAGTGGCGTACGCCGTCACAGCCGGGCGAGCCGTCCTCAGTGACCTCGAACCTGAGCCGGTTCCAGCCGGCCAGCGCAGACGCGATCGCCCCTGCCGTGCCCGCGTGGGCCTGCCAGGTGAGTTCGGCCCGCAGCGCGCCCGGGGCCGCCGGCTGGCCGGACCACGGCATGCCAACGGGCACCCCCACGATTCCGGCCACGGCCCACTCGATGTGCGGGCACAGCGCCGGGGGCGCCGAATGTACGTACAGAACACCTAGAGCAATGGGCGCAGACACCGTGCCTCCTTATAGACGAGGTTCGCCTTCCCCTGCGACCTCGTTAAGTGGCACGGACTGCTCAGCTACATATTGTGCCTCATGCCCTCCCTTGGCGCCAGCACTCCGGCCAGGAAAACCGCGTGAATTCGCAAACATGACCAGTGTGGCCAGGACCACGATGGCGAGGGCCGACCACGGAACGTAGTCGCCGAACCGGTCGTAGATGGTCCGGGCCGAGGTCGCGGGCAGGTCCAGCCGGACGCTGACCACGCCGTGCGAGGACTGCCCCATCCAGGCGAGCAGCCGACCCCTTGTGTCGAACGCGGCCGTGACGCCGGTCAGCGCGGCCTGCACCGCGGGCCGCCCGGTCTCGGCCGCGCGCACCGCGCTGAGCGAGGCGTGCTGGTCCGGTCCCCAGGTGCCCTGGAAGGTGGACGTGGCCGACTGGTAGACGAGGAGCTGGGCCCCTTTATCGGTATCGACGCGGGACATGTCGGGGAACGCGGACTCGAAGCAGATCAGCACGCCGATCGGCAGCGGCTTCCCGGCCCGGTCGACCGGATAGAGCAGGTGCGCGCCGGTGCCGGGGATCATGTTGGACGCCGCCGCCCTGCTGATCTTGGTCAGCCAGCCGAGCTGCTGCCGGAACGGTATGTACTCGCCGAACGGCACCAGCCGCGTCTTGATGTAGATGCCCTTGAGCCCGGCGGGACCGAGGAGGACCGACCACTTCTCGTGGCCCTTACCGGGCACGGTGGCGTCCTGGCTGACCAGCAGATCCGCGCCGTCTTCCCGGGCCAGGGCCTCCAGCTTCTGCAGCTGGTCGCGGTTCTCGGGCAGGGTGAGGTCAACCGCGGTGCTGCTCTCGCCCCAGACGATCAGGTCGGGTTTCACGCCGCTGAGCTCGCCGGAGCGGCTAAGCCCGGCGGTCAGCCGCTCGCTCGCGTCCACCCGCTTGACCGCGTTGCCGACGATCCCGGGCTGCACCATGGCGACCGTCGCCTCGCGGACGGCGGGGCTGGCCGGGGTGAGCGCGAACGCGAGCGGCCCGGCGCCGAGGCCGACCACCGCGGCGGCCGCGCCGAGGACCGCGAGCCCGGGGCGCAGGGTCGCGCCGGGTATCACGCGGGCGGTCAGGCGAGGCAGGGATTCCAGGGCGAGCACGATCGCCACGTTGACCATGACCAGCGCGAAGCTGATCAGCCACACTCCGCCCACCGCGGCCAGTGCGAGTACCGCCGGGTGCTGCCACTGGCTGACGCCGAACACGGCCCACGGGCCGCCGAGCGCCTGCCAGGAGCGCAGCCATTCGGTGACCAGCCAGCAGCTCGGCACGACCACCAGGGCGGCCAGCGCCCGCAGCCAGGTCACCGGCGGCCGCAGCAGCGTCCAGGCGGCCACCCCGAACGGCACCCACAGCGCGCCGATGACCGCGCCCACCAGCAGGACCGCAGGGCCGATCTCCGGCGCCATCCAGTACAGCGCCGCGATCAGGTATCCGGCCCCGAGCCACCAGGCGCGCATCCCGCCCTCCCGGGCCGTGGGCGACCTGACGATCAGCACCAGCCCGGGCACCAGCCCGAACCAGGCCAGGAACTCCAGGTTCGGGGCGGGGAACGTGAGGATGAGCAGTGCCCCCAGGAGCAGCATCAGCCGCCTGGGCGACCAGATCCACCGCCCGGTTCTTCTCAGCGCCCTGCTCACCCTTCTATTGTCAGCCGGCCGCGCGGCTGCGCGCGACCCAGGGGCAACGGCCAGACCCCCTCAGGCTAGCGTCGCAACGGCGTCGGGGGTCAGGTCGGTCAGGGTGGGCAGGACGAGGCTGGTGGCGGCGAGGGCGTCGGGATCGGGCGGGTACTGGGGGTGCGGGATGGCGATGACGTGCAGGCCCGCGGCGGCCGCGGAGCGCAGGCCGTTGGAGGAGTCTTCGACGGCGGCACAGGTGGCGGGCGAGACGCCGAGCCTGGCCGTCACGGCCAGGTAGATGTCCGGGGCCGGCTTGCCGCGCGGCACCTGCTCGGTGGACATCGTGACCTGGAAGTACGAGCGCAGGTCGGCGGCCTGCAGCACGGTCTCGATGAGCACGGCCGGAGCCGAGCTGGCCAGGCCGAGCGGCCAGCGGGCGGCGAGCCTGCGCACCGCCTCGACGGCACCAGGCAGGAACGGGATCCGCTCCCGGTAGCTGGCCGCCATCCGCTCGACGACCTGGGCCGCCACCTCCTCGGACGGCAGGCCGACGCCGAGGTCCTCGCTGAGGTACCTAGCCCATTCCTGGGTGCTCATGCCCATGAGCCTGCGCTGGGCGTCCGGGGCCCAGTGGCCGCCGCGCTCGGCGACCAAGCCGCGGCGCACCTGTTCCCAGACCGGCTCGGAGTCGATCAGCACGCCGTCCAGGTCGAAGACGACCGCCTCGATCATCAGGGGTTGAGCCCATCCGGGCCGGGGCGGCGCCGGGGCGCGCACCTCGGCCCGTTCGGGATCATGATCTTGAACTTGCCTCGGTGAGGGCGCGGGAGACCAGGACGCGGGCCAGGTGCTCGCGGTAGGCCCTGGTGGCGCGGATGTCCTCGGCGGCGCTGGTGCCCTCGGCGGCGTGCGCGGCCGCGTCGGCCGGCGAGGCGCCGCCGGCCAGAGCCGCTTCCACCGCGGCGGCGCGCAGCGGCGTACCGCCCATGTTGACCAGGGCCACATGGCCGTCCTGGACGGCGCAGCCGACGATGGCCCAGTCGATGGCCCGCTGGGTGAACTTCTGGAACGACCAGGCCGCGGCCGAGGCCGGCTTGGGCACCCGGATCTCGGTGAGCAGTTCGTCGGGCTCGAGCGCGGTCTCGAAAAGGCCCTGGAAGAACTCCCCGATACCGATCTCCCGCTCACCGCCGGCGCCGCGCGCGACGATGGTCGCATCCAGCGCGAGCAGCACGGCGGGCAGGTCCGAGGCGGGGTCGGCGTGCGCGATCGAGCCGCCGATCGTACCCCGGTGCCTGATCTGCGGGTCACCGACCTGACCGGCCGCGTGCGCGAGCAGGGGCACCTCGCGGCTGAGGACTTCGGAATTCTCGACGTCGTGGTGCCTGGTCAGGGCGCCGATCGCGATGTAGGAGCCCTCGTCGCTGACGTATGACAGGTCGTGCAGGCCGCCCAGGTCGATGATCACCTCGGGGGCGGCCAGCCGCAGCTTCATCAGCGGCAGCAGCGAGTGGCCGCCGGCCAGGAACTTCGCGTCGTCGCCGTGTTCGGCGACGAGGCTCAGGGCCTCCTCGACCGAGCCTGCCCGCTGGTAGGTGAACGAGGACGGGATCACGCCGACACCTCCGCGGGCGCCTCGGCGGCCGCGAGCGCAGCCCTGACGATGTTGTGGTAGCCGGTGCACCGGCACAGGTTGCCTTCCAGGCCGTTGCGCACCTGTTCCTCGGTGGGGTGCGGGTTCTCCTTGAGCAGCGACACGATGGCCATCACCATGCCCGGCGTGCAGAAGCCGCACTGCAAGCCGTGCTCGTTGTGGAACGCGCGCTGCACCGGGTGCATCTGGCCGTTCGCGGCCAGGCCCTCGACCGTGGTGACCTCGTGCCCGCTGGCCTGGGCGGCGAGCACCGTGCAGGACTTGACGGACTCGCCGTCGAGCAGCACCGTGCAGGCCCCGCAGGAGGTGGTGTCGCAGCCGACGTTGGTCGCGGTGAGATCGGCCACGTCGCGCAGGAAGTGCACGAGGAGCATTCGGTCCTCGACGTCCGCGGTGATGTTCTTGCCGTTGACGGTCAGGTCGACCTTCACTGGTGACTCGCTTTCCGTGCTGCGTTGATCGCTGTCCATACTCGCTGCGGCGTGGCCGGCATGTCGATGTGCCTGACTCCGAGGTGGGACACGGCGTCGACGACCGCGTTCTGGATCGCGGGGGTCGAGCCGATCGTCCCGGCCTCGCCGATGCCCTTCACCCCCAGCGGGTTCAGGTTGGTCGGCGTCTCACTGCTGGCCAGCTCGAAGCTGGGCAGGTCGGACGCTGAGATGGCCGCATAGTCGGCCAGCGTCGAGGTCAGCGGGTTGCCGTCCGCGTCATAGAGCACCTCTTCGAGCAGGGCCTGGGCCGCGCCCTGGGCGATCCCGCCGTGCCGCTGGCCCTCGGTGAGCACCGGGTTCATCACTATCCCGGCGTCGTCGACGGTCACGTGCCGCAACATCTTCGTCTGGCCGGTTTCGCTGTCGACCTCCACCACGGAAACGTGGGTTCCGAAGGGGAACGTGGGCCGTTCCTGAACGAAGCTCACGTCGGCGATCAGGCTGCCGCCGCTGGTATGACCGGCGACCTGGGCCCAGGACAGGGCCGTGTCCGGGTCGCCGCGCACCTGCCACAGCCCGGTGCTCGTATCGAGCACCACGTCGGCTTCGGCGGCCTCGAGCATGTCGGCGGCATGGCGGCGGGCCTCGTCCTTGACCTCGACCGCGGCCTTGTGCACGGCCGAGCCGCCGAGCTGCAGCGACCGCGAGCCGTAGGTCCCGACGCCGGCCGGGATCAGGTCGGTGTCACCGTGGATGACCGTAATCCGGTCCATCGGGATGCCGAGCTCGTCCTGCACGAGCATGGCCCAGGCGGTGTGGTGCCCCTGGCCGTGCGCCGAGCTGCCGGTGTAGACCGTGGCAGAGCCGTTGTCCGTCACCTCGATCTTGGCGGTCTCGCCGGCGTCCGGGTCCGGCGCGGTGATCTCGACGTAGGAGGACACGCCGATGCCGAGCTGCTTGGGGTCACCGCTGGCCCGCCTGCGCCGCTGCTCCTCGCGCAGCTGATCGTAGCCCGCCGCGGCCAGCGCCTTGTCCAGCGCCTCCTCGTAGCGGCCGGTGTCGTACATGGCGCCGGTCTTGGTCTGGAAGGGGAACTTGTCCGGAGCGATGAAGTTGCGCCGCCTGACCTCCGCCGGGTCCATGCCGATCTCGGCGGCGAACAGGTCGACCGCGCGCTCGATGGCCGCCGTGGCCTCGGGCCGGCCGGCCCCCCGGTAGGCGCCGATCGGCGTCGTGTTGGTGACGGCCTGCCGGAACCCGGCTTGCACGTCCGGGATGTCGTACACGCCGGGTGCCATCAGGCAGGTGAGGAAGGGCAGGAGTCCGCCGACGCGCTGGTAGGCGCCGGCGTCCTGGATGACGTCGAGCCGGTAGGCGAGGATGCGGCCGTCCCGGCTGCCGCCGATCTTGATGTGCTGCAGCTGGGCGCGGCCCTGCGTCATCGCGACCAGGTTCTCACTGCGGGTCTCGGCCCAGCGCAGCGCCCGGCCGATTTTCCTGGCCGCCCAGGCGAGGGTGATGGTGTCCCGGTCGATGCCGATCTTGGCGCCGAACCCGCCGCCTACGTCGGGCACCACCACGCGGATCTGCTCGGGCGCCATGCCCATGGCACCAGCCAGGATGAACCGGCTCACCTGCGCGTTCTGCGAGCTGGCCCAGACGGTCAGCTTGCCGTTCTCGTAGCTGACGGCCGAGGCCCGCCCCTCCATCGGGAGGCAGGCGACCCGCTGGTTGACGATCTCCTGCTCGACGACCACCTCGCAGGCGTCGAAGGGCGCGTCGTCGGTCGGCACCGGGTTCGCGATCGCGACGTTGGTACCGGCCGCCGGGAACAACAGGGTCTCGTCGGCGACGGCGGCCGCCGGTCCCAGCACCACCGGCAGCGGCTCGTAATCCACGGTGACCAGGTCGGCTGCGTCCTCGCCCTGGTAGCGGTCATCCGTGATCACCACCGCTACCGGCTCACCGACGAACCGCACCGTGTCGACCGCCAGCAGGGGCTCGGCCCACGGGCCGCCGAGCGGCGCCGGGCTGCCGTCCCACTCGCCTGAGCTCGGCGGCGGCGGGGCCAGGTCGTCCATGTCGGCGACGGTCAGCACGGCGATCACGCCGGGCTCGGCGAGGGCCCCGCTGACGTCGATGCCGGTGATGCGGGCGTGGGCCACCGGACTGCGCACGAACGTCACGCGCGCCGCCCCGGCAAGTTCCGGCGTCCGCAGGTCGTCGACGTAGACCCCGCCGGCGGTCAGCAGCCGCGGATCCTCCGTCCGAATCACCCGGGTGCCCAGGATGCTCATGTATCCCTCCGCAGCTCTCTGGCCCTTCAGGGCTCCGCCAGCGAACCTACACCCGGGTAGGCCGGCGAACTATGGCTGGCCCCACAAAGGAGCCTGGAGGACATTATGTCTGACCGCGCAGGTAGATAATCAAAAGCCGTCGCTGACCAGGTTAGTAAATTTTAGTTTCGGTTAGGTTGGTCCAGACCGGGCGGTTAGGGTCAGGCCGGCCCTCGGTGAGTTAGCGTCCGTATCATGCTCAATGCCGTGTCACTGCGAGCGCATGTCCCGGCAGTTCGACGTGTCGGTCCGCGACGGGCAGCTGCGGATGGTGCTGACCATGACCGGGAACCTGGCCGCCCTCACCGACTCCGAGCCGGAAGGCCTGGTGCTGTACCCGGCCGAACCCCCGGACCCGGCCGGCTCATCCGACTCGCCGGGCACCAGGTTCGTGCTGCGCGCCCGCGACGACGAGCCCTGGGTGCCGCTCAGCTTCGCCGAGCTCGGCGACGGCACGCCGTACATCTACCTGAGCGGCCGGGTCACCCCCCGCACCGGGTTAGGCAGACTTCAGGAGCTGCCGCCGGGCCGGCCGGCGGTCACGCGCGGGTGGGCTCGCCAGGCGGGCATCGTGGCCATGTAGTCGAGGGTCTGCTGCTCGATCTCCTGGCGCGTCGCGCCCGGGTTGCGGCGTGCCTGCCACGCGGTCATCCGCTCGAAACGCTCGTCGAACGACTGCAAGGCACCGGTCTCGTCGGTGCAGTAGCCGCAGTAGCGGCCGGTCTCGATGGGCATCCCGCAGCTCTCGCAGGCCGCAGTGGTGGTCATCGGGTCCTCCTCATGATCATTTCATGGGTCATTGCGGATGTTCTGGTCCGGGACGGCCAGGTCGGCCAGGGCCCGGAGGCCGGCGATGAGGTCGTCGGCCTGGCCGGGCGGCAACCGGGCCATGGCCCCGGCCAGCAAGTCGACGCTCAGCACCTCGCGGTCGCGGCGCAGCGCCTCATGTCCCCGCGCGGTCAGCCAGATCAGCGTCCGCCGCCGGTCGGCGGGGTCGTCCTCCCGTTCGAGCAGCCCCTGGCGTTCCAGGTGCGTGACGATCTCGCTGATCACCGACTGCGCCCGGCTCATGTGCGCGGCGGCCTCCCCGACGGTGAGCGGGCCGGCCAGCGCCAGGTGCTCGAGCACGGCCCTGGACGCACCTGGCAGCTGGCTCCGGGGCCCGTCCCGCCGGTGAAACGTCAGGTATACGGCGCGGAAACAGTCGGCGAACCGTTCGGCCCGCGCCCGTTCATCAGTCACGACACCAGGGTGCTGGCCAGGCAATCCATCGTCAATCCCGATGGGTCTGCCGTCGGCGGCTGGCTGCGGTAGCTGGCTGCGGCAGGCACGCCACCTTACTAGGGTGGTCGGGTGAAGCCATTCCTGCTGCTGGCCATCCGCGCCGAGGACGCGGCGGCTGACAACGAGTACGACTCGTTCCTGTCCCTGTCCGGACTCGGCGAAGCCGGGCTGCGCCGCTTCCGGCTGGAGCAGCGCGCGCTCGGCCAGGTTGACCTGCGCGACTGGTCGGGGATCGTGGTCGGCGGCGGGCCGTTCAACTATTCCGACCCTGAGGAGCTCAAGACGCCGGTGCAGCGGCGGGTCGAGGCAGACCTGGCCGGCCTGCTCGACCAGGTGGTGAGCGCGGACTTCCCGTTCCTCGGGGCGTGTTACGGCATCGGGGCGCTCGGCCGTCACCAGGGCGGGGTGGTCGACCGGCGCTTCGGCGAGCCGGTCGGCGCCGTCGAGATCACGCTGACCCCGCCCGGTCGGCGGGATCCGCTGCTCGGCGAGCTGCCCGCGGCCTTCCAGGCGTTCACCGGCCACAAGGAGGCGGTCAGCCGCCTGCCGGGCCATGCCGCCCTGCTGGCCAGTTCGGCTGGCTGCCCGGTGCAGGCGTTCCGGGTCGGCACCAACGTCTACGCGACCCAGTTCCACCCCGAGCTCGACATGGCCGGTCTGCGCACCCGGATCGAGGTCTACAAGCACGCCGGCTACTTCGAGCCCGACCAGGCCGAGGAGATCAAGGCGCAGGCCGCCCGCAGCGACGTCAGCTGGCCGCCGGCGATCCTGCGCGGGTTCGTCCGGCGCTACGGCCAGCGCCTGCCCGCCCGGGCCCAGGCCGGATAATCGGGCGACTCCCCCGGTCGCGGCGCTGCCGACGCTTGCGCAGCGGGAACGCCGGCGGTAAGAAGTGCACGTGGGGAGGTCTGGTCCGGTGGGATCAGTCAGCGTTGCGCACGTCGAGCTGCGTCTGGCGGGTACGTTCAGGGTCGTCCGGGATGGCACGCAGCTGACCGACGGCGAAATCGGCAGCCGGAAGTCGCGGACGCTGCTCAAGCTGCTCGCGGTCGAGCGGCCCGGCCTGGTCACGGTCGACCGGATCGTCGAGGTCCTCTGGCCGGACGAGCGGCCCGCGGCCCCCGAGCAGAACGTCGCGACCATGGTCAGCAGGCTGCGCGCGGTGCTGGGGGCGGAATTCATCGAGGGTGGCCGGAGCGGTTACCGGCTGGCGGCGGGGCCGGACGTCGTCGTGGACTTGGACGCCGCGGCCGGATTCTGCCAACAGGCCGAAGGCAAGCTGGGCACCGCCGCGGCGGTGGCCCTGGCCGCGGCCGAGCGCGCGCACGAGCTGCTGTCCGCGGGCACCGCGATCGGCGAGGAGCAATACGCGGACTGGGCGGATCCGGCCCGCGAGCGAGTGCGCGAGCTGCTGCGCCGGGTCCGGCTGGCGGCGGCCGAGGCGTCCCTGGCGACCGGGAACCCGGGTCGGGCGGCGAGCTATGCCGAAGCGGCCGTCGCCGCGGACCCGCTCGACGAGGCGGCGAACCGCTGGTACATGTCGGCCGCGGCCGCGGCCGGCGAGCAGGCCAAGGCGCTCGCCGCCTACGAGGCGCTGCGGCAGCGGCTCGGCCGCGAACTCGGCGCCGACCCGGCACCGCAGACACGAGAGCTGCACCTGGCCATCCTGCGGGGGCAGGACGGCGATCTCGCGCGGAGCGGGCCAGGCCCGGCGGCACCGGGCGGGCCGACGCCGGGCCCGGTCCCGCTAGCCGGACGGGACCGGGAGACCAGGGTGCTGCAGGGGGCGTGGGCCGCGGCCGCCGCAGGACGGCCGGGGCTGGTCACGATCATCGGCGAGGCGGGGATCGGGAAGACCGCGCTGGCCGAGGCCCTCGCCACCGAGGCCGCCCGGGACGGCGGCACGGTGCTGCGGACCCGCTGTTACGAGACCGAACGGTCGCTGTTCCTGCAGCCGATCGTGGAGGCGATCGGGCCGGTAGCGGCGAACACCCCGGCGGGCGCGCTGCGGCGGCTGCTCGGCGAGCACGCCACCGCCGCGGCCGGCCTGCTGCCCGAGGTCGCGGCCCTCCTTGGCCCGCCGCCGCCCGGCCGGGGCAGCATGGACATGGAGCGGCGGCGCGCCTTCGAGGCGGTCCGGGCCCTCCTGCGCGGCCTGGCCGAACGCAACCCGGTGCTGCTCCTAGTGGATGACCTGCAGTACGCCGGGCAGTCGACGGTGGAGCTCATGCACTTCCTCGGCCGGGAACCGCCCGGGACCAGGCTGCTGGTGCTGGCCACCGTCCGGGCGGAGAACGACGCGCAGGTCGGCGCCGCGCTCGCCCCGGTGGCCCGCCGGGTCTGGGTGGGGCCGCTCGACCCGGACGCGGTGGCGCAGCTCGCCTGGGCGGCCGGGCAGGGTGAGCTGGCCGGGCGCATCCTGGAGCAGACCCGCGGCCACACCCTGTTCGTCGTCGAGGTGCTCGGCGCGCTGGCCAGCGGCGAGGAAGGTGTGCCCGAATCGCTGCGGACCGCCGTGCAGGCCCGCGTCCGGCGGGCCGGGCCTGGCGTCGAGGCGCTGCTCCGGGCGGCCGCGGTACTCGGCGCCACGGTCGACCCGCTGACCGTCGGCGTCATGCTCGACCTGGTCCCGGCGACCGCGCTCGAGCTGTCCGAGGCGGCGCTCGGCGCCCGGCTGCTCGTGGTCAGCGGCCGCGACTACGAGTTCGCCAACGACCTCATCCGCGAGGTGCTGTACGCCAGCACGCCGGAACCGACCCGGTTGGCCTACCACCGCCGGGCGGCCGACCTGCTGACCAGCCAGCCGGAGTCGCTGGCCAGGCACGCCGCGGCGGCCGGTGACTGGCTGCGCGCGGGCCGGGCCTGGCTGCGGGCCGGCGAGGAGGCGATGGGCCGGTACGCGGCCAGCGATGCCCTCGCGCTGGCCAACCAGGCCCTGCAGGCCGCCGAGCGGGTGGCCGACGCGGAGGTGACCGCCCGCGCGCTGGTCCTGCGCGGCCG
>Ga0070699_100000804_pt1 | contig 28979 bp, 22 predicted proteins | sample KBSK1503metaG_FD_65473 | JGI IMG/M metagenome (GOLD analysis project Ga0070699, IMG submission 65473) | Corn, switchgrass and miscanthus rhizosphere microbial communities from Kellogg Biological Station, Michigan, USA - KBS K1-50-3 metaG | ecosystem: Host-associated > Plants > Roots >...
ACACGCACGGACATCTGCCGCACCACCAGCCGCGTGCCGCCCCAGCACAACGTCACGCGACACCCAATCGACCAGGCGAGAAAGCTCATATGAACCCACGAGACTGACCGCCGGCCAGGCCGCGACCGCAGCCCCGACAGGACCATGTGACCAGCCCTGGGCCATGTTCGCCGTCAAAGTGGCCGCGATCCCCAGCCCGAGCAGCCAGCGGGCCAAGCGAGGCACGGGACTCCCGTGCCTCGCCGCGTACAAGATCACCATGCTAGAGGCGTAGACCAGGCCATCGATCGTGGCTGGTTCCAGCCGGGCGGTGAGGCCACTCTCGCCGTGGGTCCGTACGACCGCGTAGGCGTGCCAGTACGACACATACGCGGCGACGCTCGCCACCGCGAGTACAGCGACCGCCGTGGAGATGCGAATAAGCCGGTCGATAGCGTTAGCCATGGCCACGTCGCAGCCATCGGTGAGCTGCGAGGAAGCGGTAAGCGTCGTCATCGCCCCGCCTCCGTTGCGTGCCTGGTGGAATGGGTATCGGGCATGAGCTGCTCCTCCATGATCAACTGGGAGGAATTTGGGAGGTCGCAACTAGCGCGGACCGCCCTGAATCTCTCCCAACTGTGCCGAAGAGAAGCCTCTGACCTGGCCTTCCACCGGAAAGCCGTGGCCAGGAAGATGATCGGACCCCATTCACACCGAGGAGGTCACTGGTTCGATCCCAGTATCGCCCACCCAGCTCAGCGGCCGGTTGTGATCTTGCGACCGGCCGTTTTCGATCTTGGTGCAGCAGCAAGGTGCAGCAGTGAGGTCTAGGAGTCCGAGTCGAGCCACTGGCCGAGCTTCTCGAGCGCCTCGCGGGTGGCGCCGAGGGGACCTCGGTGTAGATCAAATTCTCCTTGCCTCACTCGCCGCTATGGCCGGGCGCCGGTCAGCGCCGTCCAGCCCATCGCGGGCTTCTCCGAGCCGACCATCAGCGGCAAGGCCAATCCGGCACCTGCTCAACTGCGGTATGCCAGGAGATAGCTACGCTGGGCGAACAGGGAGTGAGGCTATCGGTGACTGCTGTCTCGTTTTGTCGCGGTTGACCTGCCGCCAGTGTTCGTATCAGCATGTGATAGCTGACCGTTCTGAGAGTTACCGCGGGGGCCATGAACGACACCGACGTGCGTGAGCGGCCCGGCCGGGCGTATCGTGCGGCCGGGCCACCGTTTGATCTTGTCGGGTCGAAGCTGCTGCGGCCGCTGGCGCGGCCCGGGACCGTACGTCGTCTGTCGCTGCTTGACCGGCTGGCGGACGGGGACCCGCGCCGGATCATCTCGGTGGTGGCGCCGCCGGGCTACGGGAAGACGACGCTGCTGTCGCAGTGGGCCGAGCAAGGCGGCCCGGCCTTCGCCTGGGTTTCGGTCGATGAGCGGGACAACGACCCGAAGGTCTTGCTCACCTACGTCGCAGAAGCGCTCGATGTCATCGAGCCGGTCGGCGGCCGGGTGTTCGACGTGCTGGCCTCGGCGGGCAGCTCGGTGCCCGGCTCGGTGGTGCCCCGGCTGGGGTGGGCGTTCGCGTCGATGACCGTGCCGGTGGTGCTGGTGCTGGACGACGTGCACCTGCTGCACGACCAGGAGTGCCGGGCCGCGCTGTCGGTGCTGGCCGATCACGTGCCCGAGGGCGCCCGGCTGGTGCTGGCCGGCCGGACCGAGCCGCCGCTGCGCGTCGCCCGGCTGCGCGCGGAGGGCCGGATCCTGGAGATCGGTCCGGCCGACCTGTCGCTGACCTGCGCCGAGGCCGCGGCGCTGCTGCGCGATGCGGGCCTGGCACTGGGCGCCGATGAGGTGGCGGAGTTGCACCGCCGGACCGAGGGGTGGCCGGCCGGGCTGTACCTGGCGGCCCTGTACCTGCGCGAGGGCGGCTCGGTCGGGACGGCCCCGGGCTCGTTCGGCGGCGATGACCGGCTGGTCAGCGAGTACATCGAGTCCGAGTTCCTGGCCCGGATCTCGCAGCGGCACCGGGTGTTCCTGACCCGGACCGCGGTCCTGGGGAATATGTCCGGGTCGTTGTGCGAGGCAGTGCTGGAACAGCCAGGCTCGGCCGCGACGCTGGCCGAACTGGCCCGGTCGAACCTGCTGCTGGTGCCGCTGGACCGGCGCGGCCGCTGGTACCGCTACCATCACCTGTTCCGCGATATGCTCCTGGCCGAGCTGGAACGGCGTGAGCCCGGCCAGTTGCCGGTACTGCGGCGCCGCGCGGCCAGCTGGTGCCAGCGTAATGACCTGCCCGAGGAGGCGCTGGAGTACTCCATCGCCGCAGGGGACGTCGAGGCGGTGGCCGGCCTGGTGGAAAAACTCGCGGTGCCAGCCCGTCGGCAAGGCCGGATCGCGACCCTCCGGCGGTGGTTCGGGTGGCTGGATGACCGGCAGGGCATCGAGCGGCACGCTATGGTCACCGTGCTGGCCGCGCTCATCTACGCGTGGATGGGGTGGCCAGCCGAGGCTGAACGGTGGGCCGACGTGGTCGACGGCTGGCAGGACCGGGACAGGGCCCACGATCCTGCGGTGGCTGGCTGGGCCGCCCTGCTGCGGGCCTTCATGTGCCGGCGCGGGGTCGGGCAGATGCGCGCCGACGCCGACGAGGCGGCGCACAGGTTCGCCGCGCAGGGCATCGTAACGGCCGGACCCGCGCTGCTGCACGGCGTGGCGGGCATCCTGTCCGGTGACTTTGATGAAGGTGACGCATTCCTGGAGGATGCGGTCAGTATCGGGGAGAAAACCGGCGCACACGAGGTTCTCGCGGCTGCGCTGGCCGAGCGGTCGCTGCTGGCCATGGCGCGCGGCCAGTGGAGGCGGGCCCAGGCGCTGGCCGGACAGGCAGGCACCGTGTTGCGCCAGGCTGGGATCGAGGCAAGCTACGTGACACCTCTGGTCTGCGCCGCGCAGGCCCGCTCGGCTCTGCACCGGGGAGATATCCCGGCGGCGCGGCAGCAGCTCGTCAGCGCTCAGCGGCTGCGGTCGCTGCAGACCTACGCGATCCCGCATGTGGCCCTGCAGGCCCGGATCGAGCTTGCCCGTGCCCACCTCGCGCTGGCCGACCCCGCCGGGGCTGCGACCCTGATGCGGGAGATCGACGAGCTGCTCAAACGCCGGCCGGGGCTGGGCACCCTGACCGGCGACGCCGCGGCGCTCCGGGCTCAGCTGTCAAAGGAGCGCGGTCCCCGCACTCCCGCAGCATCGGCGCTGACCGCCGCCGAGCTGCGCGTCCTGCCGATGCTCGCCACGCACCTGTCCTTCCCGGAGATCGGCGCCGAGATGTTCCTGTCCCCGCACACCGTCAAGTCCCAGGCCATGTCCATCTACCGGAAGCTGGGCGCCTCCTCACGCAACCAGGCGGTCACCCGGTCCCGGGAGCTAGGCCTAATCGAAGGATGGTGACCGCCCTTCACCCGCGACAGCGCCCGGAACAGATCCCTGTCCGGCTATCGCCTCGGTTGCGCGGGAGAGTTGCTATTACTTCTGCTGTCAGTGATCAGGCGTGTGCTCGGCCCGGGGCCTGCGGGGAGCGTGTGCGTAGCGTGTCAGCATCGGCACTGCGGGCGGCCGCGCCCTGGCTCCCGTTCGCCCTGAGGCGCGGCCGCCTTGATGAGGGCCCGGCTAGCTCACGCGGCTGCGCCCGGCGCGCCCTGGCCCGCGGGGGCGGGATCACCAGCGCCCATGCCACTTTCCACCTTCGTGACCTTCAGGTTCTTGTCGAACTTGACGGTGACCAGAGAGCCGTCGGCCTTCTTCATGTGCACCTCGTACACGCCGTCACCGGCGTCGGTCTCGATCCGGTAGACGGTGCCACCCGGAACCGCCTTGAGCGCCGCCGCACGGAGCGTCGCGGCCGTGGCGCTCGATACGCTCTTTTCGTCGGGCCGGACCGGCTGGGCGCCGCCGGGTCCCGGCGTCCTGGCATTACCGCTGGGGGATGACACGGTGCCGGCGCTTGCCGTGGAGGTGTCACTGGAGGCCGATGCGGTCAGCGCGCTAGCCAGGACGCCGCCGCCGATTGCGCCCGCAGCCAGCAACCCCACGGCTGCTGCCCACCTTTTCTTGCGCCCGCCGGCGTTCGCCGAGTCGTACATGGCGTGATCTCCTTCTTGCCGTGGCCGCCAGCCGTGGCGACCCTGGCGCCAACGTGCCCGCCCGACCTGTCCGCTTGTTCCAGCCGGGCTATGTCTTGCCTATGACCACTGCTGTGAGCACGTTCGATGCGCTCGTGGTCGATGACCTGATCCGAGATGGCCGGCAGCGGGGAGCGGATGGTGCTGACTGCGGCGGCGTGACCTGCGCCCGGCTCGCGCGTGATACCCGCAGGCCTGCCCGGGGTCCGGGAATCGAACCCGCACTGCCAGCTCGGGAATCGGACCGATAATGGCCTGTGATGCCGGTGACCAGGCAACTCCGGAGACTTGGAGTAGCCGTGATTGACCGCTTGTCGCCCTGGCTGATCGCACGCTCGTTGCCCGGCGATCTTGAGCTGACGTGGGTCTTCCCCTGCCTCCCGCCCTGTCCTTCTCGCAGCTGCCATCCCCGCACCCGGCCGAGATGCTGTGCGCAGCAGCGCGGAGGACACGCCGACCGGATATTACCCATTCGATGTGGCTCGCACCGTCCTTGTCAGCTAATCGGCCGCCGCCCATATCGGGTCGGCGAGCGCCGACTACACCGGCGTCGCGTACTCAGCGCGAGTTCTGCGGGTCCGGCTGTCGAGGCGCAGCTGTTCCGGCGCTGGGTCCGGGTGCGGCCACGTCGGAAGCTACCCGACGGTGACGACGACCTTGCCTGTGGCGTGCCCTTCGCCGAGATAGCGCAGCGCCTCGGGCACCTCACTGAGCGGAAAGCGGCGATCGATGACCGTAATAATCTTTCCTGCCTGGCTGAGCTCGACGAGGGGGCCCAGGTGCTGGACGCCGAGCCGGACAGCCAGCAGCCGGATCCTCTTGCGCCCGGCACGTCCGATCACCGGCCCGATCATCAAGACCTGCAGGAGCGTGGCCACCGATCCGCCGACATACAGATAGCGCCCCCCCGGCATCAGCGAGCGCCGGTAAGCGAATGCCGGCCGGTAAGCGGCCAGGTCAAGGATCAGGTCGTAGCCGCGTCCGTTCCTGGTAAAGTCCTCCCGCGCGTAGTCGATGACATGGTCCGCGCCGAGTGAGCGCATGAACTCCAGCTTCTCCGCGTTGTCCACCCCGGTGACCTCGGCCCCGTCCAGCTTGGCCAGCTGGACGGCGTACATGCCCGAACCGCCGCCGCCGCCGTTGATCAGCACCTTGTGCCCGGGCTGGACCCGTCCCTTGTCCCGGATGCCCTGCAACGCGATGGCCCCCGCCTGAGGTAGCGCCGCGGCCTGCTCGTACGTCAGGCCGGCCGGAATCGGCGCCAGCGCGGTCTGCGGCACGCACACGTACTCCGCGAACCCGCCCATATAACTGAGGATGTCCGCGAACACGTCATCACCTGGTTTGAAGCGCGTCGCGTTGCGGCCCGTCGCGGCAACGCGTCCCGCGATGTCTGACCCCAGTACGTGGTGCCGCGGCCGGAACGGTCCGCCGATGCGCGAATACAGCGGCTTGCCCCGCAGCACCTCCCAGTCGGAGGCGTTCAGTGACACCGCGTGCACCCTCACCAGCACCTGGCCCTCTCCGGGCACGGGGGTGTCCGCGTCCGTCAGCCGGAGCACGTCAGGCCCTCCGTACCGCGTGTAGACAACCGCCTTCATGACTGCCTCCGGCAATGGCATTTCAGGTTGAGACGATGCGCGAAGGCCGCCAGAATATCCGGATTCGATCAATGAGCAGCTGCGCCCGCGGGTCCCGGCGGAAAGATCGCGTACTTCACCTGGTCACAAACCCGCTACGCCCGAGAATGCATTCAAGGAGCCAGCGCGTCCTGAAGCGCGATCAGTGGTCGATGGAGGCCATGTTTGCTTTGTCGTAGCGTTCGCCGGAGGCAGGTGTCAGGTTGCTGAGCCGGTTGAGCTGGTCGTCGCTGAGCTGGATGCTGTCGGCGGCGGTGTTCTCTTCGACGCGGGCGACCCGCCGGGTGCCGGGGATCGGGGCGATGTCGTTGCCCTGGGCGAGCAGCCAGGCCAGCGCGATCTGCGCCGGCGTAGCGCCGGCCTCGGCAGCGATGGCCGCGACCTCGTCGACGATGGCCAGGTTGCGCTGGAAGTTCTCCCCGGTGAAGCGGGGGTTGGTCTTGCGCCAGTCGTCGTCGGGGATGTCGTCGGGGGTGCGGATCTGGCCGGTGAGGAAGCCGTGGCCGAGCGGGGAGTAGGGGACGAAGCCGATGCCCAGCCGGCGCAGCAGCGGCAGCAGCTCGGCCTCGGGGTCGCGGGTCCACAGCGAATACTCGGTCTGCAGCGCGGCGACCGGGTGGACGGCGTGGGCGCGGCGGATTGTGCCGGGGCTTGCCTCGGACAGGCCGATGTAACGGACCTTGCCCTCGGTGACCAGGCCGGCCAGGGCGCCGACGGTCTCCTCGATGGGCGTGCTGGGGTCGACCCGGTGCTGGTAGTACAGGTCAATGTAGTCCGTACCGAGCCGCTTGAGGGAGCCCTCGGCCGCGGCGCGGACGTTAGCCGGGCTGCTGTCGGTGACGCCGGGCCCGCCGCCGGAGTGGGAGACCAATCCGAACTTGGTGGCTATCACGGCCTGGTCGCGGCGGTCCCTGAGCGCCTGACCGACCAGTTCCTCGCTGTGGAACGGGCCGTAGATCTCGGCGGTGTCGATGTGGGTGACGCCCAGGTCCAGCGCGCGGTGGATGGCGCGGATGGACTCGGCGTCGTCGAGGCCCCCGCCGCTGGTGTAGGTTCCGGCCATGGTCATGGCGCCCAGGCCGATCCGGGAGACGTCCAGCCCGCCCAAAGACACGTGCTTCATCAGGTAGTTCCTCTTCTCTTGGTCGTTCCGGGTTCCAGGTAACGCCGTGCTGGCGGTGCGGGGAAGTTGCTGCTGGAGGGTGTACTGACAGCACACCCCTGGTTATGGGACCTGCGCCTAGCCTGGAGGCGTGGACAACCGCGACGAGGTCAGGGCCTTCCTGCGCTCCCGGCGGGCCAAGGTCAGCCCCGAGCAGGCGGGGCTGGTGATCTACGGCCGCAACCGCCGCGTGCCCGGCCTGCGCCGCAGCGAGGTCGCCGACCTGGCTGGGGTTAGCGTCGAGTACTACGCGCAACTTGAGCGCGGCGACCTCGCCGGCGTGTCCGAGAGCGTGCTCGACGCGGTCGGCCGGGCCCTGCAGCTCAGCGAGGCCGAGCGGGAGCACCTGCTCGATCTCGCCCACGCCGCCGGCCCCGCGCGCCGCGTCCGCCGGCGGCCCACGGTCCGGCAGGTGCGGCCCAGCGTCGCCCGCGTCCTGGACGGGATGACCGAGGTGCCGGCTTACGTCCAGAACCGGTGCCTGGACGTGCTCGCCGCGAATCCCCTCGGCCGAGCGCTGTACGCGCCGGTGTTCGCCGGCTCTTCCCGCCCGGTGAACCTGGCCCGGTTCAACTTCCTCAGCCCGGGCGCCCGCACATTGTGGGGCGACTGGGACCGCGCCGCCGACGAGACCGTGGCCATGCTGCGCCTGGAAGCCGGCCGCGACCCGTACAACAAGGATCTGACTGGCCTGGTGGGAGAGCTGTCCACCCGCAGCGACGAGTTCCGCGTCCGCTGGGGCGCCCACGACGTAAGGATGCACCGCACCGGGATCAAGTACATCCGGCACCCCGTCGCCGGCGACCTGCATCTCTCCTACGAGGTGATGGAGCTGACCGCCGACCCGGGCCTGGCCCTGGTCGCCTTCAGCGCCGAAGCAGGCTCACCGGCCGACGACGCCCTCCGGTTCCTCGCCAGCTGGGCAGCGACCCACGAGCCGGCCGACGCCCTGCCCACGCCGGATCAGACATAATCCCGCAAGCGCCGGCGGCTTTACTGCCTGGCAGCGCGCAGCGGCACGTCACTTTCCGCCTCCTGCGCTGGTTCGCCAACCAGCCCGAGCCCTCAGCGCCGAAATCCCGGGAAGAAAGGCACCGCAACGCCAAACCGTCGCGCCAGTAACCCAAACCCTCACCGTTATCCGCGATCAGGAGGCGGCCAAGGAAGGTCAAGTGCGCGGTCGGGAACATCGACCGCTGCCCATACGACCAGAACTGGTGCGGGCAGCATCACCCCAGGCCAGTCCCGTGGGGAGGCCTAGCTGTCGATGACGTCTTCGCGAGGTTTCCCGGCAGCGAGATCGTCTCGCTGCGCTTCTGGGGCATGACCATGCCGCGACGCCGCCGCCGGGACGCCCTCTTCCTCGTGCCTCCAGCCGACTTCGCCCTGTACGAGGAGATGACGGCCCGGCGCCTCGCCCCGTCACCGTATCCGCTGCTAGTGCGCTGGCCAGAGACGTTCACCGGGTCTGCTGAGGCGCTGTCGTGTTTGGGGCGTGGTGGCTGAGCCGTTGCCGGTAGCAGGGCGGTCAGGTCCGCTCACCGGTCCGGTGGCTCGTGCGGATGCCTGCTGAACCGGTCGTTCACCCAGCGGCCCGGCGCGGTGAGGGCGATCCACAGCGGATTGCTGATGACGGTGAGGAGGAAGGAGGTGTGCAGGGGCAGCCGGCCGCTGTGCCAGGCGACGGCTGCCCGGGCGGTGGAGGCGCTCGGGCGCACCCGCCGCATCACGTACCGGTTGACCAGCTCCCCGGCCAGGAGGATCACCGGGGACAAGATGATGATCAGCGGCCATGGGGCAACGGCGATGACCGCGTGGGTGACCGGCCCTGGGCGCCTCATCCGGCCAGGATAGGACTGCGCCGGTTACCCGGTGGCGGCGGGCGGCGGCCACCCGGGCGGCCCTGCCGCCCGGGCCCGGTCCTGCCGGGGATTATCCAGCCCCCTGGCGGTCAGCATGTCCCGCTGGCGCGCTGCGGTAACTGGCCGCGGGTCTGGGTGACATGTCGCGCCGTGGCTTTGATACTCGATCGTGTGAGGGCAGGCCGGCGCGGGAGGCGTGATGGCACAACCGGTGCGGGCGCGGCGGCTGGCCGAGGAGGAGGGCCGCCTGATCGGGCATCCCGAGCCTCCGGGCGGGGTCCCCGAATGTGTTGCTGGTGCTGATCGATGATGCCGGGTTTGGCAACGCGGGCACGTTCGGCGGGCCGATTGACACCCCGAACTACTCGCGGATGGCTGACAGGGGTTGCGGTACAACCGGTTCCATGTCACCGCGCTGTGCTCGCCGACCCGGGCGGCGCTGCTGACGGGGCGGAATAACCATGCGGTCGGTTTCGGCTCGATTGGTGAGTTCTCAAGCGGGTTCCCTGGCTACACGGCGATGGTTCCGCGTGATTGCACGCCGTGGCCGAGGATCTTGGCGGAGAACGGGTACAGCACCGCGGCGTTCGGCAAGTGGCACCTGACCCCTGATGGCCAGCAGGGCCCGGCCGGACCGTTCGAGCGGTGGCCGAACGGGTGGGGCTTTGACTACTTCTACGGCTTCCTGGGCGGCGACGCGGGACAGTGGGACCCGTGCCTGGCCGAGAACCAGAAGATCATCGGCACCCCGGCAGGGTTCTATGACAAGGAGGACCCGTACTACCTGCCGGATGCCATGGCCGATAAGACCATCAAGTGGCTTCACGGGGTCCGGGCGCAGGACGCCCGCAAGCCGTTTTTCGTCTATTTCTCCACCGGGTGCAGCCACGCCCCGCACCATGTGGCGCCCGAATGGGCGGATAAGTACAAGGGCAGGTTCGACCAGGGCTGGGACCGTCTTCGCGAGGAGATCTTCGCCCGGCAAAAGGAACTGGGCGTGATCCCCGCCGACGCGGAGCTGACGCCGCGGGATGCGGCCTTCCCCGCCTGGGATGAGGTCCCGGACAAGCTCAAGGCCTACTACGCCCGCCAGATGGAGGTCTACGCCGGGTTCTCGGAGAACGCTGACTATAACGTCGGCCGGGTCATCGACGCGATCGACGAGCTCGGCGAGCTGGACAACACGCTGATCATCTGGATCTGGGGTGATAACGGCGCCAGCATGGAGGGCACGATCACCGGCTCGTTCAACGAGATGACGATGCAGAACGGCATCCCGCTCACCGACGAGATGCAGCTCCAGCTGGCCGAACGTTACGGCGGCATTGGCGCCTGGGGGGGCCAGATGATGGATCCGCACTACCCCGCCGCGTGGGCGTGGGCGGGCAACACGCCGTTCAAGTGGGGCAAGCAGGTCGGTTCGCACCTGGGCGGGACACGCAACCCGATGGTCATCCACTGGCCGGCGCGGATCACCGGCACCGGCGCGCTGCGCTCGCACTTCACCCACGTCATCGACATCGGGCCGACGATCCTGGACATCCTCAAGATCCCGGCCCCGTCCCACGTCGACGGAGTAGAACAGGAGCCCTTCCACGGGGTGACCTTCGCGGACTCGCTGGCCGACGCGGCCGCGCCGGAACGGCACACCCAGCAGTACTTCGAGACCATCGGCAACCGTGCCATGTACAAGGACGGCTGGTGGCTGGCCATGAAGACGCCGCGGATCCCGTGGGTGGTCACACCTGATGCGCTGCGGCCGTACGCGCCCGGGGTGTGGGACCCCGACGCCGACCCAGCCGAGCTGTACTACCTGCCCGACGACTTCACCCAGGCCAACGACCTCGCCGCCGATCACCCCGGCAAGGTGGCCGAGCTCAGGGAGCTGTTCTGGACCGAGGCGGAGAAGTACAAGGTCCTCCCCTTGCTCGCCGCCATGTCCGCGTTCTCGACGTCAGGCCGCATCCCTCGGCCCCAGGACGAGGAAGAGCTGCACGCGGCCGCCCGGCACGGCCACGCCGGGCACGCACTCTCGGGATAAGCACGCACTCTCGGGATAAGACAGGCACGCAGCCCGGAGGAGGACCGATGAAATTCGATGATGGCCGGAAGCGGCGCCTGACGCCGGATGGACGGCCGTGGTGGCTACGGCTGTCGGCTCCGCCGGTCTGCGCGACGCATGAGCCATCTTGATCTGCGTGTCCGGCGGCTAGTGGCCCCACGCTTCCACCCGCATGCCGACCGGCAGCCACCCAATCCACTAACAGCTGGGAATCTGCGCCCCGGGACGGACAGCTCGTACTGCTGCAGGCTGGTGGTCGTCGAACGAAGAGCTCCACGGCAGGCGCGGCCGCCAGCTCGCCGACGGTGGCGCTGGCCGGGTCGGCGGGCAGCGGCAGCGGCGGCACCGGGTACTCCCGCTCGGCTCCTAGCCCCAGCACCGTCCGGCTGGTGACCAGGAACTCCAGCCCGGCGCTGCGGGTGAGCAGCTCGCCCAGGTCGGCGGCAGCGCTCACCAGCTGCTCCAGGTTGTCCAGGATCAGCAGCCACTGCTCATCACCCAGCTGCTCGGCCAGCGCCTCGGCCGGCGACCTGGTACCTGTGAGGTCACTGCCTACCGCCTGGCCGATGCTGGCCAGCAGCAGCCCGGGGTCAGACACCGCGGCAAGCGGCACGAAGGCGGTGCCGCCAGGGAAGTGGTCCCGCAGCCGCTGGGCCGCGGCCACTGCGAGCCGGGTCTTGCCGATCCCGCCTGGCCCGGTATAACACCGAAGTACAGTAACGCTACCAGCTGGCCAGCCACTGGCTGAGCCTTCGGAGTGCGTCCCGGGCGGCGGCCGAGGGAAGCTCGGTGCAGATCTCCATCGTGACCGCGATCTTGCTGTATACGGCAACGGCACCTGGCGTGTCGCAGATGTTCCAGTAATAGTGGAGGCATGGGCGCTGACGACGTCACGCCCTCTGCTGCTCAGGTCGAGGCGGCCGAGAGCGGGCGGGCGACTCACCCCGGGGAGCCGCATACTGGCGGTACAGCGGGGCGGCTGAACTGGCTGCGGGCCGGGGTGCTGGGGGCCAACGACGGGATCGTGTCGGTGGCCGGCATCGTAATCGGGGTGGCGGGGGCCACTACGAACCGCGGCCCCATCTTCACCGCCGGGCTGGCCGGGCTGGTTGCCGGGGCCGTGTCGATGTCACTGGGTGAGTACGTGTCGGTCTCCAGCCAGCGTGACAGCGAACGCGCGGAGATTACGCAGGAGAAACGTGAACTGGCTGACAGCCCGGACGCCGAACTGACCGAGTTGACTGCCCTGTACGAGGCCAAGGGCCTGTCCGCGGCCACCGCCCGCACCGTCGCCGCCGAGCTGAGCGCCCGTGGCGCCCTAGCCGCCCACCTGGACGCCGAACTTCACATCGACCCCGCCGACATCCCCAGCCCGGTCCAGGCCGCCGCCGCTTCGGCGCTGTCGTTCATATCCGGTGCCGTGCTGCCGATGCTGGCCATCTTGCTGCCTCCGGCCGGCCTGCGGGTCCCGGTTACTTTCGTCGCCGTCCTGGTCGCTCTGGGCCTGACCGGTGCCCTCAGCGCTCGCCTGGGCGGCAGCGATGTCCGCCGCGCCGTCCTGCGCGTAGTCATCGGCGGAGCGCTCGGCCTGGCCTTCACCTACGGCATCGGGCACCTGTTCGGCACCGCCATCAGCTAATACTGGGCTGCTGGGCTGGGTGAGCCTGTCACTGTCAACAATTTGTTGACAGTGAAACGGCCGGGCTAGTCAAGGCGCATTTACCGCAGGACGTGAGTTTTCGCCTTGCAGTATTAAGCGTCAACCCCACGTCGTCAGGCCGCGCGTTTTGCTGTCAACAAATCGTTGACAGCAAACGACGAACCCTCTGCTGAGCAAGACAGAGTTCCCGACGCTCGGAGAGTACTTCAGGAAGGGTTATCACTAGGGGAACGGGATGATCAATAACCCGGTCGACTGGGCCGAAATACCCTTCAGGCCGAGATCCGGATCGGCATACAGCGCCGAGCCTAGGCATCGATACCGAAGGCCTGAATGCGCAGCGCGTCCGACTGTGACGGATTAGAAGCAGCCGCCGTTGAGAGCGATCGTCTCGGCATCGATCAAGGAGTTTAGCCATAGGCTGGCGATCCGCAGGTAGCCCCATCCGTTCTGCTCATCACCGGCCGCGTAGGCCTCTTCAGAAAGGCGCTGGTACGTATGCATCATGTCGCGGTCGATCTTCACCTGCGCCAACGCGGTCGAGCAGTCATTGCTGCGGCGCAGGGCGCTGGCTGGACTGCCATGGCCACCGTGGCGGTGCCTATGACGACGGCTGCCGTCGCGACACCAATAACCCGACGAATCTGGATCATCACGAACCTCCAAACGCCACGGCCCGGTTTAGTACCAAGGGCCAATTGTCATCTAGAGCCGTGAAAGTATCCCGTGATACAACGATGTCAGGTGCGGCCTACGACTGCCTCGGCCCAGTGGAGCGCCGACAGATAGCCTTGGTCGCGTTCGGAGCAGGGATTGCGGTGGCCGGCGGGGCAGACATCGGCATGCTCGACGTCGAATACCGCCCTGCCGAGATCTACCTCGCCCGTATCGAAAATCCACCCCGATCATCAAGGCGGCGGCATCGGTACCCGCCTCATCAGCGCACTCATCGACGAGGCCGGGCAGAAAGGCCAAGATCTCGTCCTTGATCGGGATTGCCGACCCGGAGCACTTGGCCGATGAGGCCGTGGCCGTGCTCGCTGAGCAGGTACGCGATGACGTCTGCGACCTGGTTGGGCGCGCACGGCATGTCGGCCTCGAAAGAGACCGCGTTGACGGTGATGTTGCGCTCACGCAGCTCGAGCGCGAGCGCTCGCGTCAGCACGCCGGCGGGGGCCCTGGTTGCCGCGTAGAGGCCGTGGGTCCTCAGCGATGAGCCGGCCGCTGAGCCGGACAGGTTGACGATCGCACCGCCGTTGCGAAGGTGACGGGCTGCCTCCCGGTTGACGACGAAGGTGGCCCGCGTGTTGATCCGGACCAGTGCGTCGAACTGGTCAAGGCCGGCCTCGGTTACCGAAGACGCGGCGATCGCGCTGCCGGCGGCGTGGACCACGACGTCGACGCCGCCGAACGCTGCGATCGTCTCGGCGAAGAGCCTGTGCACGTCCAGATCGTCGGCGATGTCGGCGCGGACGGCCACGGCGTCGCCGTTGCCCGCGAGGATCGCGGCGACGGTCGACTCGGCCGCACGCTGGTCGTGGAGGTAGCCGACCACGACGGCGTAACCGCGGGCCGCCAGCAGGCGGATAGCCGCCCGGCCAGCGCCGCGGGAGCCTCCGGTGACGATGGCCACGCGACCCGCGGGCGACCCGTTGAGTGCGCTAGTCATGGCACGAGTCTGGGTGGCATCACGCCGCCTCGAACCGGTGTGTTCCCTTGCCCCGACTACGGGCTTATCGTGACGCCATGGCCGCACCTAGGACGCCGGCCTTCAGGGGGCGTGCTCGCGAGCGCCAGGCCCTGGACGGCCTGCTGGGCCGTGTTCGCGGCGGCGAGAGTGCGGTGCTGGTCATCCGGGGCGAGGCGGGGATCGGCAAGACCGCGCTGATGCGCTACTGCGCGCGTCAGGCCTCTGGCTGCCGGCTGGTTCAGATCGACGGCGTGCAATCGGAGATGGAGCTGCCGCTCGCGGCGCTGCACCAGCTCTGCGCGCCGATGCTGGACGGCCTGGACGCGTTGCCGGAGCCGCAGCAGCGCGCGTTGCGGGTGGCGTTCGGGCTGGCGGCGGACCCTGCTCCGGATCTCTTCGTCTTGGGCCTGGCGGTCCTGGGCCTGCTGGCCGGGAATGCCGCCGTGCGGCCGCTGGTCTGCCTGGTCGATGATGCCCAGTGGCTGGATGACGCCTCGTCCCGGGTGCTCGGGTTCGTCGGACGGCGGCTGCTGGCTGAACCGGTTGGCCTGTTGGTCGCGGTCCGGGAGGCGGCCGGCGGGCGGCTATTTCCCGGCCTGCCGGCGCTGACCCTCGAAGGGCTTACCGACGAGGACGCGCGGGCTTTGCTGACGGCCGCGGTCCCGGGTCACCTGGACAAGCGGGTTCGCGACCGGATCGTCGCCGAGACCGGGGGGAACCCGCTGGGGCTGCTGGAGCTGGCCAGAGGGATGAGCGAAGCCGAGCTGGCCGGCGGCTTCGCCGGCCCGCCCTCGGCGAGCCTGCCTGGCCGTCTCCAAGACCACTACCTGCAGCGGGTGCGGGCGCTGCCGGAGCCGACCCAGCGGCTGATGCTGCTGGCAGCGGCCGACCCCACCGGGGACGCCACGCTGTTGTGGCGTGCCGCACCGACGTTGGGCCTGGGACGTGATGCGGCAGTCGCGGCCGATGCGGATCAGCTGCTGCAGATTGGCCCCCAGGTACGGTTCCGGCACCCTTGGTGCGGTCGGCGGCCTACACGGCCGGATCCCCGGAGGATCGCCGCGCCGCCCACCTGACGCTGGCCGCGGCGACGGACGCCCAGACCGATCCGGAGCGCCGCGTGTGGCACCTGGCTGCCGCGGCCACCGGACCGGACGAAGAGGTGGCCGCCGCGCTCGAACAGGCGGCGGCCAAGATCCAGGCCCGCGCCGGGCTGGCGGCCGCGGCGGCCTTCCTCCAGCGGTCGCTCGCCTTGACCGCCGAGCCGGCCCGGCGCGCCGAACGAGCGCTGGCCGCCGCCCTCGCGAACCTGCACGCAGGCGCGTTCGACGCCGCACTCGGCCTGCTGGCCCGGGCCGAAGCCGACGCGATCGACGATCTGCAGCGTGCCCGGGTGGAGCAGCTCCGGGGGCAGATCGAGTGGGCCTCCGTCACCGGACGCGACGCACCAGTTCTGCTGTTGCAGGCCGCCAGGAGACTCGAACCACTCCATGTCGGGCTCGCCCGGGAGGCCTACCTTTACGCCTGGGTGGCAGCCAGCGTCGCCGGTCCGCTGGCCGGCCCGGGCGGCCTTCTGCTGGAGGTTTCCCGGGCGGCCCGCGCGGCCCCGCCGCCAGCGGAGGCTCCTCGGCCTTGTGACCTCCTCCTCGATGGCCTGACGACCTTGATCACCCAAGGGCATGCGGCCGCGGAGCCGACGTTGCGGCGAGCGGTGAACGCCTTCCTCGGTGATCAGGTGTCCGGGGAAGAGTGGCTGCAGTGGGGGATTCTCGCCCAGATGGCGACCATGGCCGTGTGGGACTTCGACAGCTACATGGTGTTGAGCACCCGGTCTGTCGAGCTCGCCCGCGCAACGGGCGCCCTGGCCTCGTTGTCCATCGCCTTGAACGGACAGGGACAGGGAGCCACGTACTGCGGTGATTTCGAGATAGCGACCTCGCTGGCCGCCGAAAAGGACGTCGTCAACGAGGTGACCGGAATCCGCCAGGCTACGACCTGTGATCTGCTGCTCGCCGGGTACCGGGGCCGGCCTGCGGAAGCGACAGCGCTCTTCTCGGCGACCACCAGGGACTCGATCGCTCGCGGGGAGGGGTGCGCTATCCAGCTCGCCGACTGGGCCGCTGCGGTCCTCCACAATGGTCTCGGGCACTATGCCGAGGCGCTGGCTGCGGCGGAACCGGCAACCGAGGAAACCCATCAGCCCCTGGCCACACAGTTGATCCTGCCTGAACTGATCGAGGCCGCCGTGAGAACCGGACGGGCGGACCTTGCCCGGGAAGCGCTGGAGCGGCTGTCGGCCATGACGGCCATCGGGGGTTCCGACTGGGCGAAGGGCCTGGAGGCACGCTCGCGAGCGCTGCTCAGTGAAGGCCAGGAGGCCGAGCGCTGCTACGCCGAGGCGGTCGAGCGGCTCGGCCGCACCCGGCTGCGGCCCGAGCTCGCCCGGGCCCACCTGCTCTACGGCGAGTGGCTTCGTCGCGAGAACCGGCGGCTCGACGCCCGTCACCAGCTGCACGCCGCCTACCACCTGCTCGCCGCGATCGGGGCCGACGCCTTCGCCGAGCGCGCGCGCAGGGAACTGCTCGCTACCGGCGAGAAGGTCCGCCAACGCGAGGTCGACACCTACAGCCAGCTCACCTCGCAGGAGGAGCACATCGGCCGGCTGGCCCGGGACGGACGCACCAACCCCGAGATCGCCACGGAACTATTCATCAGCACCCGCACCGTCGAATGGCACCTTCGCAAGGTGTTCGCCAAACTGGGCATCACCTCCCGCAGAGACCTCCACAACGCCTTGCCCCCGCGAGGTCAGCACACGCCATCCGGCCAGATGTCATGACGGACTGATGTCGGCAACTAGAGACCTCGACTCGCATACCGGGTCCTAAATATGCGCCGGACAAGACCGGACGGCTGCGCTCGCCGGAGTCCCGCGGGCTCTGGCCCGCCGGGCTACCTGTCGGCCTGCTGTCCGCGGAGCCTGGCTACGCACTCCGCGCTTCCGCAGGTCCGGCCCGAACCCAGGCGAGGCCTGCCGCACCGGCAGGCGGGCCGCAAGCGGGCCAGCCAGGCGCCATAGGCCAGCAGCTCGGCTATGCCGCCGGGACCCGGGACAGAGACGACCGGCCGGATCCGGCCACCGGGCAACGCCAGCCACTCCCGCGGTTTCCCTGTCACCGGATCGTCAGGCACGCTGCCCATGACCTGATCGTCCTCCGTTCCCGAAGCTCGCAGCCTCCCGGTCCGAGCGGTCCGGCCGGCCAGCCCGCTCCGCTGCGAGACTGCCAGGGCCGCCACTGACCGGCACCGGGCCCGCGGACCGCTGCCGGCCTGGCCCTTAGTCTGTCGTGTGCCCTAGTACGGCGACCTGGCCTTCGCGAGGTTCGGCAATGGCGTGCTGAGCGCAAGGATCAGGTCAGCCCGATTCACTTCCGCGTGATGCCAGCTCCTTCCACCACAGCAACTGCACCTCGCCCGGCTGGTCGGGATATGCGAACCGGTCGATGGCGCCCAGGGTGCAGCCCATCTTCTGGTAGAAGCGGCAGGCCTGTACGTTGACGTTCTGGGTCTCGATCTTGAGCCACCGGCAGCCGCGAGCACCAGCCCAGTCCCCGGCGGCCCGGAACAACGCTGACCCGATGCCCGCGCCCCGCTCGCCCGGCGAAACACGGATGTCCCACAGCACGGCGACGTCGGTACGGCCGCCAAGCAGGTTAAGACCGGGGGTGCTGACAGCGATCACGGCGCCGCCGGCCCGCGTGCCGCCCCGGCGGGCGCAGATCAGCCCCCAGTTAGAGATGTTAAAGCGGTCGGCCCAGCGCGCCGGCTGCGCGCCCTCGATGGCGTCGTAGTCCTTGACGTATGGATCTGTGACGGCGATCTGGGTCAGTACCATGCCGCCGAGGCCGCCATCGATGAGCCTGACCTGAAACATCCGGTCGACCACCAACGCGATGGGAATGGCCGCGTACTCAGCCAGCGCGGTGAGCGTGAGGTCTTCCTCCCGCACGTCCAGACTCATACGACCTCCTGACCGGCACCCCTGAGTCTTCCAGACCTCGCGGCGATACCCGCAATGTCGCTGTCCATGAAGGCAAGGACCCAGACGCTGGGGGAGGCACGTTCGTCATTGCGGCATGAGCCAGCACGCCGTTCCCTGGGCATGTATTTGATCCTTGTCTTCCGGCCTCCGTATCTATGCACCGGAAAGCTGGGTGCCAGGGAGGGGACATGGAAATCACAGAATCTGCGCTGACCGCTCAGTATCAGCGGGCCAGCTCTGCGTGGCCGTTCATCCATCAGGCCGAACTCGCCCGCGGGCTGCCGAGGATGCTGCTGTTCGCGGTCGGCTCCCGGGAAGCCAACCTCGCCAACGAGGTCGGTGACTTCGGGCACGGACACGGCATCTGGCAGCTCGATGACCGGTCGCACACGCCGCCGGGCGGGTACGCGCGGTCCGACGTGAATGTGCCGCGACCCACTTCCTTACATGCACGAACGCAGATCCTTGCTGCTGAACGTCGGCCGACAGCGTGAACCTCATCCGCATTGATGTCACTGCCGACAAGACCCGGATTCCTGCCAAACCTAAGCGCTGTCCCACCCGGGGCGAGCGGATAAGCGTTGGGCAGCACGAACGCACAGGTACACACCACCGGACGCGAGAGGAACCCTGAGACAAATGACTACCCGAGACCAGATCGTCAGTACCGCCCTCGGCTTCAACGGCACCTGCAACGGCAAGGGCTACAACGGCCCGAACCCGTTCAGCGCCGATCTGAGCCGTCCCGCGGAGGCGTGGTGCGGTGACTACGTCACCGACATCTACAAGCGCGCGCAGATTCCCCTGCCATCGATGCAACCCGGCAGCCGGACCGGCTTCGCCTACTGTCCCGACGCCGTCGATTACGGCCGCAAGCATGGCGCGACCCGGTGGAGCTGGCAGGCCGAACCCGGCGACATCGTGCTCTTCGACTGGAACGGCGACGGCGTGGCCGACCACACCGAGATCGTCACCGGCTACCAGGGCGGCGTGCTGTTCACCATCGGCGGCAACAGCGGGCCGAGCAACGTCGACGGCTTCGGCGGCCAGGGCGGCGTCCACCGCCATCGCTGGAACGCGCCGGCCGGACAAGGCAACGGCCAGGTCCTGGTCGTGGTCGACACCTCCAAGGTGGTCACCTTCGGCGGACCCGCCCACCTGACCAGGGTGGGCACGGCACCGCCGGCCCAGCCGCGGATGCTCATGCTCAAGTCGCCGATAATGACCGGTGCCGACGTCCGCGTCGTCCAGCAGGCCCTGAATCAGCGCAACCACGCCGGCCTGGCCACCGACGGCGCCTACGGCCCGCTGACCCGTGACGCCGTTCTCAACTGGCAACGACGCGCGCACATCGAGGTGGACGGCATCGTAGGCCCGCAGACCAGATCCTCGCTGGGCCTGCCGACATGAATGGCGCATTCCGGCTTGAGCGGACACCACGCATATCAGCATCGAAGCCGGGGACGACCCATCCAGCCAGGACAACCAGCAAGACTCATCCTGCCGACTGAACGTCCAGGGGCATCGACACCGCCTGGGTGTCAGAATTGCCTGGTCTGCACGTCGTGAGGGATAACCTGGCCAGGCCTGGCAGGCATGCCGGTACCCGCAGTCACACGCCACCACCCGGCCGGTCCGGGACGAGCTCGCCGCCGTGGCGCAGAACAAGAACCACCCGATCCGGTCAGGAATCGAGAAGCGCCACGGTGTGGCCGGGCCTAGCCTTCCGGTGGAAGGGTCGGCCCGACACCGAGCCCTGAGCGTCAGGAAAGGAAGTCCGAGAATGCCCGCAAAGAATGCCACGGCCGAGTCCGGCGGCTTCAGCGCCCAGGAGATTGCCGCGATGAAGAAGCACGCCGCCGAGTTGCGCGCCGAGGGCAAGAAGGGCGCCAAGAAGGCCGACGGCCTGCAGGCGGTCCTCGACAGCATCGCGGAGATGGCACCGGAGGATCGTGCGCTAGCCGAGCGCGTGCACGTGACGGTCACCGCGGCCGCCCCCGGGCTGGCGCCGAAGACCTGGTACGGGATGCCCGCCTACGCGAACGCGGACGGCAAGGTGGTCGTGTTCTTTCAGAACGCGGGCAAGTTCAGCTACCGCTACTCGACCCTGGGCTTCCAGGACGCGGCGAACCTCGACGACGGCGACGCCTGGCCGGTGGCGTACGCGCTGACGAAGTGGAGCCCCCTGGTGGAGAAGAAGGTCACCGAGCTGGTGCAGGCCGCGATCTCCTGACCGGTGCCGCAACCCCCGCGCAGCGCCCAGCCGGACGAAATTGGCGGCGAGCCAGGCTCAGCGGCTCACGAGCTCGAGTACCCGTTTCCAGGCTCCTTCAGGTGATTGCGTAGCTTCAGCCTGCCGTATAGACTTAATTGTGGCAATTTATGATGTGTTCGCTCCGCATTATGATGCCGCGACGGGGGATCCCTCTACCGAGATCGCGTTTATTGAGAGTATTATCAGGCATGCTCACCTCCAGCCTGTGACGCTGCTTGAGGTTGCCTGCGGGACCGGCGGAATTATTGCTTCGCTTGCGGGCAGCTACCAGGTGGCCGGCCTCGATATATCGCCGGGCATGCTGGCTGTTGCCCGTAGGAAGCTGCCCGAGGGAATCCCGCTGTACGAGGCGGATATGAGCAGCTTCGCGCTGAATGCGAAATTTGATGCTGTGATCTGTGTCTATCATGGCATCAATCATCTGCTCAGGTTCTCAGATTGGGAGCGTTTTTTCGAATGCGCGTACAGGCACCTGAACGATGGTGGCGTGCTCGCCTTCGATATCTTCACCATAGACGACCTTAAGATCATTGCCAGTATCCCGGAGACAGTCCAGCAATTCGGTGAGAACTATCTCCGTATGAGGGTACGAGCAGGCGCCGAAGCGGTGTTCGACTGGAATATCGAGCTAGAGCTCCAGGGGAACGGCAGACGTGAACTGCTCGCAGAAGTCATAAGGACAGCGTCATTCCCGCCTGAAAAGATATGGGAAGCGCTCAGTGAAAGATTTGTCGATATACGGATCTTCGAAACCAGCGGAGCCATCAACGAGAGCGGGACCCGGATCTGGTTCGCATGCACTAAACCTCGATCCACCGTGTAAGTGCCTCCTTGTCGTTACGGACGATGCACACGACGTTCCCCGACCGGCGCTAACCAGGCGCTAACTGGTTCGCCTGGCACCGGCCCAGCGTGCCGCCTGCCGCAGGAGGATCGCGGTCGGCGGGTCGGGCGGGACGCCAAGCTGCCTCAGTGCCGAGCCAACCCGCCGGTGCGCCGCCGCGATCTGGGCGGGACGGCGGCCCCTGAGGGCAGCGGCGAGGGCGACGCGGTGGCCGCGGGCGTCGAACGGTTCCAGCGACAGCGCCCGCTCGGCCAGCGCGAAGGCCGCCGCCGCGTCGTCGGCGACAAGTCGCAGTTCGGCCAGCGCCAGCAGGTGGCTGACATGGCAGATGCGGACCTGGTCGATCTCGACCACGACGTCCGGGCTACGCACGTGGTGCAGGTCCGGCAGCGGATCGCCGCGCCACAGCGCGACCGCGTCGGCAAGCAGGGCGGCCGTGCGGTCGATGTCACCGTCGGCCCGCGCCTGGACGGCACGCTTGTCCAGGACGTCAAGAGTCCACAGGTCCACGGAGAGAAACTCGGACCCCAGGAGCCGGATCGTGTCACCGTCGGTGCGCAGGTGGTAGCTCGCGTCACCGCCGGATCGATCGGGTTCGAGCAGCCGGCGAAGGTGGGTCAACGTCACCCGCATGTTCCTGGCCGCCTTCGCCGGGTCCAGTCCCGGCCAGAGCAGCTCGATCGCCTGATCACGGGTCAGGACGGGGCGCACGGCCAGCGCGCTGAGCAGTTGGCGCACACGGACACGCCGGAGCTCCGGCGCGTCGACCGGTACACCGTCCCGCGTCAGCCGCATCGGCCCGATGACAGCGATCTGGGTCCGGTGCGCGGGAGGCGCGGGCAGTGCCGCGAGGAGCTGCGCCGCTCCCGCGGCAAGGGGCCTGGAGGCCGACCGTGCCGTCTCGCGGAGCTGCCGGTGGACTACCGGCCCGAGCGTGTCGGCTAGCCAGCGGCCGAGCTCATGCCCGTGGGGGTGACACGCGGCCGCAAGACGAGCGGCCAGTTCGACCGACCACGGCAGCGGCAGGAAGCACAGGGCGTGCGCCGGGGGCAGCTCCCCGGCCACGGTCAGGTCGCCCGCCCGCGCCTGCACCAGGGCGCGTGCGGTCGCCCGGGCCGCGAGATGCGAGGGACCAAGGGCGACGACGTCCCAGTGCGCGCGCAGCCGATCGTTCAAGACGTAGCCGAGGGCCAGAAACCGGCGCAGATGCCGTTCGGCAAACTGGTTCTCAACGGGCCACCTGGCCACATGGCGAGCGTAGGCCTGCCGCGCCGCCGGCTCCGCGCCGCGCACTACCGCAACCGCCGCCTGGGCGGCGCAGGCCAGGACGGCGTCGCGAGGGTTGTCGTAGCCAGCGGGGTCTCCGCACGGAAGCGATGGGAACGGGGCTTCTTCTCCGCACGAGGCCGCCATCACCGCCGCCAGCGCCGTCGCTACGAACCCCTCTCGCGCCGTCGTCGCGTCCGTGGGCGCCTCTGGCGGCCGGACCCGGGCCTGCGTACCGGTCCCGGAGCCGGCCCTGGCGTGGGCCAGGACCGCCCGGAGTCCCTGGCGGCGCAGCCTGTTCAGGTCGGAGGGGTCACCGTCGAACCAGCGTGCCATGGCACCGGAGAGCCGGACAATGTCGTCTCCGGCCTCGGCCAGCGTCCGGTCGGCCAGTTCGGCCGCTTCCCGGCCGCGCCCGCACATGTTCAGGCAGTGAAAATGAAATCTCCAGACGGATAGCGCGAGGGCCCGGGGTACCTCGTGTACCGGCGCCTTGGCGAACTCGGCCAGCGCGGCCTCCGGGTCGCCGCCGACCTCGGCGCGCATCGCGGCGACGTTGCGGCGCAGCAGCGTCACAACGGGAGAAACGGGGCCGTCGATCCGGTCCCCCCACTCGGCCACCAGGGCCAGCCGGGCGAGATCGGCGCGGGAGTGCGCCGTGATCATTGCCTGTCCGAGCACGGCTGCGGCGCCACGGTGGTCACGACGGGCGAGCATCTCCTGCCAGGCCCGGTCGAGCAGGGGGTCGATGCGCGGATCCTTGAAGTCGCCGGCGTGCAGAACCGCGGCCCGCAGCAGCACGAACGCCGGGTCGTCCGCGACCGGTGGCGGGATCGCGCCGAGCCATCTCTCCGCGACGGCGCGCGGCAGCGCCGACAGCGTCGTGTGGACGAGGTCGACGGCAAGATCACCCAGCAGCCGCCAGTCCCGTGCCTGGCAGGCCAGCCGGCCGGCGCGGGCAAGGTCGCCGCGGGCGGCGAGGACCGCGACGGCGCGTTCCCGCAAGTGGTGCTCGTCCTGCACCGTCATGATCCGCGGCACCGCATCCGCCCACAGGTCGTGCGCGCGGTACCGGCCGTCGTCCAGCACCCCGACCAGAGGCACCTGCCTGGCGAGGTCATCGAGGGTAACGGGACCACCCGTGACCTCGGCGACCTCGCGGGCGGTGCCAGTGCCGAGCGCGGCCAGCGCGGCCAGCGCCTGACGCTGTGAGTCGCTTACCCGGCAGAGCACCTCCTCGCGGGCATACTGCCACGGTGCGGCGGGCCCGGCCGCGAGGGACAGCCGGACCATGGCGGGCCAGCCATTCAGCGGTTCTGCGATCCGCGCGTCCCGTCCGAGCCTGCGGGCCAGCGCCCGCACTTCGACCTCGGTGAAGGCGAGGTCCTCGTCGGCGATCCTGATCACCTCGCCGGTGGCCTCACGCCGCGCGAGGGGAACGTCAGGTGCCTCGCGCCCAGACAGAACAAGGTGGGCCGTCGCCGGCAGCGTCCTCGCGACCTCGGCTCTCTGGGGGTCAAACGGGGCGCCATCGGCTCGCCAGCCGGACCTGGAGCGTAAATCGCGTTCATGACTTACGGAGCAGAGCCCTCGCACGCTGATACCGACAGCGTCTGCGGCATTTGTACGGGAATGCGCGGCCGCCGCGCCGTGGCCCGGTTAACGTCCGGGCAACGCCTGGTCAGGAACCTTGGAGCGAGGGGCGCGGCGCCAAGAGCCAGGTCGACGATAACGCGTGGCGTTCCTGACAAGGATGGGGGAGCCAAGGTGATGACCTTTAAACGACGGTGGTCCGGTAATGATCGCGCCGCGCGGCGCGGCCTTCCGGCCGGGCTACCAGTGAGCAAGGTGGCCTCTGCGCCGGTGGATGTGCACGCCATTCGCGAGCACTTCGCGTTCCCCCGGCTGGGCCGGATCGTCACGAACAACGCGGCGAGCACGCAGCCGCCCAACGAACTGCTCGCGCTCTACCAGTCCCTTGCCCCCGGATACGAAAACGTGCACCGCGGGCAGTCAAGCGCCTCACAGGCGATGACCGCGCTGTTCGAGGATTCCTACGACACGATCGCGCGGTTCATCGGCGCGCCTGGCCGGGCCAGCATCGCGCTGTACCGGAATACCACCGAGGCCCACAACGCGGTCATGTACTCGCTGCTCAGCGAGTTCCGCAACGGCGACAACGTGGTAACCACGACGATGGAGCACAACTCGAACTACGTGCCCTGGTATGCGATGTGCCGTGAGATCCTGCCACGGCTCGGACGGCGGGTGCACTACCGGCTGGCACGATTCGATCCGGTCACGGGTGAGCTGGACCTGGACCACCTGGCGTCGTTGATCGACGCCCGTACCAAGCTCGTGTGCTGCACCGGCGCCTCGAACTTCCTCGGCACTCAGAACCCGCTGCGAAGCATCCGGGCGCTCGCGAACGCCAGCGGTTACCGACAGCCCAGCGGCGAGCGGCGTTCCCACTTGCTTATCGATGGCGCGCAGCTTGTGCCGGGGTCGTTCGTCGACGTTCGAGATCTTGACGTGGAATACCTGTCGTTTTCGTTTCACAAGATGCTGGCGCCGTTTGGGGTCGGCGTGCTGTACACCAAGCCGCATCTGCTGGCGTCCTCGCTGCCGTTCCTCTACGGCGGCGATATGGTCGCCGAAGGGGGCGTGTTCCCCGACCGGGTCGAGTACAACGCCCTGCCGTGGAAGTATTCCGCCGGAACGCCTAACGTCCTCGGTGCGATCGTCTCAGCGCAGGCCCTGCGCATCCTGCTCGACCTGGCGCTGACACCGAGAAAACTCACCTACTTCCAGACGGCCGAACCCATCGAACGCGATGTCGTCCAGTCCGCCATGGACCGCGTCGCCGCGTGGAACCAGATGCTGACCCGCCGGGCGCTCGACGGGCTCGGGGCCATCGACGGGATCACCATCTACGGGCCGCGCGACGCGGCCCGGCGCACCTCGCTGGTCGCGTTCAACCTGGCCGGCCAGGATCCGGTCGGCGTCGCCCAGGCCCTGAACCAGGCCGGGATCGAGTCGCGGGCCGGCTGCCACTGCGCCACGCTGGCCCATCACGCGCTCGGCCTGAATCCGCCCGCCAGCTGCCGCCTCAGCTTCTACCTGTACAACACCCCCGGCGAGATCGACCGGGCCGTCGACGCGGTAGCCGCGATCGCGGCCGGCCGCGGCGCCTCCGGCCGCAGCGTTTCCGGCCCCCGGTTCCGTTCCTGGCCGGCCGGGCGGCACCGGACCCGCCCGCCGGTCCCGTCAGCGGCCGAACTGCCCGCGCCCGTCCCGGTGGTACCGGCATGAGCGCCATCACCTGTCCCGGATGCGGCGCCGCGGCCGAGATCACCGAGCACTTCACCCTGGCCAGCACCGACGGTCCCGCCGCCCACGTCGCGCTGTCCTGCGCCGGCGGCCACCATTACCGGATGGCGGCGGACAAACTCCCCGCCAGCGCGTTCGGCCCGCCGCCGCGCCGCCGACGCGTCATACCCGGTCCGCGCCGTCTGCCGCACGCCTTCCCGCTGTGCATCCACTGCCTGGTCAACCCGGCCGGCTTCTGGGTCAGCGGCAAGGACAGCAGCGTGGTGCGCCGGCCATGGTGCCTGTCCTGCTGCGAGGACCTGGACCGCGAGCTCACGCGCCGCCGGCGGTGACCACCATGTCGGTGACGAACCCCGCCGCCAGGCCGATCAGGACGCCATAGTAGATCAGTTCCTTACGCCCGTTCTTGAGTGCCACCCCGAGCAGCTGGATGACGACATAGAGGATGGAGCCTGCCGCGAGGGTTAGGAAGATTACGCTCATGGCCGGGCTGGTGAACTGCCGCCCGACGGCCGTGCCCAGCAGGGTGGGGCCGCCGCCGATCAGGCCCATGAGCAGGAGGAAGCCCCAGGACGGCCGGTCACCCTCGGCGGCCAGCGGGGCCACGATGCCGAATCCCTCGGTGCCGTTGTGCAGTGCGAAGCCGATGACCAGGACCGTCGCCAGCCCGATCTCACCGGCGCCGGCGCTGCCGCCGATAGCCAGGCCCTCGCCGAAGTTGTGCAGCCCGATACCGACGGCGATGAGCAGGGACATCCGGCGGGCGGCGGACCACCCCGCGATGCCCGGCCTGGCTGCGGCCAGTTCGCCGGGCGCCATCGCGCCCGGGCCGAAGTTCCTGGGCTGCCTCCGGGCGGCCAGCCAGGACTCGTAGTAGACCAGGCTCAGCAGGCCGGTAGCCAGGCCGAGGAGGAACAGGGCGCCGTAGCCGAGCACGGGGCCGATTCCCGCGCTCCCGTCGTGCAGGCGCCCGAGGGCCGTATCGACCGGCTCCCACGCGTGCACCAGCACGTCCCAGACGAGGAACAACAGGATCCCGATCGCGACGGCGTTGAGCATCTGCCGCAGGGCAGGGCGGGGTGAGTGCATCCTGCCAAGCGGCAGCCCGATCAGGATGGTGACCCCGGCGATGAAGCCGAGGAGCAGGGTCTGAGTCTCACTCACGGTTCCGGGCTCCGCTGACTAGGGGATCCGACGGGGGTTCCTCGCCGAAGCCTTAGGTTAGCCTGCCCTAAGTTATTCCGCTAGCCCTGCCTGACGCATGCGTCGCGCCGGCCGTGAGCTCGCCGCCGTCACGGGCGGTCCTCGTCGTGGCCGTCATCACACTAGCGACGTCAGCGTCGCCCGGGCCCCGCGCTGGTGCAATGAGGCCAGCGTGGAGGTGTAGGCGGTGACGAATCGCTCGTGGTCGGCCAGGTCGCCGAACAGGTCCCGGTTGGCGATGAACGCCAGCGAGTCCTCGCGCTGCCGCCGGGCCAGCGTCATGAGACTGTCCCGGAGCCGGTCGACCACCTCGATGGGCTGACCCGCCTCGTCGACGCCCTCCGCGTAGCGGGCCCAGCTGGCTACCACGGCGGCCGAGTGCCTGATCTCGCCGCCGGTCGCGAGCTGCTGGCGAACCACCGGCAGCAGCCACTTCGGGATCCGGTCTGAGCTTTCCGCGCACAGCCGCGCAATGGTGTCGCGGACCTGCGGGTTGGAGAAGCGTTCGATCAGCGTGTGCTTGTACTCCGTCAGATCCACCCCGGGCACCGGCGGCAGGGTGGGAGTGGCCTCCTCGTTCATATAGCCGAGCAGGAAGGCCTGGAACAAGGGGTCCTGGGCGGCCTCGTGCACCAGCCGGTATCCGCACAAGTAGGCGAAGTAGGCCATGGCCTGGTGGCTGCCGTTGAGCAGCCGCAGCTTCATCAGCTCGTAAGACTCGACATGATCGACGACCTGGACCCCGGCATCGGCGTAGGGCGGCCGCCCGGCTCCGAAGGCGTCCTCGAGCACCCACTGGGTGTAGGGCTCGCAGACGACCGGCCACTGGTCTTCGATGCCGAACCGGTCCTGGATCTCGGCCCGGTCGGCGTCGGTGGTCACCGGGGTGATGCGGTCCACCATGGAGCTGGGGAAGCAGACCTCGCGCTCGACCCAGGCGGCCAGGTCGGGGTCACGGAGCCGGGCGAAGGCGGTGAACGCGCGGCGGGCTCGATAGCCGTTGTCCTGCAGGTTGTCGCAGGACATGACCGTGAACGGGGCCTGGCCGCGTGTCCTGCGGCGGCTCAGCGCCTCAGTGATCAGGCCGAACGTGGTCCGCGGGACCGCGCCGGGCTCCAGGTCGGCGAGCACGTCCGGGTTGGCCGTGTCGAACTCGCCGGTGGTGTCGTTGATGTTGTATCCGCCCTCGGTGATGGTCAGCGAGATGATCCGGGTCGCGGGCGCCGCCATCTTCTCGATGACCGCCTCCGGATCGTCCGGCGCGTACAGGTACTGCACGATGGATCCGATGATCCGCGGCTCCCAGGTCCCGTCGCCGTGCTTGAGGACCAGCGTATAGAGGCCGTCCTGTGCGTCCAGGACCTGCTTCATCCGCTGGTCCGCCGGCATGACCCCGACGCCGCAGATGCCCCAGTCGTACGCGGTGCCCAGGTTCATCAGGCGGTCGTGGTACATGGCCTGGTGGGCGCGATGGAAGCCGCCCACGCCGACGTGGACGACACCCGGCGTGACCAGGCTGCGATCGTAGGTCGGGGCCGCCACCCGGTCGCTCCAGTACTTCAGCGTCCTGCCGTTGAGCGGCTGCGGTTTAGCCGGCAAGGCGGGCCCCGGTTTCCGGGTGGAAGGCGAAGACGTCATCCGGCTGCACGCGGAAGGTGACCTGTTGTCCCGGGGCCGGCGGCTTGCGCCCCTCGGTCCGCGCGACCACCAGGGTGTGGTCCTCGGCCAGCCGCACGTGCAGCAGGGTGTCGGCGCCGAGCTCTTCCACCAGCATCACCTCGCCGGCTATCGGC
>Ga0070699_100000805_pt1 | contig 28976 bp, 32 predicted proteins | sample KBSK1503metaG_FD_65473 | JGI IMG/M metagenome (GOLD analysis project Ga0070699, IMG submission 65473) | Corn, switchgrass and miscanthus rhizosphere microbial communities from Kellogg Biological Station, Michigan, USA - KBS K1-50-3 metaG | ecosystem: Host-associated > Plants > Roots >...
AAATCACGGCAGGCGGCCTCCGTCGAGAAGCGATCGATGAACTCCGTCAGTGTGCGGGGATAGTCCATGTTTCCCGAACATTAGTTCGAGATCAAAGGTGAGTCAAGGGGATAGCGAGTTCCCAGCAATCTTGGCTGATGCGAATCTCGTTGGCGGGGATGCGGACCATGATTGGGGATACATGAGTGAGCCCGGCTACGCTGGCCATCCGATTCATGTCGTTCGCGGCAAGGTGCTCGGCGGAAGTTCCGCCGTGAATGGCGCTGTCGCTCTGCGGGCGCGAGCTACGGACTTTCTTCGCTGGAGCCAGCACGGTCTTGAGGGCTGGTCCTTCGAAGAAGTGCTCGAGACATACAAACGCTTGGAAAACACACCGACCGGCGATGACCACTGGCATGGCCGTCATGGTCCCTTCCCGATCCGCCAGCGCTCCATGGCATCTCTCACGCCTCGTTACGCGCTTTTGTCGAGGCTGGCAGCGCTGTCGGGCTCCAGCGCATCGATGATTTTAATGCGGCTGCGCAGAACGGAGTTGGCCCGTATCCACTCAGTGTCGTCGACGGCGTGCGGCAAAACACCGGTATCGTGTATCTGACCGACGATGTGCGCCGTCGTTCGAATCTGACGATCCGAGGTGAGGTCCAGATCGATCGGGTGATCGTCGAAGGCGGCCACGCCAGGGGCGGTATCTCGTCGACGGCAGCGTTGAGCGCGCGACGACCACAATCCTTTCGGCAGGGGTCTACGGCAGTCCGGCCATTTTGCTGCGGTCGGGCATCGGCCCACCGAATGACCTGCATGCGCTGGGCATTCCCGTCATCGCCGATTTGCCGGTTGGCCGCCAACTGATGGACCATCCGTTCTATTACAACGTGTACGCGGTGGCGCCCCCGGCCTCCGGAATGGAACCGGCTGCCGGCGCCCTCATCTGGACGAGCTCACCGGAGGCTGCGCCAGGCGAGCTGGATGTTCAGGTCTCGGCGACGCATTATGCCCCTCCCCCGAGTCCGACAGGCGGTGCCATCGTGCTTGGTGTGGCCGTCACCCGTCCCGACTCGATCGGGACGGTCACCTTGGCCAGCCCCGATCCGCGCCAGGCGCCCCGTATCGATCTCAACTTCCTGGCCGAAGCACGCGACCGTCGGCGTTTGGTGGAAGGAGTGAAGCTGCCGCGGACGCTCGGAAGGACCAGCCCGCTTGTCGAGCTGGTCGCGCTCGAGATGTTCCCGGGGCCAAGAGTGCGGGACGATGAGACGCTGATGGCAGCGATCCGCTCCACCCTGGACACCTACCAGCATGGAACCTCCACCGCGCCCATGGGCAGCGAGCAGGATGCCTCGGCGGTCGTCGACTGGCTCGGCGCGGTACGCGGTGTGGAGGACCTCCGAGTTATCGACGCATCGATCTTTCCGGACATTCCCTCGACCCCAACAAACCTCACGGTGATCATGGCGGCCGAGCATATCGCCGCACGAATGATCGCCCGTAATCTGATCGGAGCATTTGGAACAGGAGGGGGCCGCACTGAGAGCCTGCCTTGCAGCAGCAGGGGAGACAGAACGCGCTCCACTGTGAGGCATAGCCTCCCTACCCAAGCGACCTATCAAATGCTGAGTGGGTGTGCCTCAACCGACCACTGACGAGGCGGCCGAGGACTGGTGGCGCAGGCAGCGCCAGGGCTCTCCCGCGACCCCCGTCGCCACCCCTGGCTTCCGAGTTCCGCTCCTGCTCGTAGGTCGCTCCGCGGGCGGCGGCCCGGCTGAGGAGGTTGGCCACGAGGCCGGTCACCTGATCGCCGGCGTGCGCGCAGCAGCTCGTCGACCAGTCCGGGCGCCGCGCAGGCCGCCAGTGGGAGCGCGCGTCAGCCGGAGGGCAGCCGCTCCACAACCCCTGGGCTCAGCAGCTCCTCGACCTCTGGCGCCGGCACGAACCGCCTGGGATCGTGGATGCTCCGCGCCGAGCCTGCCCTCCCCACGCGAGTAAGCGGGAATGCAGCGCCGTGATCCTCCGCGATCACATGGCCCCAGGCCGGTCGCACCATCCCTCGATCCCCCTCAGCGGCGGGTTCGCTGGACGACCACTCTAGCGACCTCGTACCGCGCCTGCACGCCAGCCCCCTCCCTTCATACTCGCCCATCCTCGGGGGCCGGCGCACATTCGGGGCCGCTCCTCGCGTTGCTATTGAAACCACCGCCGAGGAGGCAACCGAGATGCCACTGACCGGCAGGAAGACCACCGCGACCGTCGAGACCCTGGACTCCAACGTCGTCCCGCTCCGCCCGACCAGGAGGAACAGCGACCGGTTGACGAGCAGGTCCAACCTCAATGAGATTTTTATAGAGTTGGATCCCGTCAAACGTGCGGCATTGCTCGCGGAGTATTACACCCAAGATTGCCGTTGGATTCATCCCGGCGGACGCATTGTGGGCCGCGAGGGTATCAATGAAGTAGCTACTGAGATTCGCAATCACTTCCCTGAATACCGCTACACGGTTGGGGGTGAGATCCAGACCATGCACAATGTAGCGACTTGTCCGTGGGGAAGTGGAATGCCAGGTCAACCCTTCCACTACACAGAAACGGACTTCCTTGAAGAGCGCGATGGCCGCGTTTCAAGGCTGTACACGGTCATTGACCAGCAACTATTTCAGTCCTGAAGACATGATGTAACAGCACCATAGCCCTGCTGTTGAAGCGCTCGGTTAAGTCCGTCTCTATACAGCCGAAGCATCTGGACCTGGTCCCGCCAGATGCTGTCCCAGCGATCTGCTTTCTGAACCGTCGCCTCAGCTATTCGTCGCGCACCTGGTGGAGCTATTCAAGGGCCTGCGCCGCCTGCTCAAGCCCACCGGCGTGGTCTGGCTCAACCTGGGCGACACCTTCTATCACGCGGGCAAAGTCGGGGGTACCCATAGCCCAGGTAGCATTGCACTTGCCTGTACCACGATCTGGAGTCTGCAGTATGGTGAGGCGTGTCCATAGAAAATTGTAAACGGCACTGATGGCAAAGAAGACCGGTGATCCTGGGCCGTACACCAAATAGCCGGTTTTAACCTGATCTTTGCTAGCCGGTCCTGCCTGATCGCCGACAGTGACCATCGACGGCAACCTGTCGGACACTCTTAGTGGTGTGGTCCACAGCCGCGTGGTGCTGCAGCACGATATTTAGGCGCTTGGAGATGTCCTGTGACGCGACAGCAGGAGAGCAGGGAGACAGCATCAGCGCAGATCGGACACGAGGCTGACCGTCCCATTCTCGTGACCGGGGCAACCGGCCAGCAAGGGGGAGCTGTCCTGCGCCACCTCCGCACGCGGGGGTTCGCGGTCCGGGCGTTGACGCGGGACATGCACTCGCCTGCCGCCCGCACCCTTGCCGCGAGGGGCATCGGCGTCATCCAGGGCAACTTCGATGATCGCGCCAGCCTCGAGCGGGCGCTGGACGGCGCGTACGGCGCGTACACCGTGCAGACGCCTTGGCAGAGTGGCGGCGTGGAGGGCGAGGTACGGCAGGGCATCGCCTTCGCCGACGCGGCCAAAGCCGCAGGCATCCAGCACCTGGTCTACAGCTCGGTCGGCAGCGCCGACCGTCAGACTGGCATTCCGCATTTCGAGAGCAAGTACCAGATCGAAGAACACATCCGCGCCATTGGGCTCCCCCACACGATCCTACGGCCGGTGTTCCTCATGGAGAACTTCCTCTCCAACCGCGACACCATCGTCGTGAGCGGCACGCTCGCCGAGCCGCTGATGCCCGCCACGCCGCTGCAAATGGTGGCCGTCGACGACATTGGCGCCTTCGCCGCGCTCGCCTTCGCCGAACCTGAGCAGTGGATCGGACGTACCATCGAGCTGGCGGGCGACGAACTTACCATGCCGCAGGCCGCCGAGCGCTTCGGCCGTGTGATCGGACGACCCGTGCAGTATGTCCAGGTGCCGATGGCCGAGTTCCGCCGCACCTCGGGCGAGGAACAGGCTACGATGTTCACCTGGTTCAATCAGGTCGGCTATGGTGCTGACCTTCCCATCCTGCGTGCTATCTATCCGGCGCTGACGACCCTGGAGCAGTGGTTGCGCCGCACGGGCTGGCGGGGCGCAGCAGTAGGAGCGGCAACGCGCAACATCTAGCAGACGGCCTCGTCTTCCCCGACGTGTGTGGCCCAGGAGTGCTGTCAGCGCAGCGCCCACAACACCTGTCCAACCACACCACTCGCGGGACGACATCTACGAACATCACAGAAAGGAGATGTACCAATGGCCGCGACAACAGAATGGACGAGCGACGAGCTCAGCAAGATCGGGGCAGCAGAAGAGCTACAGATCGCGCCGCTCCAGCAGGACGGCTCGCTGCGCAAACAGGTGACGATCTGGGTCGTCCGCAATGGCGACGACCTCTTCGTCCGCTCGGTGAATGGCCGCACCGCCGCCTGGTTCCGTGGCGCCCAGCTGCGCCACGAAGCACACATTCGCGCTGGCGGCGTCGACAAAGACGTGCTCCTCGTGGAGACTAACGATCTGAACGACCCGATTGATACCGCGTACCGCACGAAGTACAGCCACTACGCCGCAAACATCGTCAACAGCGACCTCACGCCGCAAGCGCGAGCCGCGACGCTCAAGCTCGTGCCACGCGCCTAAGCCGCTATCCAAATGTGGAGGCGAGCCGGGGGACGATGCCACGCCCGGTCCGGGGCGCAGCTGGAGAGACGGAGCGGTCTTCCGGCGTTTGGATGGGCGCTGGTCGAGCCCACTCCGACTGCCGGACGGCCGCCGCAGGGCCGTGTACGAAGCGCCACCGCGCAGATCGTCGGCGATCGGCTCTGGCGCAGACTCAGGTCGGCGCGGCTCGACACAATTCGCGCGGACCGTGCAACGCGGAACGGGGGACAGTCAGCTCAAGGTGCAGTCCGACATCACCTCGGTGAGCCATCTACAGCTTCGACGTCAGTGGCATTCACTTCCTGGCGCTCGTGAACTCTGCGGCTCTCGAGGAACGGCACCGCGTCGGCACCGCACAACTGGACCGGATCAGGAGCGATCTCGCCGGAGTTTCGAGTAAGGCCCCCCTGGTCGTCTTCTCACTTTCCTCTGTTCGCGATGTACCGAAATTGGGCTGGTCAGCTGACGATGCGGTTGAGGCGCTGGCGATGATGCGGCGATTTTGGCGGTTGGCTGGGTAGTGGTGGTCGTCATCTACGCCGACATGGCGCTGGTCGATCCGATCTCACTCGTCAGGTACAGTCGCGACCCCGCATTGGATCCCTTATTCTCCCTCGCCGCGCTCATCGGAATACTGATGACGATAGGCCTGGAGTCCAGAGCCCACACCGCCGCAGTCGGCCTTTTCGCGGTCTGCCTCGCTGCAGCGACCCTGTTCGGCGGCTGGCAGATCCAGCCGAGCTGCGGCAGGCCGGCCACCGCGGCGCTACCGCTCGGCCCACAGGTCGAACACCTAATGCAGGTACACGTTCGCGAGCAACGGCGACGCCGTCGCTCCCTGCGGTGTCCCCGCGTCGTACTCGGCCCAGCTCCCGTCCTCGACGATGCCTGCTCTCACCACCCACTTCCGCCCATCCGCTCGTAGGCGGAGGCAAGGGCCTGCGGGCCCGCTGCGGCCAGCAATGGCGGTGACAGCCTTGCAGGCATCAGCTCCTGCAGGCCGTGGGCCATGAAGAGGAGGCCCGGAACCGGCCCGGAGCACGAGCAACGCAGTGTTCGCGACAGATCTCCTTCGAGTGAACTGGGACGTGGGCCACCGGCAATGAGCTCGGGGATCCTGTGGTACGCGGGAATGAGTTCACCGGCGGCCCGCACCGCCCGGCTCCGCCACGGCGATCCATCTCCGGGCGAGGCGCTTCCTTGCTGCAACGGCAGGCCCATAGCAGACACCTCTCGGCGCCCAGCGCGAAGCGCATCGTCCAAGCGGGTGCAGATCGCCCGCTACAAATCGCCAATGGACGAAGCTGATTCCGTTGCAGGAGCTGTTCCCGAGCATCTCCTTCCTCCCTTGGAAATTGGGTGGCTCTGCTGGGCGGCCAGAACGCCTCCAGCGGATGGAGCTCAGAATTGAATCATGGCTGTGGGCAAGCTGCCGTCGGTGCAGACGATGTCGCTGTATCCGCCGATCTCCGACTATGCATTTCTTGGCAACTGTCAGTCGACGGCGCTCGTCTCTCGCGACGGATCGATCGACTGGTGCTGTTTTCAGCGCTTCGACTCGAGCTCCTGCTTCGGACGGCTGCTCGACTGGCGAAAGGGCGGTCACTTCGACATCGTCGCAAGCGGGGCCCATCGAACCACCCGGGCTTATGTCCAGGGGACGAACATCCTCGAGACGAGAATTCAGACGGCGAGCGGTGCGCTGACCGTCACCGACCTCCTGCCGATAGCGAGTGGCGACGATCCTTCGTCACCGCGGCCGCGGTCGCAGCTGATCAGGCTGGTGCGTTGCGAGCGAGGCGAGGTCGAGGTGCAGGTGAACTTCGAGCCCCGATTCGACTACGGAGTGACCACGCCACGAATGGACCTGACCAGCGACAGCATCGGTCTAGCCTACGGCGGCGCGGACGCCCTCGTCGTCCAGTGCGATCTCGGCTTGACGCAGACCGGCCTAGGCGGATGCGCAGCGAAAGGCATCCTCCGCGCCGGCCAGGAAGTGGCCGCGCTGGTCACTTATGCCCTGCCCCACCAGCTGCGTGCGCGTCACCTTTCGCCTGCCACGATTCGAGAACGGCTGGGCGAGACGCGCCGCTTCTGGCAAGAGTGGTCCGGTCGCTGCACCTACCGTGGGCGTTACAGGGAGGCGGTTGTCCGCAGCGCCCTCGTTCTCAAGGCGTTGACGGACGCTTCGACCGGCGCCATTGTGGCTGCCCCGACCACCTCCCTACCGGAGTCGGTCGGCGCGACCCGCAACTGGGACTACCGGTACGTCTGGATGCGCGACGCCGCTCTCAACCTCTACGCCCTCTTCAGTCTCGGCTACCGGGACGAGGCTCACCGGTTCATGCAGTGGATCAAGCGGACGACCGCCGGCCACGCGGAGGCTCTCCAGGTCCTGTACGGCGTCGGCGGCGAGCGCCTGTTGCAGGAGAGCGAGCTGCGCGGGCTCGAAGGCTACTGCGGCTCACGGCCGGTGAGAATCGGAAACGCGGCCGTGGACCAGCTCCAGCTGGACGCCTACGGCGAGCTCATGGACACGGCCTGGCTCTACCACAAATACGGAGGGCGGATCGACGCTGCCTTCTGGGACCTGCTTCGCGGCGTCGTCGATGTTGTCGCGCGCCGCTGGGAAGAGCCCGACGAGTCGTTCTGGGAGTTCCGAGACGCGCGCCGGCACTTCGTGATCTCGAAGGTGATGTGCTGGGTGGCGGTGCAGCGCGCCATCCGCCTGGCCCGCGCCCTCCACCTCGACGCCGATCTCGGCGGTTGGCGGCGATTGCGGGACGCGATCCGCGAGCGCGTGGATCGAGACGGGGTGGACGCCAGGACCGGCGCCTTCGTCCAGGCTTTTGGTGCGTCGGAGCTTGACGCGGCGAACCTGTTGATCCCGCTGGTGCGCTTCCTGCCCGCGGACGACCCTCGCGTACATGCGACGGTGGACCGGACTCGGCGTGAGCTCGCCGCCGACGGCCTGGTCTACCGGTATCGGCGACAGGACGGATTGCCGGGCGATGAGGGAGCCCTTGTCATCTGCAGCTTCTGGCTGGTGGACAACCTGGCCTGGAGGGGCGAAGCCGATGCTGCCCGCCGGCTCTTCGAGCAAATCTCTGGCTACGCCAACGATGTCGGCCTCTTCGCCGAGCAGATCGATCCCGTCAGCGGAGCGCAGCTGGGCAACTTCCCACAGGCTTTCAGCCACGTCGGCTTGATCGGAGCCGCCCTGAACCTCGAGAAGGCCGAGGCGCCAGTCTCGGTCGTTGCCGTCACGGGTGATCCGCCGCATCCGGGAGGCTAGGTGCGTAAGCCCTCGAGCAGGCCCAGCAGTGGCGGCTCGACCTCTTCGCGGGCGGCCTTCGGGTCGTCCGCGTTGGCAATGAGCACCCGGCCTCTCCGAGTGCGCCGAGGATCAGATGGGCGAGGGGCTTCACCGGCTGCTCCTGGATCGCTCCTGCCGCCATCGCGCCCCACAGCCCGGCCATCACCAGGCCGAGGCCATACTTTTCATCCACCCGCCGCCACTCCTCCCAGCCCAGCACAGATGGAGCGTCGACCAGCGCGATACGGGCCAGCGCGGGGTCCACACAGTGGTCCAGAAACGTGCGCGCCCCTGCACAGCAGCTCGATCGGGTCGTGCGTCGGGCCTTCGGCGAGCTGCCTTCCCAGCTGCTCTGCCAGCTCGGCCTCCACCTGGTCGTGGACCGCCCGGAAGAGGTCCTTCTTGTCACGGAAGTGGTAGTACCGAGCACCGCGCGTGACCCCGGCGCGCCGGACGATCTCCTCGGTTCCAACGCCGGAATAGCCGCGTTCCGCGAAGAGCTCACGAGCGACCGCCATCAGGTCCGAGCGGGTTGCCTCCGGCTGCTCGGCTTTTCGCGTTCTCCGTTCCTCATTCACTTCGAGCTTGCGCTGCGCGGGACGCTTGGCGGTCGCGCTGGATCGGATCATCCTGCGCAATGGCCTGATCGTCGAGCGTCGCTGCTACTCCGACCCCCTGCCGCTGTTCCGAGCGCTTCTATCCCGGCCGGCGACATCACTGAAGCTCCTGACGATGATAGTCAGCCAAAAGGAGACACGATGACGAACCGCGAGAAAGCAACCTGGCGCGACCCCGCTCTCGGCCAACCGCGGGACCCTTGACCTAGCACAAGGGCCGATGCGCTGCTTTGAGGCCGGCAGCGGGTCGCCCGTCGTCTTCATCCACGGGCTGCTCGTGAACGCCAACCTCTGGCGCAAGGTGGTGCCGAGGTTGGCGCCCGACTTCCACTGCATCACGCTCGACCTGCCGCTCGGCTCAAACGAGCTTCCGATGAGGCCTATCGCGGATCTTTCGCCGCCTGGCGTCGCGAACCTCATCGCCGATGCGATCGAGGCGCTCGAGCTCCAGTAGGTCACCCTCGTAGGCAACGACACGGATGGGGCGCTCTGCCACCTGCTCGTAACGAGCAGGCCTGAGCGGATTGGCCGCCTCGTGCTCACCTCCTGCGACTACCGCGACAACTTCCCGCCCCCAATGTTCAGGTGCTTCAACCTCCTGCCGCCGCTCTCGCCGCTTGTGCCGGTGCTGTTCGCACCAATGCGCCTGCGAGCCCTGCGGCGTCTTCCCTTCGCCCTCGGCTGGCTCACCAACCGGCAAATCGAGCGTCGCGCCGAGGATTCCTACGCCCTGCCAGTGTTCGGTGACCGCGGAGTGCGGGCTGATCTGAACAAGATGATCCGGGGAGTTGACAAGCGCCTCACGAATGAGGCGGCCGACCATCTGACGCAGTTCGAGCGTCCGGCCCTCATCGCCTGGTCACGCGAGGACCGGTTCTTCAAGCCCGAGCACGCTGAGCGGCTGGCATCCGACCTCCCTAATGCGCGGCTCGAATGGATTGAAGGAGCGCGCACGTTCTCGGCCGAGGACCAACCCCAGCGTCTGGCGGAGCTGATCGCGGCCTTCGTGCGGGAGCCGGCTGCCGCCGGCACCTAGTTCGGCAGGCTCAGCGGCCTGGTGGCGGTCCATCGGTCCGAGCCGCTTTTAGAACCGGTGACGAGTGTGGCTGAAGTTGCCCTTGCCGAAGGCGAGAATCTTGGCGGGTATGACCGAGAAGACCAGGGCCGCATCGCCACTTTCGTGGTGAAAGGCGCTGTTGCGGGCCTGAAATTGCCATCGCCCGTCCCACTTCGTCGCCCATGCCTCCGCGAGGCGTTCGAGGATGTCGTCGTCAGTGATCCGAACGGCCTCACCCTCAACCACGACGTCCAGCCCTGCGTCCCACTGGTTGCAGCCGGTTGTAAGGATCACCTGCGGGTTGCCGCGCAGGTTGACGGCCTTCTGTTCGGTAGGGCCGGTAGCGAAGTGGATGGCACCGTCCATCCACACGGCAACGAGCGGAGTGACGTGGGGTCGGCCGTCGGCCCGGACCGTGGAGATCCAGAACAGTTGGGCCGTTTCGAGCACTCGACGCGTCTGGTCCCATTCTGTGGCAGCCGCGTCCGGGTCGCTGAATCGCCTGTCAATTTGCGTCACTGGTTTGTCCATCGAAGTACTCCATCTCGCACTAATGAGAGCTATCGCCCGCCGGGCGCCGTCAGGCCGTGGAACCACACCAGGATCAACGGGTTGCCCTCGATCCGGACGGTTCCGTCAATCCGGCCGACCATTATCCGGTCAAGCGCACCTGGCGACATCAGGTCACGAAGCGCCTGGCCGCTGCTGGTGAACCGGACCGCGACGTCGGGAGCCTCGGCCGGCCCGGTCGACACGGACACAAGTTGCCGCTGGCTGTCAAAAACCCAGTGCATCGCCACACCGTCATCGGTGGAGATCTCAACCATGAGACTGCGCGTGATCTGCGACCGGACCAGAGCGCTGAACCTCGACGCCAGCACCAGCACATGTCCTAGCCACCACAGCGGCACCCGCAGTCCAGTAACTAGCGCAATACCTGACCCTTGCCGCCGCCCGTGCAGCAGTTGGCGCGTATCGTCCATCGCACCGCCCTTTCCTCGCCGGCCCCGGACAGGAAGCTGTGCACCAACCCGGGAGGTGAGCTCGAAGAACAAGGCCAGCAGGTCATCAGGACGGTTGTCCGCTACGTTGGCGATGGCCGCGACGTCGTTGATCCAGCCGTGCATTAGCTCGCCGCTCTGCGGACCGGTGCCGGCCAGCACTAGCCGGCGGACGAGCTGGGTGCAGAGTAGGTGAGTTCCTGGGCGATCATGCCGCCGATGGAGAAACCGAGCAGGTCGATCCGGGTTAGCCCGAGCGCGTCGGTGAAGGCGATAGAGTCGCGGGCCATCTCGGTGATGGTGCGCCGTACCGTCCCCGACGACAGGCCGACCCCGGCGTTGTCCACCGGGATAACCTCGGCGGCTGGACGCGAGGGCGCCAAGCAGCAGCGGATCCCAGCCATCCAGATTGCCGCGGAAGTGCTGCAACAGCACCAGCGGGGGCACGCCCGGGCAGGGGACGCCGAACCGCCGGTAGGCGTAGGGACGCCGTTAGATGCCTGAACGAACTGGTTTGCGGCGGTCAACGCAATGTCGCTGTCCGACATGATCGTCGCGGGGCAGTAAGGTCCACCGCCGACGACGCAATACAAGGGTGTTCCGTTACATCGGGTGAGTCAGCTCAACAAAACAGTCTGCCGGTACTCGTGGAGCGGTCCGCCGAGGCGATCCCGAAGCTCCACCGGGACGGGTCGGGTAGCGGACATGATGCCCACACCCACGAGATGCCCGATGACTCCGGATCCAACCGAACAGACCGCGTTCGCCGGTCAGCACGGTCAAGTGGCTGGGACGGCGGTCTTCGCTCAGCTGGTCGAGGGTGCAACCGCCCGCTGAGGTCGATCGCACCTCGGCGATCTCGGGATCGGGGTTACATCCGGCTACCACGGAGGTAGGTGGTTCGAGAGTGGCTGGCCACGCGCGGAGTCAGGTCCTCCCCTCCTGAGCCGGCTGAGCCGGCAGCCGGTCCTCCGTCGCCGACGCTGCTAGCGGAAGATCGGTCGGGAAGGGCGCGCTGACGCTGGGCAGGGTGTCAGCAGACTGCGCAAAGCTCAGATAGAACGGTCATGCTGAAGATCACAAAGTCAGCCGTACGTTCAGGTAGGGAGGCAGTCATGTCGACAGTCATGGGGCGCGACCTCGAGGCCATGCTGCGGAAGGTTGGCCGGGCCTGGGCCTGGATCCTCGCGTTCGGTGTCGTCTCGATGCTGGTCGGTGTGATCGCGATCGTTTGGCCGGGCGCGACACTTACCGCTATCGCGATCATATTCGCCGTGCAGCTGATCATCGCAGGCGTCTTCCGCTTTGCCGCCGCATTCGCGGTCCCGCTCGAGAGCGGCTGGCTTAGGGCCCTCCAGGCCTTCCTCGCCACCCTCTCCTTCGCCGTCGGCATCTACCTGCTCGGCCGTGTGTCCCTGAGCCTGCTGGTTCTCGCGCTTCTGCTCGGCTTCTACTGGATGGTCCATGGGTTCACGGACTTGTTCGTCGGCGTCGGCCATGCTGAGCTGCCGGGCCGGGGGTGGCTGATCCTGACTGGCATCCTGAGCGTCATAGCCGGTGTGATCGTGGTCGTATTGCCGGGTATTTCGCTCTTCACGCTCACTATCGTCCTGGGTGTCTGGCTCATCGTGTTTGGTGTGATGGCTGTGATCCGAGCGCTGCAGATCCGCACCGCCGGGCCGGTGCTGGGGTCAGGACGGGCCACCGCGTAGTGGCCGCCGGCCGAGTAGCCAAGTGGGACCTCCTGCGTGTAAGAGTGTGACTGGCACCGGCGCATGGACGCCAGCCTCGTCCATACCCTCAAATAAGCTCGCCCAGTTCACTCCAGAGGACCGGGTCGCCAGCCCGATGCCAGGCTCGCGTGAGACCTGGATGGATCGCTTCACGGAGTTGGAGCCTGAGGGCTGAGTCCGCACCGTCTACTTGATGTGGCAGCGGAAGACGCCAACCACTGTGAGGCGCGGCTGATTGCGAGCTGGAACCGAAGGAGGTTCCGACAGATGACCGAAGCACGAGACACGGTCGAGGCCGGCGTTCTGGCCTTGAACAGTGGAGACGTGAAAGGTTTCTGGCAGTGTATGCAGAGGACGCGACAGTCTGGCTCGCAGGCATGCCGGCCGAGGCCAAGGGCAAGGACAAGATCCGCCAGGTCGCACAGGGCCACCTGACTGCCTCCCAGGCCTTCAGCAGACAGTCAAGGTCATTATCGAGTCGGGCGACTGGATCGCTGGACCCGAAGGTCGTCGGCCTCCGCGATCCGGTCGAGGATGTCAACGAGCTCGACGATGGTCGACGAGTTGAGCAGATTGATCGGTGGGTTGGAGAAGACGACTCGCCAGTAGCCGGGTGACCGAAATCTCGACCGTGAACTGCCTCAGTTGGTCGGCGAAACGGACACGGACCTACGTCACCCTCCAGAGGCTTTCTTCTGCTGCAGCTCGGCGATCTGAGCGCGGGCGGCAGCGATGAGCTCCGCGTTGGTGTTGGCATGCCCGCTGAGGCCCCAGCCGCCCTCGATCGCCTCAGTGAGGAGCACCCACGTCCGGCCCGAGAGGGATGGGTCTCCAGCGGCGGCGATGATGTGGCTGAATTCGCTGACCACGGATAGCTGCTTCTCGCGGTCGAGGGCACCTGCGTTCGTCAGCACCTGCACTCTCACGTGGTTGCTCTGGCCCTCGACGTTGGAGAGCGCTCCGTCAGGAAGATCGTGGACGAATGCCGCCGTGTTCTGACGGAACATCGGGATGTCAGGAACCTTCTCGATCTTCATCAGCGTGGCCGCGAGGTTGCGCGCGAGGGACTTCGGGTCCTTGAACGTTCCCCTGGTGGCGTAGACGTCGATCATCGGCATTTGAGCGTTCTCCTATTTCGCAATGACGGCCGCAGCCGCTTCGATCAGCTTCACCACTTCATTCGCGTGCGACACCATCGCGAGGTGGCTGGACGGCACCTCGACTGTTTCAGCTCCCATCCGCTTCGCGAACATTCGCTGGGCGTCGTGGGGAATCGCCTCGTCGTTTCGCGCGACCAGGTAGGAGGTGGGAAGCGACTTCCAGGCAGGAGTTCCCATGACGTCCTGGAAGGTGGTCATCGACAGGCCCTGCTGAACCGCATGCAGCACCCGGGCCTTGACTGGATCGACGTCGGCCGCGAAGTGCCCGACGAAGTCTTCTTCGGGCAGCCAGCTGAATCCCTGCTCGTCGACGATGAGATGCGCCAGCGCGGGCGACGGTGGGCCGCCGCCGAGGAGTGCTCCGAGCGATTCGCCCTCAGCGAGACCGAACGCGGCTATGTAGACGAGGGCGACCACGTTGGGAGCGTCTGATCCAAGCGCGGTCATGATCTGGCCACCGTAGGAGTGACCTGCCACGACAGTCGGCCCGTCCTGGCGGCGGAGGACCTGCCGCAGACGCGCGACGTCTGCGGCAAGGGAGGTCTCCGGGAACTGCGGCGCCGTGACCGTGTAGCCGTCCTTCTGCAGCGACTGAATGACGGCGCTCCAACAGGATCCGTCTGCCCAGGCGCCGTGGACCAGAACCACGTTCGGCTTCTTGCTCATAGGACTGCTCCTTGTATCGAGGGGTCGGTTGAGGCCGATCGTGCCGTCGAGCGGACGGCATTCGCATCAGTCGAGCGACTGATATTGGCCTGCGGCAGCCTTCAAAGCGTCGCGGAGCTGTGTCCGGGCTGTGATTCCGAGCTTGGGAAAGATGTGGTACAGGTGCGATCCGACGGTGCGGTGCGACACGAAAAGTCGCTCCGCGATCTCGCGGTTGGAGAGCCCGTCGGCAGCAAGCTGCGCGATCTGCAGCTCCTGGGCGGTCAGCCGGTCGCGCGCGTCGGGCGCACGCCTCCCGATCGATTCCCCTGTGGCGCGCATCTCCTTACGGGCGCGCGTTCCCCAAACGGTCGCACCGAGGGCGTCGAAGACCTCGATGCTTTTGCGCAGCGGCGCACGGGCGTCGGAGCTTCGTCTCTGGCGTCGCAACCACCGCCCAAATGAGAAAAGCGTCCGCGCACGCAGGAATGGATAGGCGGCCAGGTCCTGGGCGAGCGCGGCTTCGAAGAGCGGGCCGGACTGGTGGTCCGCCGCGAGCAGCGGCCGCGCGCATGCCAGGCCCGCGCGCAGGATTGGCGGCCCAGTGCGTGCGCCGATTGCCTCGAGGTCGGCCATGACCCCGTCAATCCGTTGGGCCTGTCCGCTGCCGACAGCGGCCTCGACGAGATCGAGCACCGCCGGCCAGCGCATGAAGCGATGGAAAGATTCGTCGGCCTCGTCGAAGACCGGCCACAGAGACTCGAACGCGTCCTCGTGCCGGCCCTCACCGAGGGCAGCTGCACCCCGCGCGAGGTGCGCAGGCGCCAGCAATGGACCGGCCTTCAAGGCCAGGCCGGTCCGTTCGGGCCCGGCGAGTATTCCGTCGATGTCGGGGTTGGTTCCGCGCATCGCGGCCACAAGCGCTGCGATCAGCTCACCGGTGATGCCGAACTGGAGCTGGTTGGTGTCGCGGGCCAGCGCCGCTCCCTCAGCGGCGGAAGCCGACGCCGCCATCCATTCGCCCGCATACGCAGCCGCCCACGCGTGGTGGACGAGCGCCTGCGTGAGCACCCCGAGCCTCACCTGTTCGCGCAACCCTTCGACGGCGCCCTCCAGGAAGCGCGCACCCAGGGCAAAGGCTCCGGCCTTTTCGGCTGCGATTCCGACGTACATCGCATTGACCGGATCGGGCACGTCGCGCAGGCGCAGGCGCGAGACGACGTCCAGAACCGCGGGACCGGTCTCCTCCGGATCCGCCAGTGCCATGACCGCCAGTACGCGTGGATCGCCATCCGGGAGCCCGAGACTCTGAGCGGCCTCTACCAGGTAGCGCCGCGTCGTCGCTCGCGGACGCGTCCACCAGGATCGGTGCGCCACGGGCACCAGCGAGCGCAGCGCTGCGTCACCATTCCCGCCCGCGTAGGCGATCTGCCGGGCGATCGTCACGAAGGTCTTCGCCGCGCCGGGCTCGTACCACACGTTTCCGCTCGTCATTTCCCGCAGCCACGACAGCCGCGCCTCATCGGATGAGGTGAGCTCGAGCGGCTTCGCCTGCTCGATCAGCCGCGACACCACGTCGGAAAGCCCGAGCTCATAAGCAAGCTCGGCGGCGGAAACCAGGCGCCTGCCCTTCAACTTTGGATCGGCCGTAAGCGACGCGGCGCGTTCGAGCGCCGCTGCCGCCACCGTCACGGCGCCGCGACGCATGGCTGTGTCCACGTGCTGTTCCAGCTCGGAGGCGGTCGCCTCGTCGGTTCCGGCGACCGACATCGCTCGGTGCCACAGACGGCGTTCCAGGTCGGTCACGGTCCGCGCCAGCGCGCCATACACGCTCGCCACCTCGAGCCGGCTCGCCGCCTGACGCACCGCCGAGCGCATGAGGGGATGGCGGAAGTGGATCTGGCCATCGACCAGATCGACGAGGGCGGCCTCGATTGCTGGGTCGAGGGCGGTGGCTGGCGCCGGCGCCCCTAAAACGATGGCCGCGCACGCGAACACCTCGTCCACCGACGCGCGGCTGTCCAGCGCAGCGGCGAGCAGCACCGCGCGGGTCTCCTTAGGGAGCTCATTCAGCCGTCGCGCGAACGCGCGCTCGAGGCGCGCGGTGAGCGTGGTGGGCGCCGGCGAAAGGCTGTCCTGCACGCCGGCCTGTAGTGGCAGCGTCCGGGCCAGCTCGACAAGGGCGAGCGGGTTGCCGGCGGCTTCGGTGAGGACCCGCGCGCGCACGATTGGGTGCAACGTCGGTGCCCGCAGATCGATCAGCTGGCCGGCAGCGACCGGGCTCAATCGCTCCAGGTCGAGTGCGGGCAGCGAGCCGTCGTCGAATTGTGTTCGGTACCCGGCTCTCACCGCGGCCACCAGGACCATGGCCTCGTTCTCCAGACGCCGGGCGATGAACGCGAGGACCCGCACGCTCGAGCGATCGAGCCAGTGCGCGTCGTCGACCAGGACGACCACTGGCGCCGACTCGGCCGCCGAGGTAAGCAGCTGCAAGGCCGCCATCGCCACGCGAAAGATGTCGGGCTGGTCTTCAGCGCCGATGCCGAACACAGCCTCCAGCGCGCGGCGCTGTGGTGCAGGCAACGATGGGATCAGCGCACGGATTGGAAGGAGCAGCTGGTGAACGCCGGCGAAGGCGAGCTCAGCCTCCGACTCGACTCCGACCGTGGCAAAGGTTTGGGCACCCAGATCCAATGCCCGTTGCCGGGCGTGGCCGAGCAACGCCGACTTGCCGATGCCCGGCTCGCCGCGCACGATCAACGATCCGCCTCTCTCTTTGACGTGATCGACGAGCGAGTCGATGATCTTCGTCTCGGCTCCGCGACCGATCAGGTCGGACGTGGTCACGGGCGGAGGATAGGACGAATCCAAAGAGCGCTTCGTCACGGGCGTCCGCGACAGGCCTCGGCCGGAGGTTAGCCATGGTCGGTCGCTCGGAAGCACCCGTGGACGTGATCGTTGACCACGCCGACGTTCTGCATGAACGCGTAAACGCTCCTGGGGCCGACGAAGCGATATCCCTGAGCCTTCAGCTGCTTGGCAAGCACCTCCGCCTGTGGTGTGGACGAGGGCAGGTCGGCGACGGATCGTGGCGCACGTTTGCTCGTTTTCTCGTAGGACTTCACGAGCGTCGGCAGGCTCGGCGTCGCGGACATCATCGCGCGTGCGTTGTCGACGGTCGACTGGATCTTGGCACGGTTGCGGATGATCGATGGGTTCTGGAGCAGCCGGTCGACGTCCCGGTCCGTCATCGCGGCAACCCTGGCGACGTCGAAGTCATAGAACGCCTTTCGGAAGGCGTCTCGTTTGCCAAAGACGATCGACCAGCTCAGCCCGGCCTCGAACACGCCCAGGGTGAGTGCCTCGAATATGGCAGACTCGTCATACGTGCGGGTGCCCCAGACCTCGTCGTGGTAGTGGCTGAATGCGGTGTCGCCCGCTCCGGCCCAGGCGCACCGCGCTTTTCCGTCGTATCCGGTGATCACGTCGTCGCTCATCTAGGACGTGTCTCCTATTTAAGAACTCCTAACAGAATGCTCTTGGAAGCCGGTACCGCTTCGTGAAGAACCTAAAGAGCGTCGTGACGGGCCGCCCCTCGGCATCCGCGCGCCACGCGTGCCACGAGGGCTCACGTGGATTCTGGACTCGCTCATTTGACCCTATGCCCCGTGCCGCGCTGGTGCCGGAGCTCCACCAAATGCCGGTGAAGAGTCAGCGGCGAATTTCATGAACGCCCGTGGCTCTCGCCGGTGATCGCCTGAAAGTGCGTTGTGACGAAGTCACCCCACCCCTGGGAGTACGCCTCGGCGTACTCGACAGACGCGCCGACCAACCACCTGGGCATGCCGGAGCCGAGCATCGTGTTGCGGGCAGTGTCGTGCGGTATCGCGATGTAGTTGACGGGCTTGGCCAAGACCTGGCCCAGCCTCTCGGCAGCGTGCGCCAACGTCAACTTCTGTGGACCGGTCAGCGTGTAGGGTGCATCTGCACAAAGAGCACGCTGAGTCTCCAGGTCTTTCTTGAGAGACTCAGTGCGCACCTCGAGCAGGATCATCCTCCTGCCACCCGCAAACCTTCGCCATCCGTCTGCCGGCAGCACTCCCTGCGTCCAATTACCAATTTCCTTGGCCGGTACCCCTGCCGAGATCGGCTTGTAGGTACTGGGGACCAAGTCCACCACCACCTTCGGGTGATCAGCGGCCAACCACACACGTCCGATAAAGAACACGCGATGTTGGCCAGCGAACTGACCATTCTTCGGAGAGCGGTGTTCCATCCAGACCGCCGCGTAGCCAACTGCAGTCGGGGCGCCTAGTCCCCCCGGCCCGTGCCGTCGATCACGCGTCCGGTTCAGGCGCGATCAAAGTGCGCACAACGCTCACGCGGCCATCACGGATCGTGAGGATATCGATCCCGCGGGCTACCGGGTTACCGGACGGCCCGAAACGCCACGCGAGCGCGGCGGTGTCGGTCCCAACGTACCGGGGCCCGTCCTCCTCGAGCACGAAGCCCGCCAGGACGCCATCGAGAACCTTCTGAGCCTGGTCGCTCAGCGCTTGTCGCCCTACCAATTCTCCTTCTGGATCGATGAACGTCACGTCTTCCGTATATGTTCGCTCGATGGCCGCCCGTCGGCGTTCAGGGTCCCGCTCGGAAAAGACCTCGTGCAGGTTGCTGTGGAGCAACTCCTTCGCGTCTGACATGCCATTAATCCTCTCATCGTGATCCGGCTGTGATCGTCGGTAGTACCGTAGCGGCCTGCCCGGGCACCGTCCGACTGCTGTAGTAAATGATCATGGCCAGGTGCTGCTAATGTGGCGCCACAGGTTCATCATCGACCGCTGGGTATGGGAAATGCCCGGCGGGTATGTCGACCAGGCCCGAGTGATCCAGCCGTTGCCGCCGCGCGGGAAGTCGAGGAAGAGACGGGCTGGCTTAACTGCTCGACGAGCGTAGCGCAGGCTCCATCGAGGCGAGGGCCTGCGCGAGCTCTGATCGCGACACGATCCGGAGCTTTGGGAACACCCGGTAGAGGTGCGCGCCGACCGTGCGATGCGACAGGAACAATCGGTCGGCGATCTCGCGGTTGGAAAGTCCCGATGCGGCCATTTGTGCGATCTGCAGCTCCTGAGGCGAGAGCGGTTGGCGAGGTGCCTTCGTCGGCTCCGCCGTCCGCTCACCGGACGCGCGCAGTTCCGCTCGAGCCTTGTCCGCCCATGGCTCCAGGCCGAGCGCCTCGAACGTATCCCGAGCCGATCTCAGGTGAGGCCTCGATTCGGTGATCCGGCGCTGCCTACGCAGCCAACCGCCGTATGCAAGCTCGGCGCGCGCGTAGTCGAATGGCCATTTCGGCTCGGTGTTGAGAGCGATCTGCCACAGGCCCTGGGCCTCCGACTCGTCGGCCAGCATCGCGCGCGCGTATCGCAGTCCGACATGGAGGAGCTCGGCGGGAGTCCGTTGTCCAAGCGCTTCGAGGTTCACCATCGTGCGCTCAGCGTCTTCGCGGCGCCCGGCTTGAATCGCGGATGCGACCACATATCCAACCGCCGCGTAAGACTCCAGTTCGTTGAAGGCAAGGTCGCGGGGATCGAACATGCGGGCGAAGTGGTCGTAAGCATCAGAGTGGCGTCCAGCAGTCATCGCAATAAGGCCACGAGCGAGCTGCGCGACACTCAGCAGGTTGCTGAGGCGTAATGGAATGGCCCAGGACAACGCTTCGTCCGCGAGGCGCTCGGCCAGAGCTTCCTCACCTCGCACGCCCGCCAGCAAGGCCAGCGCGATCTCGCTCCCGGCAATCCAGTTCGGCTGTTGCGTCTCAATTGCCAGGCGGTTGCCCTCTTCAGCGTCGCGCAACGCATGGCTGAACTGGCCTACGTGGATTTCATCCCAGGCCCGACAGATCAGCAGTTGCGCCAGCAGACCAAGGCGTCCCTGTTCTCGCAGCCCAGGACCTGCCCGCTGCAAGAGCTCGAGCGCCTGGCCGAAGTCGCCTGCCGCATGTGCTGCGAAGCCGAGGAGTTGAGTAAGGGATGGGTCAGCCTCGTCGATGGTCGCCGCCACGGCGACCTTTTCCGAGACTCGCGCACCCGCATCGACTGGGGCCGCCAGCGACAGGATCTCCAGCGCCCTGGGATCCAGGTCGTCAGCTCCGACTTCGGCGACGGCTTCGACGACGAGATTTCGCGCCGCGGCTCCAGGATCCGCCCACCAGCAGCGAAGTGCGGCTCCCTGCAGCAGATTGAGCGCCAGGTTCGGGTCGCCCTGGACCAAAGCATCGCCTGCCACCGTCACCAGCTTCGCGACTGCGTTCGCGTCGCCTGGTGCCCCGTCGTGGAAGATTTCCCGCAACCAGGTCACGCGCGCAACTTCGCGTGGCGTCAGTTCCAGCTTGACCGCCGCATCCAGGAGCCGGCCGACCGCCGCTGGTTGCCCCAGTTGAAACGCCAATTCGGCGGCTGCCAGAAGCCGGCGGGCCCGGACCGTGCTGTCTGGGGTCAGCGAGGCGGCGAGCTCGAGCGCGCCGAGCGCAGTCGCCGTGGCGCCGCGATCGAGTGCCCGGGCAGCAGTTGACACCAGGTCCGCGGCGGCGCCCTCATCTTCGCCGACCACCGACTTGGCGCGATGCCAGGCGCGGCGGTCGGGGTCCACGATGACTGCCGCCAGGGCCTGGTGCGCGCTCCGCCGCTGCCCTGGAGTCGCCGCCTGGTCTAACGCGGAGCGGATCAGGGGATGACGGAAGCGAACGGCGGGGCCGGCGATCGAAATCAAGCCCGAGTCGAGCGCCGGTTGCAGAACGTCAACCGTGACCTCCGCGCCTTTCAGTAGCCGTGCTGCGCCTAAAACGTCGCTGACTTTCGGCTCTTTGTCCAGCGCTGCGAGCAGGAGGGCTGACTGCGTGTGCGTTGGCAGTCGCGCTGCTTGAGCGGAGAAGGTGCGCTCCAGCCGGCCGGTCAGGGGCACGCTTCTCAGGGCGCCCTCGCGCCCATCGGTACCGTATTGCCTCAAGGCGCGGGGCAGCTCAAGCAGCGCCAGTGGGTTGCCCAGTGATTCCTCGAGAATCAGCTGACGCAGCTGAGGCTCCAGATCCGGTGCGACCGAGTCGAGCAGCTGTCTTGACGCAGCATCGCTCAGCGGTCCGAGGTGGATCGCAGGCAGATGGGCCGATCGCACCGGGACCTCGAAACCTTCACGCAGGCCGATGACGAGCAGGATGTGGGTCGACTCGAGGCGGCGTGCGACAAAGGCGAGGACTGACGAGGTGGGACCGTCGAGCCACTGAATGTCGTCCGCGACCAGGACGATCGGAGTCTCGCCTGCAACTTCGTCGATCAAGTTGAGCGTGGCTAGAGCGACGAGGAACATCTCCGGCGGAGCCTCGGCTCGCATTCCCAAGGCGGTCAGCAGGGCGCTTCTTTGGGGATCCGGGAGCCTACCGGCCGACGCCAGCACCGGATGCAGAAGCTGGTGCAGACCGGCGTAGGGAAGGTCAGCCTCGCTCTCGACCCCGGTCACCGCGAGCACCCCATCGCCCCGGGCGCGGGCCATCGTAGCCGCGGTGTCAAGTAGCGATGTCTTCCCGATGCCGGCAGCTCCGGTCACGAGCACGGCGCCTCCGTGCTCCGCCGCCTCGGCCAGCACCTTCTCGACCTGAGCCACCTCAGCGTCGCGTCCGACCAGCACGCCAGCATCCATCCCTCTCTGATTTTGCCCCCCGACCACAGAGTTGGAAACGCTATTGCCCGCTAAGTCATTTCGGCCGCCCCGCTACGTCGTTGCGGCGACGAGCGGGCACCAAAAGCAGTCGTCTGGCAGAAGCGCACCGGTTGCAGGTCAGCCTAGCTTCGAGGCCAATGAGCACAACCCAATCGCCGGCTGCAGCGCTGCCAGACTACGCACCGGTTCCTCGGTCGTCCCTCGGCCCCGCCCTCAACGACCAGGGGTACTACGTCGGACGCGTCGAGCGAAACCTTTACTGGGTTACCGACGGCACCTACCAGTCTGCCTTCTTGACGACCAGGGATGGCGTCGTTCTGTTCGATGCACCACCAACGATCGGCCACAACCTGCGGCGTGCGGTGGACGAGATTGCCGCCGCCAACGGGGCGAGTAACAAGGTGACCCATCTCGTCTACTCGCACCACCACGCGGACCACGCCGGAGCGTCATCGCTCTTCGACAAGGACGTCGTTCGCATCGGACACAATGAGACGCGGCGGCTCCTTGCGCGCGATAACGACCCGGCCAGGCCGTTGCCGGACGAGACCTTCGAGGACCGCCGCACGCTGGAAATCGGCGGTGAACGCATCGAGCTGGCCTGGCACGGCTCGAATCACTCGCCGGACAACATCTTCATTCACTTCCCGGACCACGACGCCTTGATGCTCATCGACATCGTCAACCCGGGATGGGCGCCGGTCTACATCTCCAACCTCACGGAAGACGTGCCTGGCTACATTGCGGCGCCGGCGACAGCGCTCGAGTACCCGTGGAAGCACTACATCGGTGGGCACCTCGGCCGGCTCGGCAGTCGCGACGACGTGACCTTGCATCAGCAGTACATGGCCGACATCGACGCCAGCGTGAGAACTGCGCTCACCAAAGTCGATCCCACGCCGTACTTCCGGAAGTACGGCGAGAACACGTGGGCGGGGGTGAAGGGTTATCTCGACGCCTGCACCGACGCGGCTGCCACCCCGGTCATCGAAAAGTACCGCGGGGTGCTGGCCGCGGCCGACGTGTTCACACACAGCACGACGTTCTGGGTCATGGAGTCGATCCGTCTCGACCTCGGCTTCGCCTCCTACGTTCAGCCCTGATCTGAGGAAGGAGGTTTGCAACGCATGGCAACTGAAGTTGTTGCGCCCAAGACTGCGATACGTGATCAGGTCGGCGACCATCTGATCACGCCGAAGAACTCGGTGACGGTCGTGATCGACTACCAGCCAAGCCAGCTGGCGGGCGTGCGTTCGATGGATCGAGAACTTCTCGTCAAGAACATCGTCTCGACGGTGAAGATCGCAAAAGTGTTTGGCGTCCCGATCGTGCACTCAACGATCAACGTCAAGACGGGCCGCGGCCAGCCTACGCTGCCGCCGCTGGCAGACGTGCTCGCAGATAACCCGCCGATCGACCGAACCGCTCTAAACGCCTGGGAGGACCCGGACTTCCTTGACGCCGTTCGCGCGACGGGGCGGCGCAAGCTCATCTTCTGCGCGCTCTGGACTGAGATCTGCATGGCGTTTCCCGCGCTCGACGCTCTGCGCGAAGGCTACGAGGTCTATCCCGTCGTCGATGCGATCGGCGGCACCTCCGCCGAAGCCCATCGCGCCGGCCTGGAGCGCGTTGTCCGGGCTGGAGCCGAGCCCACAAGCTGGGTTGCGCTCGCGTGTGAGCTTCAGCGCGACTGGGCCCGCCTGGAAACGGTGCAAGAAGTCGTCGAGATCGTTTTAACAGAACGACTCCTCAAGGAGGAATGAAGTGACCACCGCAATCATCGGCATTGGCAACATCGGTAGCACCGTGGCGCGCGACCTGGCTTCGGGTGGGGAGCCCGTTGTCCTTTCGGCTACCAGTGCGGACCAAGTCCAGAAGCTGGCCGCCGAGATTGGAAAGTCGGCGACTGCGGCCGCGAACAACCGGGACGCGGTTGAGCGGGCAGACACGGTCGTCTTCGCCCTCTGGCTGGGGCCGATGCAGGCCGTGATCGAAGAGGTCCGCCACCTCTTGCCAGGCAAGCTCGTCATCGACACTTCGAACCCAATCTCGATCGCGGCAGACGGCACCGTCTCGCGAACGCTGCCGGATGGTCAGTCCGCCGGCGAGGTGGTCTCGGGCTTGCTTCCGGATGGCACCAGGTACGCCAAGGCATTCGGAACGCTGCCGGCACCGCTGCTTTCGTCGAGTGCACATCGCACGCCAAACCTCGCGGTCCTCTTTTACGCAACCGACGACACCGGGGCAGGTACCGAGGTGGAGCGTCTCATCCGGATCGCAGGCTTCGACCCGGTGCGAGCCGGCGGTGTCGAGGCATGCGGCCGAATCGAGGTCGGAGGTGACTTGCACGCCTTTGGCGGCTTGAACGGCCGCCTCCTGGATCAGGATGAGGCAGCATCGCTTGTGGGTCCATCCAAGGACGCCGTGTCCTGGTCAAGCGAAAAGGACTAGCCTCCCCATGGTGAGCGCTCTGGCCGATCCTACCGCGCGCGAGTTTCTGAGGAAGGCCGATCCCGTCCTGGCGCGGATAATCGATGCGCTGCCCGACTTCCAACCGCGGGCTTGGCTCGATGAACTGCCTCCGCTCGATGCCTTCGGGACGCTCATCTTCCAGGTCATCGGCCAGCAGCTTTCAGTCAGCGCGACACGGACAATCATGGGTCGCCTCGAGCAGCGCTTCGGCGGTCATCTGCCGTCACCTGCGGAGCTCGTAGCGACAGATCCCCAAGTGCTGCGCGACAGCGGCATGTCGGCTCGGAAGGGCGCAACCTTGCGCGCGCTCGCCGAACGGTTCGTCGACGGACGCCTCAGCGACCAGGCGCTGGCTCGCATGACCGACGCCGAGGTAGAGGCGGTCCTCACCGAAGTGCCGGGCATCGGGGCCTGGACGGCCCGTGGCTTCCTGCTGGTGGCCCTCGACCGGCCGGACGTACTCCTCTCCGGCGACCTCGCGCTGCGGCGCGTAATTCAACGGGTGTACGGACTCGACCACTCCCCCAGCGATGACGAGATCAGGCGGATAGCGGAGGGCTGGCGACCGTACCGGAGCCTAGCGGTCAGCTACCTGTTCGCTGCCGCGTACGCGAACCGACTGTAATGTTCTGGGACGGCTGGTTTCTCGCCGGAAGTTGACCTGGTGAGCAATTGATAACGATGAGCTCTGTGATCCCCTACGCGGGCGATGGCCTTAAGGCAGGATCTCGACGTACCCGTCTGTTCCGTGTACGCGGATTCGCTGCCCGTCCCGGATCAGCCGGGTAGCATGTTCCACCCCCACGACGGCCGGCAAACCGTACTCCCGTGCGATCACTGCGCCATGGGTCATCACGCCCCCGACCTCCGTCACCAGGCCCGTGATCGCGACGAACAGGGGCGACCAGCTAGGGTCCGTGTAGGCCGTGACCAGGATGTCGCCAGGTTCGAGATCGGCCTCCGCCACGTCATGAATGACGCGGGCCCGCCCCTCGATGATCCCGGCGGAAACCGGCAAGCCGACCAGCGCACCGGCCGGCACGTCATCGCGTCGGTACGCCCCGGCGATGACCTCGCCATCCGACGTGAGCACCCGGGGCGGCGTCAGCGCTTGATACGACCTGAACGCGTCCTTGCGCTGGGAGATGAGCTGATCATCCACGTGGTTCGTGCGCACGACGTCGTGGAGCTCCTGGAACGTGAGGTAGAAGATGTCCTCCTTCTCACGAAGCACGTGGGCCTGCACGAGGCGCCCAGCCTCTTCCAGCAAGGCCTGCTTGTAAACGAAGTAGCGGCTGACCATGCCGTACTTTGGATACTCCCGGTACCCGATGAAGGTCCGGACGCGGTCGATCATCCGCTTGGCATCTTCGGCTTTCTGCTCTCCGTTCGGCAACGCCAGCAAGCGCTCCAGCAGCTCCTGTTCCTTCGTCCATGCCTCCTGCCGCCCTTGCTCGAAGCGCCGTTCGCCGGCGCCCGGCTCGAAGTTCTTGATGTTGCCGAGGATTACCGGCACGAGCGTCGTGGGGCGTTCGCTCCAACGCGGCCTCGTGATGTCGATCTCACCGACGCAGCGCATGCCGTACTTGTCGAGGAAGGCCCGGATGGCGTCCCGCGCTTCCCGCCCGCCAGCAAGCTTGGCCAGCTTGTCCAGGAAGCCCCCGTCCTCGACCTGTTGCAGAAAAGCCACCACCTCCGAATGCGGGCGGATCACGTCCGCGACGTCCAGGAGCGCCAGCCCCATCTCCGACGTGACGTTGTGGGGGACGGACTGCGTCAGCGTGTCGGCCGCGTTCTTCTCACCCAGCCATGCCTGAAGCTGCTCGTTGAGCCACCATGTGGCCTCCATCGCCCCCATGAAAACCTGATGGCTTCGCGGATCGAACAGGATCCGCTTCAGCTCCTGGATGTCCGCCAAGATGAAGTCAAACAGCGCCGCTCCGGACTTCGTCCGGATGTCACGTTTCAAGGCGGCGATGGAGGCCTGGTTACGTGCGATCAGATCGGTGACGATGGCCGGATCTGTCTCGATCTGGGCTTGCGCGCCGCCTTCCGGCGCCGCGACGGGACCGTCGTCCGGGAGCGACGGGATGAGATCGCCGCGGTCGAGGATGCTCCGCAACGCGTCCCCGATCAGCGGATCGGATTTCCCCAGCCCTAGGAGCCGGGCCCGGCTTGCTGGCGACGCCAGGTCCATTGCGACGTCGACGAACAGCCTCCCGCCGGCCTCGTACATCGGCCGGGCGGTCGTCAGCTGCCAGAGGGAGAGCCCCAGGGGTTTCAGGGGGTCGGTCATCATCTGCTGATGACCGACCGAGACATAGACGTGCTTGTCATGGTCGCCGGCCGCGGGGATGGGGAACAGTGTGGTGATCGGGCGGCTCTGGACGATCTGGAAGCCGTTGTCGACCATGCACCATTCGATGTCCTGGGGGTGACCGAAGTGCGCCTCGATCCGCCGACCCAACTGCGCGAGTCGCACGACTTGCGCATCCGTCAGCGCCGGCCGCTCCTGCCGCTCCAGGTCGATCGCTTCTTCATGGGTCCCGCCTGCCGGCGAGGCGTGGATGGCAAGCCGCTTGGCTGCGACCGTCTTCGCGACGATCTCGCCATCCCGCACCTTGTACGTGTCCGCGTTCATCAGGCCGGAGACAATGGCCTCACCGAGGCCAAAGCTTGCCTCCACGGAGGCCACCTTCCGGTTTGACGTGACGGGGTCGGCCGTGAAAAGGATGCCGGCCGCCTGCGGGAAGACCATCTGCTGCACGACCACGGCCATGTGGACCTTCCGGTGGTCGAATCCGTTCAGCAGGCGGTAGGTCACGGCCCGCTCGGTGAAAAGCGATGCCCAGCACAGGCTGACGTGCTGGAGGATTGCCGCCGGCCCCACGACGTTCAGGTAGGTGTCCTGCTGGCCTGCGAAGGATGTCGTCGGCAAGTCCTCTGCCGTCGCGCTCGATCGGACGGCGTAGGCGGCCTGCTCGCCGAGCCAGGCGACCGAGCGCGTGATCGCCGCCGCAAGCTCGTCGGGGATGGCGATCCCTTCGAGGGTCCGGCGGATCTCCGCGCTGAGTGTGCGGATCACCTCCCGGTCATCCGGGTTCGAGCGCGACAGCCTATCGAGCCGATCGTCGATCGACGGCGCTTCCGCCGTGATCCGCCGGAAGGCGTCCGTCGTCACGCAAAATCCAGCCGGCACGCGAACGCCTTCGATCCGCGAAAGCTCCCCCAGGTGCGCGCCCTTGCCGCCAACGAGTGCAACCTGCGTCTTGTCGACCTCTTCGAGACCCAGCACGTAGCGCTCGATCATCGCGACACCTCGGGGGCGGTCGTGCCCCGCCGCACTGCGGTGGTTGGTCGAGTCGCCGGCGCGTGCCGGTCGCCGCCCCGCCCCGACGGTGTGTGAAACTTCGTCAGCTCGAGCCGTCCGTGGGCGTCCGGGGTCTCCACCATCGCGATCTCTGCCCGGACGCCCTCGAGCCCCACCATACGGTCCACCCAACCGCCCTCGACCGGCCCCTCGCGCTGCAGCTTGAGTCCGAGCTCGACGAAGAACGCCGTCGCGGGCGCGAGGTCGTCGACCACGATGCCCACGTGCTCCATACGTTGGATCGTCATGCGCTCGACTGTAGCGACACGACTTGCCCAGCTATGGCGTCTCTCGGTTGCCGATCGGCTGGTGGGAACCCGCCGCCCATTGGTCTGAAGAGACCAGCGATGAGTTGCTCGGCTCAATCGGGTCATAGCGACAAATCACGCTGGCTCAATAAGCCCTGCCGTTTTTGAACCTTGAGGCCGGCGGCCGAGAAGAGGTCCGGCGCCGGAGTCGAGCCGGGCGGACTTTTCACACCCCACAGGTCGACGTACTGCTTCGTGAGCGGCGGGACCTGGCTTCCGCCGCGCCCGGGCGACCGCCGAGACCAAGCCGGCAGCCATCGTCACCGATCACCATCAGCCTACGTCAAGGCAGCCCGGCAGAACCTGCCAAGCTCGCTACACATCAGGACCGGCCTCCATCGTCTGAGAGGCGAGACCACCAAACCGATCGAGCGCAGCCACATCGCGACTCGCGATCGACTTCGAGCCTCTAGGGGTCTTAAGACCACGGCGACCGGTCAGCGATTCCTCGAAGGGTTCGAGGCGGTGCACGCCCTGCGACGACGGGATGTCGCTCTGCGGTGTCTGGGGCCTGGCTACCGACCCCAGTTGGCTACTCACGCGCCCGTGCGCGCGCCGTCGCCGCTGCCATGGTCACTCTGGCAGCAGGGCTGAAGGCTGCCTGACTGTCGACCCCCCGTCGATCATCGCGCTCCTAGTCTGCCCAGCCACACATGGCACCGCACAACTCAGAACCCGGCTCAAGGCGGCGAGCGGGAGGCGGTCGGCGGACTGCCAGCGAGGGCGCCGGACCTGGCGTTCCAGAACCCGGAGTTGGTGACGGAGGGCAAGCACCTCAGCCCACAGCCTGAGTTCTGGCGGCGAGTCAGCAGGGGGTCCAACGAGAAGCGGACCAGGGAGTACAGAAGGGCGAAGGACATGACGGAGGAGCATGGCAGGCGGAGCGCCGGCCGCAACAAGACTAGCTGGCGAGCTGACTGACAGGGGG
>Ga0070699_100000807_pt1 | contig 28950 bp, 15 predicted proteins | sample KBSK1503metaG_FD_65473 | JGI IMG/M metagenome (GOLD analysis project Ga0070699, IMG submission 65473) | Corn, switchgrass and miscanthus rhizosphere microbial communities from Kellogg Biological Station, Michigan, USA - KBS K1-50-3 metaG | ecosystem: Host-associated > Plants > Roots >...
GTTTCGATGAGCGACATGTCGCGCATGCCGCTGAGCGACATGTTGAGGGTGCGCGGAATCGGCGTCGCGGAAAGTGTCAGAACGTCAACGCGTTTCTTCAAATGCTTGAGTCGCTCTTTGTGCGACACGCCGAAACGCTGCTCTTCGTCAACGACAACGAGCCCGAGATCCTTGAAGCGAACGTCTTTCGAAAGAATGCGATGCGTGCCGATGATCACATCGACTTCGCCCGTTTCGACTTTCTTCACTACTTCCTTCTGCTCTTTCGACGAACGAAAGCGTGATAGCAGCTCGACCTTCACCGGAAACGGAGCGAAGCGCGTGCGGAACGTATCGTAGTGTTGATAAGCGAGCACCGTCGTCGGCGTGAGAATCGCTGCCTGCTTCCCTTCCATCACCGACTTGAATGCCGCGCGCATCGCGACTTCCGTCTTGCCGTAACCCACGTCGCCACACAACAAACGGTCCATCGGCACCGGCTCTTCCATGTCGTGCTTCACGTCTTCAATCGCCGTCTCCTGATCGGGCGTGAGCACAAACGGAAAGCCGTCTTCAAACTCGTGTTGCCATGGTGTGTCGGCAGCAAAGGCGTAGCCGCCGACGAGTTTACGTTCCGCATAAAGACGCAACAGCTCGTCGGCCATGTCGCGCATCGCGCGTTTGGCTTTGGCTTTCGTCTTTTGCCAGCCAAGACCGCCGAGTCGATCGAGCTGCGGTTGATGACCTTCAGCACTCGAATAACGCTGGACCAGGTCGAGACGCTCGACGGGAACGTACAGCTTCGCTTCGTCGGCGTAAAAGAGCAGCATGAACTCGCCGGTTCGTGGTCCAAGATCGAGCGTTTGCAAACCGCCGAAGCGAGCGACGCCGTGATCTATGTGGACTACGTAATCATCGGGCTTCAGATCGCGAAAATCAGAAAGGAACGCGGCAGCTTTCGACTTGCGCCGGCGTTTGTCGGCGCGCTGCGTTCGTTCGGCGCCCGCGGGTTGGCGCTCGACCGCGTCAGTCGCTTCGTCAAACACGTCCGTCTCGACGTGTACGATCAAACGCGACTGCGGCAGCTCAAAACCGCCGCTGAGACGGCCAACCGTGACCACTACCGAACGAAAACTCGTGTCGCCGGAAGTTTCGCCTGTAAACGCCAGCCGTGTCTCGATGTCGTATTCATTGAGAATCTCGACAATGCGTTCGGCCACACCCAGACTCGGCATCACAAACAGCGTCGTCTTCGCTTCCTCGAGTGCACGATTTACTTCGGCGACAAGGTCCGTAATGCGGCCGTGATAGCGCAAGGTTGACTGTGCCAGCCACTCGACTTCGACCGCGCTCTCGACGGCCGGAAAGAGAAACACCGGCTGTCGCATACCGCGCGCTCGCCCGAGCTGCACTTGTGGCGCTTCCGCATCGAGGGCGAGATTCAGATCGAATTCCGCGGCGGCGCGGCCGAGCGTGCGCAACTCGACGCGCTGTCGTTGCGGGATGATCCGGCGCAACTCTTCGGCAGTCAAAAACAGTTCGTCGGGCGTGAGCGCGATGTCGTCAGCCTGATCGATCTCGGCATAACGATCAGACAAACGTTCGTAGAACTCACTCAGGTACGACTCGACACCTGCAGGTTCATCGACAATCAACACGGCGTCGCCGAGATGATCGAAGACACTCGAATCGCAGTTCATCGCGATCGGAATCAACCACTCCCACCCCTGAAACGCCTCGCCTTCGTCGGCGAAGGCTGTGCGATCGCGCAACGAACGCGCAAATCGCAGATCGCGCCAGCGCTCGCGCGCAGCTTCACTCCAAAGTTGAAAGTCAACCGCAGTCACGGCGAACTCATTCATCGGCGGCACGTGGACCACCTTTAATTGACTGGTCGAGAGTTGATTCTCGGGATCGAATTCACGCAGCGAGTCGATCGTGTCGCCAAAGAACTCGAGCCGCACCGGCGCTTCTCTGCCCGGCGGCCAAATGTCCACGATGCCGCCACGCATCGAAAACTCTCCCACCGCGCCGACCGGATCTTCGCGCACGTAACCCGTGGCCATCAGTTTCTCGACGAGCGTTTCGGGGGAGTAATCTTCGTCTCGTCTCAGCACGGCTCCGCAATTGACGATGGCCGCGGGACTCACGGTCTTGCGTGCGAGCGCGCGCGCTGTGAGCAGGACGAAGCTCGGCGAACGTTGTTGTAACTGCCAGAGCGCGACCGCGCGGCGTTCGAGTGTTTGCGGGTGCGGTGAGACGCCGGCGTAAGGATCTGTTTCGGACGCGGGTAGCACGAGGATCTCACCGGCCGCAGATTCTGTTCCGGCGAGCGCGCAGTACCAGAAGTGCAGATCGCGTTCCCACGGTTCGAGATCCCGCGTAGTCTGCGCCACGACCGCGAAAGTCTTTCCGCTTTCGCGTTGGAGCGCAGCGACGGCCAACGCGCGCGACGCTCCCGCCACCAACCCGCTAATCGAGATCACACGTGTGCCCGCGCGAAGTTGCTCGAGCAGCTTACGGTATCCACTTGTCTCAGTGATCTGCCGCAGAGTTTTTTCAACCGTACTAGTCACAAGTAGCTCGAATTAATAAAGAACCTTGAGCTAGAACAAGTCAGGAAGGGCGGCTTGCCCCCGCTTGTCGAATTCGGAACAGCGGGGGCAAGCCCCTCTTCCTGACTTGTGCTATTTCAGTAGTTCTATTTCTCGGTCTTAGTTCTCATCTTGTCAATCAAGGACGTGGTCGATGAGCCTGCGACGAAAGGTAACGAGATCACTTTTCCGCCCGCGGCTTCAACTTCTTCGCGCCCGTGAATCTGATCGAGTCCGTAATCGCCGCCCTTCACGAGCACGTCCGGCAACAGTTGCGCGATCAAGCTGCGCGGGGAGATATCGTCAAACACGGTCACGTAATCCACGTGTCGCAGCGCCGCGAGTATCTCGGCTCGCTCCGCCTCGTTGAAGATCGGACGGTCTGGTCCCTTCAATTCCCGCACCGAACGGTCGCTGTTAATCGCTACCACGAGCACATCGCCGAGCGCGCGCGCCTGCGCGAGATAACGCACGTGTCCGACGTGCAAAAGATCAAAGACGCCGTTGGTGAACGCGAGCCGCGAGCCGCGCGCGCGCAGACGTTCACGCTCTCCGAGCATTTGCCCGGGGCTCAGAATCTTCTCGATCATTAACGAAAGATTACAGGATTTGTGGTATGTCTGTATAATCGGCCTTTTTTGGAGAGTGCACACTTGTCTATTCCGTTCATCGAAGAGAACGATCAAACGATCGCGCGGCGCGAACATCTCGCAGCGCTGCGCGAGCTCGTCGGCAACGTCTACCCAAACAAATTCGCGCGCAGCGCGGTGATCGCACCGGGGAAAGAGGACACGATCAGCGCGATCGTCGAGAAGTTTCGCAGCTTTGAACCGAAGCCGGCAGATGACGGAAAACCGGTGGCTGAAGACCTCGCGCGCGCTAACGAGGAGCTCAATAAGACAACCGTGCGCGTCGCCGGACGAATCGCTTCGCCGCCGCGCCAGATGGGTAAAGTCGCATTCGTACACCTGTCCGACGGCATTTCGCGTCTCCAGATCTACATCCGTAAAGCCGACGCGGTTGGCGTGCGCAACGACGCGCAGGGCGGCGAGGTTGATGGTTGGGCCATGTTTCTGTTGTTGGACCATGGCGACTTCATCGGCGTCGAGGGCTATCTGTTTGTGACCAAGACCGGCGAGCTTTCGATCCACGTGCAGAAGCTGCAGTTTTTGTCGAAGGCGCTATTGCCGCTGCCTGACAAAATGCACGGCATTCACGATCCTGAGATTCGACAACGCCAGCGCTACGCCGATCTGATTGCCGGTAGTCTGAAACACGAGCAGGACGAGGCGTTGACGTCGCGCGAAGTGTTTGAGCGACGTGCGGCGGCGGTGAAAGAGATGCGCCGCATCCTCGAAGATCATGGGTACGTGGAAGTGGAGACGCCGATGCTGACGCCGCTCGCCACCGGCGCGGCGGCGCGTCCGTTCAAGACGCATCACAACGCGCTCGATATCGATCTTTACGCGCGCATCGCGCCGGAGTTGTACTTAAAGCGGCTGCTCGTCGGTGGGTTCGAGAAAGTGTTCGAGCTCAATCGCAACTTCCGCAACGAAGGCATCTCAACGCGTCACAATCCTGAGTTTACGATGCTGGAGTTTTACTGGGCTTACGCCGACGTGAACCAGATGATGGATTTCTGCGAGCAGATGTTGCAGGCGGTGGTGTTCACGGTGTTGGGCCACACGCACGCGAAGTTTGGCGAGCACAGCATCGACTTCGGACGGCCGTTTCGTCGACTGGGGATGAAAGAGAGTCTGGCCGGGATCGTTGAGACGGATCAGATCACGAACGAGAATCTCGTGGCGCTGTTTGAAGAACACGTCGAGCACGGTTTGACGCAACCGACATTCATCACAGACTTTCCGAAACCGATCTCGCCGCTGTCGAAGGCTTCACCCGCGAACCCGCACGTGGCGGAACGTTTTGAGCTGTATATCGCGAGCATGGAGATCGCGAATGGGTTTTCTGAGCTGAACGATCCGGAGGAGCAATACGAGCGGTTCCGCGATCAGGTCAAACAACGCGAGCGCGGCGATGAAGAAGCGATGTTGATGGATGAGGATTACATCCGCGCGCTGTCGTACGGAATGCCACCGGCAGCGGGCATCGGCATCGGCATCGACCGCCTGGTGATGCTGTTAACGAACAAGCAGTCCATCCGAGACGTGATTCTCTTTCCGCATATGCGGCCGGAGAAGTAGTTTCACGCAAAGGCGCAAAGGAAGACGCAAAGACACAAAGAAAACCCTGGCGTGCTTTGCGTCTTCCCTTGCGCCTTTGCGTGAAAGTTTTTACTTGACCGGCGTTTCCTGGTGTGATGCCGCGAGCCACTTCCCGCCTCTCATAACGTAAACGCTGCTGGACCATACGGCCGGTGGAACTGCCTCTCCGCCGCAGGTCGCATCCTGTGTCGACTTGTAAGTCAGGATCGCGGCGCTGCTGTTGAGGAACGTCACCTTAATATCACTCAGCTCGTACGTCTTCACCTCGCAGGGCATGCTCTCCATAGCCTTGAGGGCAGTGGTTTTGTCTGCCACACCCATGTCCGAGATCATGATGCTGTCCGCTGAAAGATTGGCTTTGAACGTCTTGAAATTCTTGTTCTTCCACGCTTCCCAGAGTTTCTTCTCGGTCGCAATGATCACACGTTGGCTTTGCGCGCGACTCATCGCCGGCTTAGGCGCGGGCGATGGCGACGGCGTCGCGTCCTGGGCGTAAGCGAATGAAGTCAAAAAGAGGATCAGAACGATGACCAGCGGGAGTCGTTTAGTCATGGTCGTAACTCCTGAAGGGGGATGTTATAGCGGGAGTAATTAAACCACAGCCGCTTACTGTTTCGCAGCTTTGGTCCGGAGGTCGGCGAGACGTTGATCGGACCACACCGGCTTCTCGCCCTGTTTCTCGATCAGGGTGAGGTACTGTTCCATCGCCGCGAGCGAGCCTTTGAAGTCACCCAGTTTTTCACGCACGCGCGTAACGTCGAGCAGGAACTGAGGATTGTTCGGCGCGGCTTGCACGAAGGCAGCTTCGGCAAGTTTCAGCTCGCCTTTCAACTCGTACACACGCGCGAGGTGATAGTAGCTAATCGGGTAACGAGCGCCGTCGCGCTGCGACACTTGCAGCAGATTGGCGAGCGCTTCGTCGTAACGCTTGAGACTCAATAACGCATAACTCAACTCGAGATTCGCGGGCGGAAAGTAACCAGCCTCGCGAGTCAACACACGCTGAAAGTACTGGACCGCTTCCGCCATCTTGCCGTGTTCCGACGCGTTGCGAGCGCGTTGCAGATAATCGAAACTGGCCGGATCGAGCGTTAGTGGTCTCACGGTGGAAGCTGTGACTGCTGGTGATTTCTTTGCGGCTGCAACCGCTTCCGGTCGACTGCTCGCTTTAGACCGCGATTGGACCACGATTTGTTCTTCGGTACCGCCGGCAGCGAGAGCCTGGGCGGCAGCGTCGTGCTTCGGATTAACGGCGAGTGCCCGGCGCCATTCGCGCGCCGCGAGATCGTGTTGACCGCGCGCGGCGTAGACACGTCCGAGGTTGTAGCTGGCCTCCGCATAACGAAAGCTCTCGATCTGCAACGCAGATAAAAGTGCATCGTAAGCTTCGTCCCAACGCCCGGTGCGCAGAAGCACAACGCCGAGATTATTGTAAGCCCGCGAATATTTGCCGTTACGTTGCTCGATGGCGGTTTTATAAGCCTTGATCGCGGCTTCCGATTCGCCAAGACGAGCAAACATGTTGCCGAGATTGTAGAAGCCAACCGGGTCGAAGGAGTTTGAGTTTGCGATTGCGTTCAGCTCAGTCAGGGCTTCCGGCTTGTGACCCGTGGTCAACAGCAGGTCAGCGAGTTTTAGTTGCAGTTGATTGCGCTCGGAAGGGTTCTCAGCGGCTGCAATCTGATCGCGCAAGACGACCACGGGATCCTGGGTGTTATCGATGTCCTTCTCGACAGTTTGCGCGCTCGTGAACGGCGCAATTGAGACGAGAAGCAGGAGGAGAATGATGATCTTCATGGTGTGAAACTTTCTATTGCTTACTTGCCGAAGCCTCGCCGCGCAGGTACGCGACGACCGTTCCGCCAAAACCTACGGCCCAGCCACGATTTCGACTCGCGAAGAAAACTCGCTCCAGCGGGTGCCCAGTCCCACTCCGTTCGGTGGTCCAATGCTCACCACCGTCGCTGGTGTGAATGATCGTTCCTTCAGCGCCGACGGCCCAGCCTTCCAGCGCATCAACAAACTTCACGTCGAAAAGATCAACTTCGATGGTTGATTCCTGTCGCTGCCAGGTGCGTCCGCCGTTGACCGTTCGGTAAACGCTGCCGGCGCTGCCGACCGCCCAACCTTTGCGATTGTCGATAAACGTGGTGGCAGTAAAACGCGTTGATTTTTCCACTTGCGGCAAGGTTGACTGGTACCACGTCTCGCCGCCGTCTGAGGTTTGAATGATGGTCGCGCCGGCGCCGACGATCCAACCGCGATCGTCGTCCACGAACATTCCGCCGAGCAGTAAGCGACGCGTCGGTGAGCGCAACTTGGTCCAGGTATCGCCGGAGTCGTGCGTCGTGTAAATCGAACCTGCTTCGCCGAACGTCCAGCCACGCCCGTTGCGACTGAAGACTGCGCGCACGAGGATCGAATCGACGTCAAAGCCCTCAATCTCGATTCGTTTCCAATGCTCGCCGCCGTCGGTGGTCTTCATCAGGTAGGCGCGTGGATCTTCTTTGGTCTTGAGTTGGTAGACGTTGACTTCGCAGACCAGCCAGCCGTTGTTTTCGTCGATAAAAAAGATGTCGCGCACAACGTCGTCGGTTGAGGCGCCACGTGGTTTCCAGGTGTTGCCGCCGTCGAGCGTTTGCAGCACCGTGCCTTTGCTGCCGACTGCCCAGCCGCGGTTTTGATCGATAAAGAAGACCGCGTGCAGCCAAGCCATCGTCCCCGCAGGTTGCCGCGCCCACGTTCCATTTTGTGCGAACGCGTTCGCTGCGAGGAGCAGCAGAACCAATGATGATTTGAGCGCCTTAAGCATTTTTGTAGGGGCGGCCCCTCCGTGGCCGCCCCTGTCCCCGAATCATTATTATCGAACACAGGGGCGGCCACGGAGCCGCCCCTACAATTACGCTGGATGAAAGACTACGGAACCGGGACGCCGAAGATGCGAGCGAAACCCAACACGGACGTGAAGCTCAGCCATTCCCTCACCTTCTTCATCTTGTTTCCGGGCACCACGATCTGATCGCCCGGCACGAGATACACGTTATCCGCGGCCTTGCCTTTATAAATCGCCGACACGTTCACCATAATCGGCGCCATAACGCCGGTGGGTTGTCGTCTCAGCACGTAAACCTTGCTCCTGTCTCCGGTGCTCAATACGCCGCCCGCCTCGGCCAGCGCCTCGGTCACGGTCATGCGATGACTCATCAAACGCACACCCGGTTGGCCCACATCTCCAATCACGCTGTACCGGTACGACGACGCCTTATCGAGCGACACCGTCACCTGCGGATCGATGATGTATTCGTCGTACTTCTTGGTGATGATCTGCGCGATCTCTTCAACTGTTTTGCCGTTCACAAAAACTCCGCCGGGAATCAGAGAAAGTGAAACGCGACCACTCGGCGGCACGATGATGCCTTTGCGCGAATAGCGCTCCTGGTTGAAGACTTCGACCGAAATCACGTCCTCAGGACCAAGCCGATAGGTGCTGAAGAAGTTGTTGTAGTAAGGAATGATCGCAGCCTCTTCCGACAACTGTTCCTGCCGGTTCGCCTGGATGTCTTGCGAAACATCGGACGGCGTGCGCGTGGTGTCGTCTGGCTCGAGCCTGTCGGTGACAACCTTCTTATCTTTTTGCTGGCTGCTCGTGGTGGTGGTCCGCGGCCGTTCTTTTTGCGGATCTTGCGGCGGTTGAGCTGCGACGCTTGCTGTTAATGCGAGCAAGCTCATTACTACGAGCGCCATTTGTCTTCGCTTAGTCATTTCCAACCTCCAAACCCGGACGTTATTGGGCACCCCGCCCAAACAGAATTATTTTGATCGTTTCAAAGAGAATGATTGCATCCAGAATCAACCCCTGGTTCTTGATGTAAAAAAGATCGTACTGAAGTTTCTGACGCGCATCTTCGATCGACGCGCCGTACGGATACTTGATCTGCGCCCAACCCGTCAGGCCCGGTGCGATCAAATGCCGTTGCTCATAAAACGGAATCTCCTCGGCGAGCTGGGCCACGAAATGCGGCCGTTCCGGACGTGGTCCAACAAAGCTCATCTCGCCCTTCAGGATGTTCCAGAACTGCGGGATCTCGTCGATGCGAACTTTGCGAATAATGCGGCCGATGCGCGTCGTACGCGAGTCGCCTTTACTTGCCCAAACCGGTCCATCCTGTTCGGCGTCGACTCTCATCGAGCGAAACTTTGTCAGCACAAACGTGCGGCCGTTCTTACCTACTCGTTCCTGCTTGTAAAAGACCGGCCCCCGCGATTCCAGTTTGATCAATATTGCCGTCAGCAGAACGATTGGCAGCGAAAGCATCGCGCCAATAAACGCTACCAGCCAGTGCACCACGATCCGCGAAAGCTCGGTGAGTTTTGCTTGCCGGCCGCGCCCGGTAAAGATCAACCACGACGGGCGCAGCATGTTCAGCGAAACGCGTCCGGTAATACGCTCGTAAAACGAAGCGCCTTCCTCGATCGTTACCTGGCCGGCGAGACTCAACTGCAACAGCTTGCTGGTCGGTAACTGTCCGCGCCGTTCGCCCATCGCGACTACGATGCGATCGATGTTTTCGCGTTTGACGATCTGGTCGAGATCGTCGGTCAGGCCGATCACGCGTGGATTAATGAGGCTCTTGCCCAGCAGGTCGGCGTCAGTGCCGACAAAACCGATAATTCGATAACCAGCGTCGGGACGATTCAGCACCTCGCGCGCCATCTCCACCGCCAGGTTTCCGGAGCCGACAATCAAGATGCGTTCGCCGAAATCGGGATGACCCAGAAACCAGTGAATCGAAACTCGCCACGACACCATCAAGCCGAGCGCGAGCGGCAAAGCGATCAGCGAAACACCGCGCCCCACCATCAACGCCGGATAGAGGTAAAACGAAAACGCGAGCCCGATCCAGGCAAGGCCAAGGGCCTGGACCAACCGGAGCACGAGCTCGCGGCGGTCGTGCATCACGAGAAAGTCGTACAAGTCGAAGAGATAAAAGGCCGCCAGACAGAAGAAAGCGGCCACGGCGGCTTTCAAATATCCATGCTTGATGACCAGCTCTTCCGGCGCGCCTTCGACGCCGAAGCGCAGATAGACGGCAGCAATGATCGCACCGTAGACCAGCACGGCCTCGGCGATGATCAGGAGCGTCGTTCGCCCGTTGAGACGTAAGACTCTCAATTGACGATTGCTACCTCCTCTTCAATTCGTTCGGTCGGCGGTATCGGCGTCATTTCAGTCGTCCTGCGCTCGCGGTTGTAGTAGCGATGCTGGTAGTAGTAGGACGACTCGTCAGGCTGTTCTTCGGTGCGGTTCAGCACCACTCCGAGCAAACGATCTTTCGGCATCTGCTCCAGCAACTTGTTAACTGTCGAGTAGCGAGTCTTGCCGGCGCGAACAACGAGCAGTCCGCCATCCGCGCGCGACATCAAAACGCTTGCGTCAGTGAAAATCCCGAGTGGCGGTGCATCGATGATGATGTAGTCAAACATGCGTCGCACTTCGGTCAACAGGCGCGCGTAGCTTGGTCCGGAAAGCAACTCAGCGACGTCGTCGCGCGGGCGACCACCGGGCAGGAGGTGCAGACCGGCGGGTTCCAAACGAACGATCGCATCTTCGAGGCGGAGCTGACCGCCAAGTACTTCCGAGAGTCCCACTTGCGCATCGATGCCGAGATAGTCAGTGGCGCACGGGCGGCGCAAGTCGCTATCGATAATGAGTGCGCGCACGCCTTCAGTTTGGGCCAACAACCAGGCGAGATTGAGCGCCGTCAACGTCTTGCCTTCGGCGACGCCCGCGCTGGTGACGACAATCGCGCGCATCTGCATGCGCTCGCCGGCCTCGAGAATCCTGGTCCGCAACGAGCGAAACTGCTCGGTATAAGCGGAGCGAGGCTGGCTCACCGCGATCAAGTGAGGCTCGACGCGCGACGGAGATACATCAAAGGTGATGAATCCGCCGGCGCGCGTCGCCTCGGCAGCGCCCAAAGTTGCCCCAGCATCACGCGAAGCAATTCCGCCGGGGAGTGCCGACCCGCCGGGTACATCCGCAGTGTGCGCAGTGGACGCTGAACTTCGCACCGGCTTTCCGGGAACCGACATGATCGAGGAACCGCTCAACAACTGTTCCTCGATTTGGTCCGCGGAAGGCAACTCGGTCACAGCCGGAGTTTCCTTACGGTGCTCTGATTTTGGTGTTGCCTTGGCAGCGTTACCGTTGTTGTCGGTCACGCTGTGTCGTCTCATGGCATCAAAAACTCTTCCCATCGTTTCACCTCATGTAGTTCGGAAATCACGAACTTCCATTACTTCGAAATAGCTATCAGTTCTACTTTGCTCTTAATCACCGTCACCGGTGGTCTTGCCCGCGTTCCACAACTCTGCGCGTCCGGCCGAGGTAAAAATCCGTGCCGGCTCGGCACGCTCCTCGCCCGCCGGCATTCGCTGGGCGCGCGGAAGCATGTCAAACGTGTCGGCCACGTCTTCAATAATCGAGCGGCCGATGGTTACGTCGCCGGCGGCATAACCTGCCAGCAGCGCATTGTCGCAAAGGTTGTTGATGTTTCGCGGGATGCCATCGGAACAACGAAAGATGTAATCGACGGCCTCAGGTGTAAAGATATCGGTGCGCTCCGCGCCCGCCACCAGCAAACGTGAAGTGATATAGCGATCCGTCTCTTCAACATTCGGCAGCGGCTTGATCACGCAACGAAGCGCGATACGCTGTTTCAACTGGCGCAAGTCCGGATTATTCAAAACGTCTCGCAACTCCGGTTGACCGGTCAGCACGATCTGTAACTGCTTGGCTGTGTTCGACTCGAAATTCGAGAGCAGCCGAATCTCTTCGAGCACGTGCGGCGACAAGCCCTGGGCTTCGTCGACGATCAGCACCGTGCGTAATCCGCGCGAATGGCGCGACTCCAATGCCCGGCCGAGCTCGAGTAACAACTCCGACTTCGTTTCCCACTTCTGCACGTCGAGCAAAGTCGAAACGTGCTGGTAAAACTCCGGCACAGACAAACGTGGATTGAAGATGTAAGCGACGAGCACCGTGCGATCCAGACGTTCCATCATCCAACGCAGGATCGTCGTCTTGCCTGTGCCTACCTCGCCACTCACCACCACCAGCCCCTTGCCGCTTTCAATGCCGTAGTGCAGGTTGGCCATCACTTCCGTATGCGACGGAGTGAAGTAAATGAAGCGCGGGTCGGGAGTCAGCGCGAATGGCAACTCTTTCAGACCGTAAAATTCAGCGTACACTCTCTTGGACCTCCAGTTATGACAACCAGCCTCACTACGAACGACCTGATGACTGCATCAGGAATTCAAAGACGTGCGTGAGCTTGAGCGCCAGGGCCAGCATTGGAATACTCACGAGAGTGGCGACAACTCCGGCTGCAAGTAACAACCGGCGCCGGCGCGGCACTGCGCGAGCTTCCTGTGGCGTTAATAATTCCGGCACCGCGAGGAGCACCGGCAAGCCGGTGTAGTGTCGAGCGTCTTCGGAGTTTTGAATAGTAAGTAAGCGTGGACCCTCAAAGATTCCTACCAACAGCAGACCGAGACCGAGACCAGCTCCGAGACCCATCGCGGCGAGCATGATTCGCTTTGGCGCGACGGGTTTCGACGGCAAGTTCGCCGCGTCAATCACTTCAATGCCTTCACCCTGTTGCTGCGTGATGGCTTCGGTGTTGAGACCGATCTTCTGTTGCTGTCCGAGCAATTCGTCGTACGCGGCTCTCTTGGTCTGGTAGTCGCGTTCGAGCGAGCTCAGCTCGACGTCTACTCCCGGAACCTTGTTGATGCGATCGATCAGCGCGGCGATCTGATTTTCATTTTCACCGAGCGCTTTTTGCTGCCGTTTGATTTCGTTATCGGCCATATTGATCTGCGCCTGCACACTGGCCGAAGTCAGATCGGGATGCTGTGAAAGTCGATCCTGCTTCTTTTTGATCCGGTCTTTCCAGTCAGCATCGATTTGATCCATCTGTTCCTGAACCTGATCGAGCTCTTTCTGCTTTGCGATCACGTCGGGATGGATATCTTTGTACTGTTGCTTAAGGGATGTCAGCTCGCCCTGAAGCGCGGCTTTGCGCGACACCAGTTGTGAATAACCAAGCGTGGTTTTTGGATCGGTAAGATTCTCGGCGACATCGACGATACTTGTTTCATATGCCTTCTTGAGTATGGCCAACTGGTTCGAACCCGACGCTCGTTGATCTTGCAGCCTTCCGATTTCGGATATCAACGCTTTCTGCTCTTCTCTCAGACCGGTGAGCTGGTTGAGCATCGGCTGAACTTCAGTCGGCAGGGTGCCGAGCTTGCTGTTCTTGAAGTCGAGCATCTGCTTGTCAACCGCAGCCAGCGCCTCGCGAGCCTGGGCCACCTGGTTGTCGATGAAGTTCTTGGCGGCGAGGCCGGAGCTTTGCTGATTCTGGTTTTGAACGCTGGTGTATTTTCCGGCGAGCTCTGCCGTAATCGCCTGGGCCACTCGTGCATCGCGATAGCGATAACTGATGTTGAAGCCGTTGGTAATGTCGTTACGCGTGGTATTGACCTTGACGTTGACGTCTCGGCGCATCATCTCGATGACGCTTTCGATCGGCTCGCCGCGCAGTCGCTCCGATTTGTAGAGGTCATACTTTTCGACCAGCGGCTCGAGTTGGCTGCGGCTCTGTACGACCTGCGCGATACTCGCCAACTGGCGGGTCAGGTTGTCTTCGGTTTCCGCAGTCACCACGGATTTGGGGAGCGTTGAGGGCCTGACCACGATGAGTGTCGACGACTCGTAAACATCGGGTAGACGATAGACCACCCACGACACTGCCGTGGTGATGGCAATTGCAGGAAGAATCAGCAACCACTTGCGTCGCTGCAGAATCCTTAAGTATTCAGCCGGTTTTCGTTGTCTGAACTCAGCGCTCATATCCCACTCCTATTCAAGAACATTTGCATTGTCTTTGTAGGGGCGGCCCTACAAACGTTCGTTCCTATCAAAGTGAAGCCAACGCTTTCCTGGCATCGTCAACTTCTGCGAACGGAGCTTTGTCGGAGAGACGAATCGCGGCTTCCAACTCGCGACGAGCCTCATCCTTATCGCCCTTACCTTTTAACGCCATGCCGAGATGGTAGTGATAAGCGGCACTCGGCGCGCCGTTCGTCGCGCGTGCCTGAGCTTCGTTGAGCTCCACCGCCTTGCGCAGTTGCTCAACTGCCGCGGTGTGCAGGTCCTTCTTGTAATAAACCCATCCGAGCGTATCTATGAATCCCGCCACATTCGGAGTCTTCTGCACTACGTTCTGGGCCAACCTCATCGCTTCATCGAGATTGCCTTTGCCGGTCGTCGCGTAAAGCCACGCCAGATTATTGGCGGCGATTATGGCGTTCGGATCTTTCTCGAGTGCTTTGCGGTAGTTGTCCGCGGCCACGTCGTAATTCTTTCTTTGATCTTCGAGAATGCCGATCAACGTGTAAGGCGTGGCGTTGTCAGGCCGCAGCGAAATGATCTTCTGATACTGCGCAATCGCCCGATCTTCCTGTTTGGAATTGATGTATAGCGACGCCAGCGCCGAGTAGGCCGCCAGGTAATTCGGATCGAGCTCCAGCGCCCGGTTCAATTCGGCCTCGACGCTCGGTACATTCTGCTGGAAGCCATAGACCTGCGCTTTCAGGTAATGCAACGAAGCGAGGTTAGGATATGAGTTAAGGGCCTGATCGACCCTGGCATGAGCCTTATCGAGCTGCTGCGACCTCGCGTAAAGCGTTATCAAGCCGTTGAGCGCGTCGAAGTTCGTGGCGTCAACATTGAGAGCGCTTTCAAAAGCACTGATTGCATCTTCCTGCTTGTTCTCAGCAATCGAAACGAGCGCCAGGCTGTTGTAAACCACCGGATCCCTTGGGGCGATCTCTTTCGCGGTCTCGAAATCCTTCCGCGCCGCGGGAATATTCTTTAACTGTAGCTGCGCTGTGCCGCGCGTCAGGAGAGTCTTTTCTCGAATCTCGGTTAGCAACTGCGGCGAGTTGTCGCGATCGGGAGCAGTCTTGTCCAAACGAGTTATGAGTTCATTGGCGAGTGTGGTGGCGCCCTTATTGTCGCCTGCACTCAGCGTGATCTGGAGCTGCATCAACTTCGCCGGCAGATAGTCGGGATAGTTCTTCTCGAGATCCGCCGCGAAAGCACGAGCCTGATCGATGAGTCCCAGACTGAAGTTCACCTGGGCCATGAAATACAAGCCGGGCCGGGAGTTTGGCTCTTGTTGCAGCACATCTTTTAGGTCTTCGATGGCGCTCTTCAGTTTGTCGGCTTGATTGCCCTGGGCCTTCAGGCGCGCTCGCAACAGGAGTGCTTGCCGGTCGTGACTGTCTTTCTTCAGCGCCTCTTCGATCTGCGTACTTGCAGCCTGGGTATCGCCTTTAGTCAAAAGGATCTCAGCCAGGCGATAGCGGCCCTGGAGGTAATCCGGCGACTTCGTAAGAATCTCCTGGTAAATACGGACCGCGTCGTCAGAGCGATTGACGGCGGAATAGAAGTCGGCCAGTACGGCCTGACTCTCCGGCTTATTCGGTTCGAGCCCGGCGACTGCTTTGTAAGCCTCTTCAGCTTTATCGAACTGCCGGCTAACGAGGTAATAACTGGCGAGCATGAAGCGCGCGTTGCGATCGGTTGGTCCAACTTCGACTGCTTTGCGCAACTCAGATTCCGCTTCCGCGCTACGGTTCGACTGAGCGAGAAACTTGCCATACTCGGTATGGGCCAGCGCCGAGTTGGCATTTACTGAAATCGCGCGCGTGAAAAGTTCCTCTGCTTTTTGTGCATCCTTGTTGGCGATATAAAACTTCGCCATGCTCAGGTACGACTCCACTCGTTTCGGATCGATCTGGATGGCGTGGTTCAGTTCCTCGAAGGCTTTGTCTTTCTGGTTCTGAGCAAAGAGCACGCTGCCCATCAGAATGTGACCTTCGATGTTGTTGGCGTCCTTGGCGAGAATCTCTTTAGCGAGTCGTTCAGACTCAGCAATGACTTCCGCACGCCCGCGACTGCCGCCGAGATAATAGTTACCGAGCTTTATGCGCGCGTCGAGGTTGTTCTGATCGAGACCTACAGTCTTGCGCAGTTCGTCGAGCATTTCGGGGTAGCGCTCGAGTCCTTCAAACGCGCGCGCCAGGCCCCAGTGAGCCGCTGCCAGTTTGTCGTCGATCTGGATCGCATTGCGAAACTCGAGCGTGGCTTCCTGAAACTTCGAGTCTTTCAGGTAAGCTTCGCCTTTCGCGACGTGCTCAGCTTTAGCTTTTTCAGGATTGGCGCAGCCGGCAAGAAAAACTGCGACTGCGAAAAGAAGACAGAACAGACCTAACCGATAGGTATTACCGCGGCACTCGCTTTTCATTTTCTACTCCATCTGTTGCCGCCCCAAACCAGGGCAGCCTTAATATTGTTTCAGGTTCGAAAGCGTCGCAGCGGGCAATTGCCGGACATCTTTAACAACCCGAGACAATTCTCAAAAAGGGACAATCCCTCATGAATTCCCAAAGTTTCCGCATTTAGTGATTGCGAAAACTATAGTCTTTCCCTTCCCCTGATCGACGTACGTTACGGTACAAATTGCGGCAAAACCGTGGACGCCGCAGTGGCAAACTCGATCGCCGTCTGTTGCGCCGCCGCCTCTGAATCGCGAAAAGGCACAGTCACGCGGACCATCGCGCCATCCGATCTGCGTAAACGAACACTGTCCAGCACGGTGTAAATCTTGCCCCAGTACTCACTCGCGACGTTTCGGCCGCGTCCCTGGTACCAGTAGATCATAAAACTCTTGTAATCGCCGTTTTGAATCACGTACTTGTTCGCAACAAAAGTGGAGCCGTCCGGCAATGAAATCGTAGCTTTGCCTGGTTGACTCAGAATCCATCCCGATCCCGGTAGACAGTTCAGCGGGCTGTGGTAAGTGGCGCCGGTGCGCTGGGTCGCGTAGTAGCCAACATAAAGATTGGCGACCTGTCCATCGGACTTGCGGAAATCGCGCAGCAGGTAATCGCTGGCCCGCAGCACTTTAAGCGTTGGCTCGTCCAGGGTTTGGTCCAATCCGGTTTTTTGCCATGAGCCGACAGCCTGGGGAAAGTCTTTCAGTTCCTTACGGTCCACATGGGCTTCGCCAAGATAGGACCACGCATTCACGAGCGCGCCTGCCACGAGGATGAGCACCAGCAGTATGCCGAAACGCAATGACTTCATGACTCTGTGCCTTCGGCCGATACCACGGGACTGATTGAAACAGTAGTCGCAGGTTCGGGCGATTTCCTTTCTACTGGTTGCTCGCCTTCAGCCTGAGCCGGCTTAAAGCGATCAAGTACTATGCCAATACCAAACAACATGATGAAAGCCACGATATATATGGCCCATCCCGAAAAAGAGTGGAAGAAACCGTCGGCGACAGCTGTTCCGTAATAATGCGCCAGCACTCCCGTGCCGCTCACTCTGAATGCATTGGTCAAAATGGCAATCGGCACTGCGGAAACGACGATAATGACCGAACGCCAGAACCAGTAACTCCGCAGCCAGCCAAAACGCTTGCCCGAGCCGGGTGTATTGTTGTCCGGCGTATGCGTGAAATACGCGAACACGACTGCCAGGGTCAGCAGTGTCATCAGCGACCTGATACCGCTACAGGCTTCTACGACTTCGAGTTTCTTGGTGTCGAACGAGTTGAGTGGTTTCAGCTCAATGATGTTTCCCTGTCGGAGCACCGGAATGCCCAGCACACTCATGGACCAGACGGCACAACGCGACGCAAACAATTGCAGTGGAAACGCGATCTTGTTGAAGATGATTGCGGGGATTGGAATCGCCAGAAACAGCAGGCCGAATGGGACCAGCAGGAGTTGTAAGAGCCTGAAGCCCCAGAAGTAAACCGTAATGCCGGCCAGCAACAGGGCCAGCGAAAGTCGTTGGGTGTAAAGCTCGGCGCCCGCGACGCCGGCCCAGAGCGCGAACAGCGCAAACAGGATCGCAGCGCCACCCCAGAAAAGTGACGACTTTTCCGGCACACGGGCCAGTTTTTCCCGTTGGGTCCAAATGATATAGCCGATTATGAAGGGGATTAAGAGACCGTGAGAATAATTCTCGTCGCTCCACCAGTCACGGAAAAGCTTGGCCAGGACGGTGGCGTAGGCGAAGGCGATAGCGAAACTGATGGCGATACCTTGCCACAGTTTCTTGGTGGCCGGGACACTCATTCCAAATTCCTTGATGACTCTCGCAAGAAAAGGGCAAGTTTCCCGGCGAAAATCCTGGTTTACGTTAACTCTGCACCCGGATTACGTTATGCGGGAGAAGATTACTTCAATTCGGCCCACCCTGACAATCGCTCGGGCCGGTTAGCCAGATCTTAGGAAACGGTTAATGGTGGGGGAATTCCTGACGTGATGGCTCACATCTTTCAGGTTTGTGTAGACCTCTTGATCTCATGAGCCGACCCGTCAGGAACAGTAAACATATGAATACCAACGGCCGTTGTCCTCAGCGATAATGTGATTTGGTTTAGTCTTATTATCAAACACCTCAAGAGAAACGCTAATGAACTTTTTCACGCAGGGATCAGTTTCGCCTGATAAAGCCTTCGTCAGAACATCCCTGGCCGTCGTACCTCCGATTGAAGCGAGACAGAAGACCGCAAACTTTCGCCTCGACGGTTCCGGATCCTTGCTGAGGACTTCCCGCAGTTTGGGAATCGAGAGATGTTCCATTGCAATAATAGGATCCAGGGCCGGAAAGTGGCCCAATGAGATTGACAGTCCATCAGTAAGACCAAAGTTCGCTGTCAATAGATCAAGCGCCTCTATTGCCTTAAGTTCCCCCAATATTTCGCCGCCATTTTCCCATAAGGCATAGGTCTCGCTATCCACACTTCCAAAGCCATTATCCCTGCCGGGCTGCTTCATGGCAGTCATTAACGCTTGAATCACCTGACTTCGGCAGTCCTGAGAACTCTTCGCCTTTCTAAGAAGCAAACGTTTCGTCTCAAATAACTCTTCTCCGCTTAGATACAACCGGAGAGTGACGAGACTTTTACTGATTTGACTCTGCGGAATACACTGTGCGGCTGGCCTCATCTGAGTCGTACCCAATCGAGTGAAAGGCTCATAGGTATGGTTCACCAGTTGAGGAAACATCGGAGTAATCGTAAATAGAAAACATCCAAGCAAGAGGATTGTGGATTTCATTTCATGTCTCATAACAAACCCGGCCCCCAATGTATCGTATTGCCGTGCTGAATGAAGTGGAATTTTACTTCACAAACTGTTTTGCCCTTGTACACCTTGACAATATGATTCTCGAACCGGCTGTAGTTAGCGGGCCACTGCGTATCGCCAGGATGGTCGTACCAACTAAATGTATTGCCATCAGCCTTGTGGGGAACTCCGAGCTTAATATCGGAGAAGGTGGCTCTTTCGTCTGTCACTTTACCGTCAATTCCAATCCAAGCAGAAGTCTCTTGATCAATGGTCCAACGTCCTTTCGGATTGTCAGGATTTACCACACCCTCTTTCTCAGAACCAATTCTCCCAATTCCCCCACTATCGACCCAGCCGCTAACTGAGAATCCTAAGCCAAAGGACGGCAAGCCAGTTAGCGGACTAGGCATTGTGGATGGTCCATTAAGCAGCGGCTTACCATCAGGCAAAGTCTTATCGGGATAACTGGTACCAGGCGCGAACCTGACCACGATACCGCAAGCTGTGCCATTGTTCTCTCCCTGTAACAGGGCCGGGTCATTCTCTGTGACAGTCTTTTGTTGACCCTGTGCGTTTGATTGCATCGAAAAGAGATACGAACCCGCAAATGCGCTGTCGTTCACCTGCCAGTTTCGAATGACTGTACCGTGCCCCTGCTCCAATGCTTCGCCAATAGCGCGATCCAGGTTCTGACCGAAGTGCTTCAGGAGACGCCCGTTGTACGTCGCGACCTCATAGCCCAGAAGTTTCAGAGCTGAAGCTCTGGCACCCGCCTCCGCTAATTCATTGCTGTGTATCCGCACGAAGATCCACGAACAGTCGGGGATTAGAATTCCGTCTCTGTTGCAACCGGTGAGGGCTTTACCGACCGTGCCGACGAACGGATACTGACCGTCGGTATCGGCTCCGGTGAAGTTTGGATTAGCGGGATAGGGATCCTGCGGCTCGATTTTGGCTCCTGAAGCCGTTTCTTCTCTTTGGTCCACTACTGTGCCACTAGACTCAGCGACGCGAACGCTCTGCTCAGCGGGATCACGGTGTTCCCATAACACGCGATCGTCGGCATTTTGTATGGCCAGCACCTCTTCGCCTTCGGCATAAACAAAGCCGCGAACGCGCTGCCCGGTGCTCAGGACTTCCGCTACCACGCGTCCACCCAGCACGGTCGAGCGGATGCTATAAAGGGCCGAGTTGGAAGTGCGCACGACCTGACCGTCACCGTCATAAAATATCTCGCCTGTGTCGGTGACCCCACCCTGCGTCCAGACGTGATTAGTCCGCCCGGCAGCATCGTATTGAAAGACATTATCCTGATTCGACGTCACCTGACCGGCGGCGTTGTACTGCCAGTTGCTATTGCGGTTATTTGTATAGGTAGCTGTGGAGTTGATGAATTGGCTCCAGTGCCAGCCATTGCTCTGAGTGGCGTTTCCCCAAACGTCATAACTCAGGTTCTGAGCAAAAGTCGTCGGAGTGCTATCGCTCTCGAGGCGGCCCGCAAGATCATGCTCATAGGTGCGATTGAAGCTGCCGTCTTCCGAGAGCGAACTGGTCCTGAGCCGTCCGTCCGCGAAATAGGAATAGCTGCGCGTCATTGCATTCGAGAGTGAGTAACTGGTCGGCAGCAGCCGGTTATTGTATTGCGTGGTTCCAATGTGATTGTTGCCGTAAGTCAGTTCGCGCCGGCCGCCCCAGGCGCGGTATTTGATGTTGCTGACGTACTGCGTGATTCCGCCAAACGGTGAACCGGAAACACCGGCGAGCCTGCCGGTGAGATCGCGCGCGTAGCTGATCGAGTTGCCGAACGAAGTGAACGAAGCAAGTTCCCCGGCCAGGTTGTAGGTGTAATTTAAGGTGAAGGTTCCCACCCCATTGATGGCCCGGGTCTCGGAAGTCATGCGCGATAACTGGTCGTAACCATACGACACTGCTCCCAGGTTATCGGTCATGAGAATACGATTGCCGACCGCATCATAACTGTAGGAGAGATTGAGCTGCGGGCTGCCTGAAAGCGTGTGCGTGATGGTCTTGACGAGACCGCGATTAGTACCAGCATAGCCGAGCGTGGTAACTGCGCCGCGCGCATCAGTGACGGTGTTAACGGAATCGTCCGCATTGTAAGTCCAGGTGGAGCCCGTGCCTGAATTCTCTTGCGGCAGGTGTCGGGTCTGAGGGCGTCCATAACCATCGAAGGTCATGGTCGTGTCCTGATAGGTGCTGCTCGTTTGTGGACCAGCGTATTGTCTCACCTGAGTAATTTGATCGCGGGCGTTGTAGGTGTTGACGGTGGTTGAGTAGACGCTGCCGCCCTCCCAGTTCAGGAGCTCCGTTTTTACAACCCGGCCAAGCACGTCCTTGTAGATCTTCTGCTGGCGCTTCTTCGCAACACCCGCGTCAATCGTGCCTTCATCGGTAAGAGTGATGACTTCACCACCGGCACAGCCACAGCCTGCATACGAAGCCGTCGTGGTGGTGCCATCCTGGTTGGTGGTGACTAAGGGGCGGCCTTTCCAGTCGTAAGTCTGTTGCGCATAGATCCAGCCGGCGGCGGCATCGTCGCCGGCGGTGGTCCATTGCGAGGGCGCGCCGCTGGCGTTCGTCTCGGTCGGGTTGGACGTTTTGATTATGCGGCCCATCGCGTCGTAGATCGTGCGCCGGCCACTGAAGCCACCGACGCTCCCGGGATGATCGACGGCCGTGGCAATGACGCGTCCGGCGCCATCTGTAAGTTGAAACGAATGCGCTTCTCCCAGTCCGTCCTGGATCGTCGTGTAGGTGTCGATACGGTTCGCACTGGTGGGATATTCAAACCGCGTGTAGGCACCGTTGACCTGATTCGTCTGTTGTTGGAGACGTCCGAGCGCGTCGAAAGTAAAGGTTTGTTCCGGACCGGGAAGGTTGCTGGTAGTGTTTGGCTGCGGCGTTCTCGTGTAGGTGATAGCGCCAAAGTCGAAGTGATATTTCGTAGTTGACGAATAACCGTCCGGGTCAGTCAGCGTGCTGGGATAAGCGAGCGTGTTGCGCGTGTTATTGCCGTCGGAGAATGAGTCGGCATAACTGATCGTGACTTCGTGATTGAGAGCATCCTTTGACGAGACCACCGCGCCCGCCGTGTTGTACTTCGTGCTGCTGGTGGTGAACACGGCTGTGTTCGTAACGTCGTAGCGCTTGACGCTCGAGAGATTGGCGCGGCCGGTGACGAAGGCGGCGCTGTAGTTCGTGTTGTCGTGCTGCACCGGCGCGTCAGTGCCCTGCAGCGAGCCACCCTCATCATAGCTGAACGCGACCTTCGACATCAGCACACCGCCATTGTTCACGTCGCCTTCATAGAGACGCTGCTCACTCACGAGCCCGAGAATACGACGGTCGCTGTAAACGGTGCTGGTGTTGTAGTCGGTGCGCGTGCTGCGCAGGATGGCGGCGGCGTTGGCTGCATACTCGTACGTATCGCGTGGTAACTGGCAGCTCGTGCCGTTCGTGAAGGTGAACTGCTGGTACGTGAGCTGAGCACGCGCGCGATTGCCGGCCGGGTCGTAGATGTTCGTTTCAGTAACCCGCGGATTGAGTTGATATGAGACGGCCGTGTTGTCCTGCGTCCAGGTGGTCATCGCCTGCCGCTGTAGCGCACCGGCGCTGTCGTAAGTGTTGACCAGGGCCGGGAGGCTTCGTCGCCAGCCCGAGGTTGTGCCGGCGGCGCCGATGAAATAGAGCTTGCTCGAAGTGCCGTCAGGCTCGGTGACCTGCGCGCGCGTACCGCTTTGCGGCGTACCATCAGGCATGGTCCAACTATCGCTCACCGGCACCGCGAATAAAGTGACGACTTCTTCGTTAGCCGCGACTGTGCCATCAGTGTCGCCATTGAAGTATTGCGCCCAGTCGCGCCGCTCCGTGAAGCGCGGGCAATCGGTTTGCGCGTTGGCCGCAGTCTGCGGCAGGTTATAGGAACGATAGCCGAGCAGATGATTGTCGGCTGCATAGCCGCTCACCTTCCACACCTGGCCCCAGCTCGTGTAACTGAAATCCGAATGCGAGCCGTCGGCCAGGGTGACGCTGCTCAGCGCCTTGATACTGGCTGGACCATAAACGCTCAGGCCGGTGAAGTTGGTTTGAATCGTGGTGTTAGTGTAGGTGAAGCTCGCCCAGGTGTGTGTCACTTGGTTGGCGGCGCCCTGGTTCCAGAGCTGGGTGATCGAAGTGAGCGCGCCGGCGGCATCGTAGTTGAACTTGATCGAGCGTGCGAGGGTATCGACGATGGTATCTATTCGACCTGTAGGCGTGTAGTTGATGGTGAGGTAGTTGCCCTGGCGATCCTTGATCTGGGTGCAGTTATATTCAGCGCCCAGCCACGCGTAGCTGAGCTGCGTCCCGTCCGTTGTGCGCAGGATCATCGTGGCGGCATCGAGCAACAGGTGCGACGAATCGGCTGACTCGTAGAGCGCAGACGTGCCCACCTGGCGCAACTCAGTGCGGCCGCCATCAGGACTGATCAGGAGAAACGTATTCTTGCCGGTCTCAGCATTGAAGTAGACAGGCTGAATGACCGGGAAACCGAGCCGAAAGCCGGGACTCGGAAGGCCGTGGTCATCGTCGAAGGAGATATAACTGCCGCTCTTAGTCCAGACAAGCGAGTTGTACGCGAGTGTTAACCCGAGGTCCATGCCGCCACGGCCGGGTAGACTCAGCAACGGCAGCTTCCAGTTGAAGTTGCGCGAGAGCGCATTCTCACCCGTGCCGCCAGTCTGGTTCAACGGATCGAGCCGTGCTTCCGAAGCTCCGGTAATGGTGACTGAAGCGGTCGCACTGTTACGCAAACCGGCATTGTCGGTGACGGTTAGTGTGGCCGTGAACAGGCCCGAGGATTGATAAGTGTGAGACACATTCGCAGTGTTGGCCGAAGTGCCGTCACCGAAGTTCCAGTGATAACTGCTGATCGTCCCGTCGGGATCGAACGATCCGCTGCTGCTGAGACTGACGGCTTGTCCCAGTTGAGCCGTGTATGGACCATTCGCCACCGCCACCGGCAACTGCCCACCACCACCTGCTCCGATCGGCACATCCGTCGAATAAACTGCGCCACCCTGCAGCGACCCATTAGCGGCGCTCGCAGAAGCATCGTTGCTGGTCTCGCCATCAAACTTCCACAATCCGCGCGTACTCGCAGTCGCCGTCAGGTGCGCACTCGGCGTGAAGTTACTGCTGTAGATCGCTGCATTCGAGACTCTGACTTCGTCAATGCGCCCGTTGAAGTAGTTTGGATAATAGAGAAACGAACTCTTCCCGATTCGCAAGCCGGTGGTGTTGTTGCCCGGCGCCATCGTCGCGGCGGCCGTGCCGTCCAACACGCCATCCAAATACACCCGCATCTGGCTGCCGTCGTACACCCCGGCAATGTGATGCCAGGCATTCAAGCTCATCGCCGTGCTGCCGGCCACGGCGGTATAACTGCCGGCGGTCTGCATAATGTCGAGGCGCACTTTGCTTTGCACGAGGGTCAGCTGGTAGCTCATCTGGTTCTGCCACCAGTCGCCGCGCTCGATCACCTGTTGCACTGCCGTGCTGCTGGTCTTCACCCACGCTTCGATCGTGAGGGCGCCCGTCAGGTTCAGGTTCGCGTTGTAGGGCACGTCAACATAACTCGACGTGCCATTGAACAGCAGCGAACGATCACCGCCGGCCTGCATGACGGTGATCGTAATCGACGTCGTCGCCGCGGTGGCACCGAGATCGTCTGTGGCCCTTGCGCTGATGGCGTAACTGCCGGCCGTAACGTTATTCCAGGTAAACGTGTATGGCGCGGTCGAATCACTGCCGAGCAAGGTCGCGCCCTGGAAGAACTCCACCTGCGCTATCGCACCATCAGCGTCAGACGCTGACGCATCGATGACGACGTTCGCGCCAGCGGCGAAGTTCGTATTGTTCAGCGGGTCGTTGAGCGAGATCGTGGGCGCCGCATTTGTGCCCACCGGCGCGTCCGTTGAATAAGTGGCGCTGCCCTGCAACGAGCCATTCGCACCACTGCTGGACCAGTCATTCGCCGTTTGCCCGTCAAACTTCCACAAACCTTTCGTACTCACAGTCGCCGCCAGGTGCGCACTCGGCGTGAAGTTGCTGCTATAGAGCACCGCATTGGAAACTCTGACTTCATCGATGCGCCCGTTGAAGTAGTTCGGATAATAGAGAAACGAACTCTTCCCGATCCGCAACCCCGTGGCGTTATTGCCCGGCGCCATCGTCGCTGCGGCAGTGCCGTTAAGCACCCCATCCACGTACACACGCATCTGGCTGCCGTCGTACACCCCGGCGATATGGTGCCACGCATTCAGACTCATGGCCGTGCTGCCCATCACCGCTGCATACGAGCCATTGGTTTGCATAATGTCGAGACGCACCTTGCCCTCAACCAACAATAGGTCGTAACTCATCTGGTTCTGCCACCAGTCGCCGCGCTCAACTACCTGCTGCACGCCGGTGCCGGCGGTCTTCACCCACGCTTCGATCGTCAACGCGCCCGTGATATTCAGGTTCGCGTTGTATGGCACATCGATATAAGCGGTCGTTCCGTTCAGCAGCAGCGAGTGATTAGTTCCCTGCGAACGTGAAGTCGGCAGCAGAAGCTGAAACCCGAACAGGGCCAAAAATAGGAAGAACAAGACAAACCGATGTCTGGGTAACATTGATTTTCCTTTGGCGAAACGAATCAGAGATCAATAGACAACCCGCCGAAAGACCAGCAGGGTGCTCGAATAATTGAATCCCTATCGTTTGTCTGGGCTATTGATCCACGCGAGACTCTGGGGAGGTGCCGAGTGGAGGAATGAGGACAAACTAAAGAGACTGAGAACTCTCCTTTAAACGCGCCGCATCATAATTTCGTGCTGGACCACTGTCAACAAAATTCTTACCCGCAAAACCAAAAAGGGTGACTCATTTCTGAGTCACCCCGTCTGGTTCATCCAAGCAACACCCTACTTGATGAATACACTCGGCGCGTTGCTGCGCTGGCCGCCCACGATTAATGTCAGCTGAACATTGCCAACGCCCTTCAACTGCGGAATCAGAATCACGTTGATTTGATCCAATCCCGGTAACACTCCCTGCTCGCCGGCAAACTCAACCGGCAGCGTAAACACCTGTCCATTGCTCAAGCGCGCTTCGACTGAAACTGATTCGGCGAAGTTTGCTCTCACGTTGTTGCCGGCAATGATGTCATTGCTCGCATCAGTGTTCGCGGCCGTGGCGCTAATGCCGGTCGCAAAGATGCTCAAGCGGGTGCGCTTGTCGGAACTAAAGTTGTCCGGTGTCTCAACGTCAAAGGTGAAGGCGGTCTTGGTCTGACCGTTGGCGATAACCGCAACGCCGTTTTCATCGTCGTTGACAGTCATGATCCGCGAGCCAGTCCGATCGACACTCACCAGCCCCTGGCAAATGTAACCCTCCTGTGACGACACGATTACTTCCGAGATACCCAACGGAATATCAGCCGGCATAAAGAACTTGATTGCATACGGCGAAGCATAAAGCACGGGCACTGCGACGCCGGCGACAGTGACACTCAGTCCGCCAACTTCATACGGCAGCGAGCCATTACTTTGCAGCATCGCGAAGACTGTTTGCGAAATCATCGGTTGCACGTTTCCGGCACCGGCAATTGCACCCAGACTCGAAGGCGCAACGGATGAGATCGTCGTCAGTCCATAACCCGCGTTTGCCTGGCCCACCAACACGTTGGTGCGAGTGTTGGTTGCGGCCGCCTGATCCAGCGTTGACTTGCTGATCGAGCCGAAACGCATCAGGTCTTCGGCGATGGCGAGGTGCGATGAGATACGCAATAAGTTGTTCTTGATGTTCGGGCTCGACGCGGTTCTCAACGCCAGACCGCCAGTCGCTTTGCTGAACAACATTGCCGACCTGATCTGAACATCGATCGCCGGCGCGGTTGGTCCAAACGAAGTTGTTTCTGCCTGGAACTCCGCGTATGCCGTTTCGATATCAGTGGTCAGCAGCGAGATGTCTGACGCGAGCGCGGTATTGCTTGACGCGGTAGTGTCGGCAGCACCGGCGTACCCCTGTTGGACCAGGCTTCCGGCGCGACCTTTCGCGCGACTGACGCTGTTCGGCGAATTCGTCACGGTGATCGAGACCACCGCCGAGGTCGTGCTCAACCCGGTGTTGTCCGTCGCTTTGGCAGTCAAATCGTAGTTGCCCTTTTGCGCGCTGGTCCAGACGACGCTGTACGGGCTCGACGTATCCGTTCCGATCAACGTGCCACTGCGATAGAACTCGACCTTCGAAATCGAACCATCAGGATCGCTGGCGTTGGCAGCTAGGGTGATGTTCTCACCGGCGACAAACGTGGAACCGTTGGCGGGCACGGTTAAAGTTACCTGCGGCGCGCCAGGCCCTGGAGTCGGCGTCGGAGTCGGCGTTGGTGTAGGCGTCGGAGTAGGAGTTGCCACCCCACCGCCAAAATAGATACCACTCACAACTGCCGTCTTCGCGCCAGTCTTAGTGACGACGATCTTGACCCGGCCGCGGACGTCCCACACGAGATACTTGCCGCTATTGAATTGAGAAATGGTCCGGGTATCCATCACGGTGCTGGTGGCCCAATCGATCACGTCCACACGTTGCGACCGATTGTTGCCGTCCCAGTCGAGACCGTAGAGCGCGACGCGATGCGGTAAGCCGTCAGTCAGATTTACATCGATCGTAAAGAAGGAGCTCGATTCCCACCTGGCGGCGAGACGATCGCTGGCGGCTGTTTTCTGAAGTGCGCGAACATCAGTAGTCGAAGCCATCCAGGTTGGCGATGAATTGCCGGTGACGATTACCTGGGCCCACGACGGATAATTAACCGTGTCGTTGACCGTGTTATAGCCGTCGCCACCGTAGGTATTCTTCCAGCTTCCTTTGGTCGTGGTATCCGTCTGCACGAAGGCAACGCTCGAGACCGGAACTTGTACGGGCGTGGGAGTCGGCGTCGCGGTCGGAGTGGGAGTTGGTGTGGCTGTCGGAGTCGGTGTGGGCGTTGCCGTCGGCGTCGGAGTCGGCGTCGGAGTCGGCGTTGGAGTCGGCGTTGGTGTGGGCGCCAGTGCAGCACCCGATTGGGCTGCTTCCAGCGCAGTCATGTCGCAACCGAGGTCCTTGCCGTCAGTACCCGCTGATTGATAAGTGCTGTTGATGACGCGATTGTTTGAATCAAGCACGCCGGTAATCGATGAGGGATAGAAATTGTTGACCGGATAGATGGGTATATAAACGGCGGCGATCAGGTTCTTCTGAGTGTTGGCAGCCGGGACGTAATTGGTTAAAGCCGCATTACCTTCGCCAACGCCGTCGCCGAAAATGCCGTAGCCGTTAGGATTACGATTGGTGATGTTATTGGTGTAAACGAAACTCGCCGACGGATCGCCATACAACGACATGATATTGCCACCCTGGAAGTGGGTGTTGTGATTCAAGGTGACGTTGGCATACGCCGTCATCGTCAGAAATCGATTGAGAATCCCGGTGAACAGGTTGTTGGTGATTTGCAGCCCGCTGGCTCGTTGCGAGGGGTTGAGATTGTCCGTACCCAGTAACTGAAAACCCTGCTCGCTGTTCCTCACGGTGTTGTTCGTGAAGCTCACGTTTTCGATCGTAGACCACGGCGCTTGGCCATCCTGATTGCGCACCGTGAATAGCACTGCGTATCCGATCTGGGCGTCGCCCCACGAGTTCTCCATCACGTTGCCGTCGATGATGATGTTGCGGCCCATCTTGATTTCCAGCAGGTTCTTCACACTCCAGTGAATCCCCCCGTAAGACGGATCGCTCATCTTCCAGCGCAGTGGCTTGAACAAATAATTGCGACGGATCTCAATGTTCGAAGGAATCAGGTTGCTGATCGACGGATCGGCGCCGCCAAACAGAATGTTTTCGCCGGAAGCTTC
>Ga0070699_100000809_pt1 | contig 28920 bp, 33 predicted proteins | sample KBSK1503metaG_FD_65473 | JGI IMG/M metagenome (GOLD analysis project Ga0070699, IMG submission 65473) | Corn, switchgrass and miscanthus rhizosphere microbial communities from Kellogg Biological Station, Michigan, USA - KBS K1-50-3 metaG | ecosystem: Host-associated > Plants > Roots >...
TATCCCGCCAACCCCCCCAGGGCCGGAAGGCAGCAAGGGTACGCGGGCTCTGACGGGTGTGCGGGGGGTCCCTGACTACCGGTCCCGATTACCGGTGAGGATGAGCTGATGGCAGCAGCCGCGTCCGGGCTAGCGCTGTACCGCAAATACCGTCCGGCGACGTTCGCCGAGGTCAAGGGGCAGGATCACGTCACCGAGCCGCTCACCCAGGCGCTGCGCACCGGGCGGATCAACCACGCCTACCTGTTCAGCGGCCCGCGCGGGTGCGGCAAGACGTCCAGCGCGCGGATCCTCGCCCGCTCGCTGAACTGCGTCAAGGGTCCCACCCCCGAACCCTGCGGGGTCTGCGACTCCTGCGTCGCGCTCGCGCCCTCCGGGCCGGGCAGCATCGACGTGATCGAGATCGACGCGGCCTCGCACGGCGGCGTGGACGACGCCAGGGAACTGCGCGAGCGGGCCTTCTACACGCCGGTCTCCGGGCGCTTCAAGATCTACATCATCGACGAGGCGCACATGGTCACCCAGCAGGGCTTCAATGCGCTGCTGAAGCTGGTCGAGGAGCCGCCGCCGCACCTGAAGTTCATCTTCGCCACCACGGAGCCGGAGAAGGTCATCCCGACCATCAGGTCGCGCACCCACCACTACCCGTTCCGCCTGGTCCCGCCATCCGTGCTGCGCGAGCTGATGCAGGACATCCTGCGCAAGGAGGGCGTGGCGGTGCAGGAGGCGGTGCTGCCGCTGGTGGTGCGGGCCGGCGCGGGCTCGGTCCGGGACTCGCTGTCCGTCCTGGACCAGCTGCTGGCGGGCAGCGACGAGTCCGGGGTCAGCTACGAGCGTGCGGTTTCGCTGCTCGGCTTCACCGACGCCAGCCTGCTGGACGAGATCGCGGACGCGTTCGCGGCGGCCGACGGCGCGGCGACCTTCCGCGTGGTGAACCGGGTCATCGAGGGCGGCCACGAGCCGCGCCGGTTCGCGGCCGACCTGCTGGACCGGCTCCGCGACCTGATCGTGCTGGCCGCGGTGCCGGACGCAGCCGAGAACGGGCTGCTGGACCTGTCGCCGGACCGGGCCGAGCTGATGGCCCGGCAGGCGGCCAGGTTCGGCCAGGCCGGGCTGGCCCGTGCGGCGGAGATCGTGAGCACCGGCCTGGACCAGATGCGCGGCGCTACCTCGCCCCGGCTGCTGCTCGAGCTGATGTGCGCCCAGGTACTGCTGCCGGGCGCCGCCACGGACGAGAAATCCCTGCTCGCCCGGCTGGAACGGCTGGAAAAGGGGACGCCGCGTCAGGTGCCGCAGTCACCCCCGCGCGCGCCGTACCCAGCTCCGGACGATGAGGCCGAACGGGTCCGGGTCCCCAGCCCTGCCGCCCGCCCCGCGCCCCAGCCGCCGGAACGGACCCAGGCCGCGAGCCCGCCCGTCCGGCCCGCGCCGGAACCGACTGAACCCGCCCGGCCCGTATCTCCGGCCCCGGCGCCGGCCCCCGCCATCCGAGCTCCGGTAGCCGCCGGGTCCGGGTCCTCCCCGGCCGACCCGCTGCGGCAGAACTGGGACGCGATCCTGGCTGCGGTCAAGCAGGAACGCCGGGTGGCGTGGATGCTGCTCAGCAACGCGAGCGTGCTCTCCCTCGAGGACGACATCCTCACCCTGCGGTTCCCGCGGGACGGGGACGTGAAGGGCTTCAGCGTGAGCGGCCACGACGCCGTGCTCAAGCGCGTGCTCAGCAACAACTTCGGCCTGAACGTGACGATCAAGGGCGTGGCAGGCGGCGACGCCGCCGCGGTCGGCGGCGTGCGGCCGGGACGGCCCGGACCCGGAGTCCCGGGAGCGGCCCGCCAGCCCGCGGTCCGCCGGGATCCGGTCCCCGCGCCGTCGCAGTCCGCCCCGCCGGAATTCGCTGACCCCAACGACGAGCCGGACGACATGCCGCCCGGCGAGATGCCTGAGGACGAGCCTTCACCGGACGACCGGGCGGTCCAGGGCGCCGAATTGACCGGCATGGATCTCATCCAGCGTGAGCTGGGTGGCCAGGTGATCGGTGAGATCGAAGGCTGAGCCCAGCGCGCCGGACCGGCTTAACCGCGCTGGGCTCGTCGTAGGCTCTGCGTAGGAGGGCGATGTGGAACCCCAGATGGATATGCAGCAGCTGTTCGCCGCGGCGCAGCAGATGCAGGAACAACTCATGAACGCCCAGCAGGCGCTGGCGGACGCCGAGGTGACCGGCACGGCCGGCGGTGGCCTGGTCAAGGCCACGGTCAACGGCCAGGGCGAGCTGCTGGACCTCAGCATCCAGCCGGCCGCGGTGGACACGGACGACGCTGAGGAGACCGCGCGGACGATCGCCGACCTCGTGCTCGCCGCCGTCCGTGACGCCTACCGGGCGGCCGAGGACCTGCAGCAGCAGCAGATGGGGCCGTTTGCCGCGGCCATGCAGGGTGGCGGCATGCCGGGCATGCCTGGCGGCGGGCTCGACCTGCCCGGCGGGCTCGACCTGTCCAGCCTCGGCCTCGGCGGCCCGGCCCCGAAAACCCCGCACCATCAGGACCCTGGCGACGAGGACAAGCCGGAGCCCTGAGGACTCAGGACTAGGACCTAACCGTGTACGAAGGGGTCATCCAGAACCTCATCGACGAGCTAGGGCGGCTGCCCGGCGTCGGACCCAAGGGCGCCCAGCGGATCGCCTTTCACCTGCTGGCCGTGGACCAGGCCGAGGTCAGGCGGCTCGCCGACGCGCTGATCGAGGTGACCGAGCGGGTGCGGTTCTGCCGGACCTGCGGCAACGTGGCCGAGGCCGACGAGTGCCGGATCTGCCTGGACCCGCGGCGCGACCTGTCGGTGATCTGCGTTGTGGAGGAGCCCAAGGACGTCGCGGTGGTGGAGAAGATCCGCGAGTTCCGCGGTCGCTACCACGTGCTCGGGGGGGCGATCAGCCCGATCGACGGGATCGGCCCTGACGAACTGCGGATCAGGGAGCTGATGGCGCGGCTTACTGACGGAACGGTGACAGAACTGATACTCGCCACTGATCCCAACCTCGAAGGTGAGGCGACGGCCGCCTTTCTCGCTAGGCTGGTCAAGCCAATGGGCTTGCGGGTGACCAGGCCCGCGAGCGGACTCCCGGTGGGAGGCGACTTGGAGTACGCCGACGAGGTGACCCTGGGCCGCGCCTTTGAAGGACGGAGACTTCTTGATGTCTGAACCGCCAGCTCAGGGGGGTGAGTGGCGGTCGCTAGCGGACCAGATCGCGGTGAACGTGAAGAACTTCATCGACGGCGTGGACGCGCTGGCGCAGAGCGGCGGCGACGAGACGGTGCCGCTGCTGCTGCTCGAGGTATCCCAGATCCTGCTCGCCGGGGCCCAGCTCGGCGCCAGCCGCGACGTGATCCTGCCGGACAACTGGGAACCGGAGGTGGGCGACGACCCCGACCTCGACGCGCTGCGCACCAGCCTGGCCACGCGGCTGTCCGCGGTCGACGAGTACGCCGAGGTGTTCGACCCGTACGCGGACACCACATGCCTGCCGTTCCGCATCTCAGACGACATCGCGGCCGTGGTTGCCGACCTCATTCACGGCCTCAAGCACTACCAGGCCGGCCGGTCGCTCGAAGCGCTGTGGTGGTGGCAGTATTCGTACTTCAACCACTGGGGTACCCACGGCGGGGCCGCGCTGCGCGCGCTGCATGCCGTGGTCGCGCACGCCAGCCTCGACGTCGCCGAGGAGAGCACGAGCCCGTGAAGACTGCGAGTCACCCCGGCCCGTTCGGATAAAATCAACCGTCCATCCACGACCCGGGGAGGTGCGGCGCGGCCGTGGCGCTCATCGTGCAGAAATACGGCGGATCTTCGGTTGCCGACGCGGATGGCATCAAACGGGTAGCGCAGCGGATCGTGGCCACCCGCAAGGCCCGCGACCGGGTGGTGGTGGTCGTGTCCGCGATGGGTGACTCGACCGACGAGCTCATGGACCTGGCCAGCCAGGTCAGCCCGCTGCCGCCCGCGCGCGAGCTCGACATGCTGCTGACTGCCGGCGAGCGGATCTCGATGGCGCTGCTGGCCATGGCGATCGCCACCCTGGGCCTGGAGGCGCGCTCCTTCACCGGGTCCCAGGCCGGCGTGATCACCGATGACACGCACGGCCGGGCGCGCATCATCGACATCAGGCCGAGCCGGATCGCCGAAGCGCTGGCCGACGGCGCGATCCCTATCGTGGCCGGGTTCCAGGGCGTGTCGCAGACGACCAAGGACGTCACCACGATGGGCCGCGGCGCGTCGGACACCACCGCGGTCGCGCTCGCCGCCGCCCTGAACGCGGACGCGTGCGAGATCTACACCGATGTGGACGGCGTGTTCACCGCCGACCCCAGGATCGTCCGGTCCGCCCGGCGGATCCCGCGGATCAGCTACGAGGAAATGCTCGAGATGGCGGCCTGCGGCGCTAAGGTCCTGATGCTGCGGTGCGTGGAATACGCGCGCCGCTACGAGGTCCCCATTCACGTGCGGTCATCCTTCACCACCCGGCCCGGCACCTGGGTCAGCGGCCATGCGCAAGATAAGTCGGAGGTAACCGGGATGGAGCAGGCCATCATCTCCGGGGTCGCACACGACCGGAGCGAGGCGAAGATCACCGTGGTCGGCGTGCCGGACCGGGTCGGCGAGGCGGCGCGGATCTTCACGGCCATCGCCGAGGCGGGCATCAACATCGACATGATCGTGCAGAATGTCTCGGCGGTGGCGACCGGGCGGACCGATATCTCGTTCACCCTGCCCCGCGACGACGGCCAGCGCGCGATGAACGCGCTGCAGGCGCTGCAGCAGTCCGTAGGCTTCGAGTCGCTGCTCTACGACGACCGCATCGGCAAGGTGTCCCTGATCGGGGCGGGCATGCGGTCCCATCCCGGGGTGAGCGCCAAGTTCTTCAAGACGCTGGCCGACGCGGCCGTGAACATCGAGATGATCTCCACCTCGGAGATCCGGATCTCGGTGGTCGTGGACCAGGACGACGTGGACCAGGCGGTGACCGCGACGCACCAGGCCTTCGAGCTCGACTCCGATCAGGTCGAGGCCGTCGTCTACGGCGGGACCGGCCGGTGAGCGGGCCTTCTGGGGGTCCTGGGGGTCGCCCCGCGCTGGCCGTGGTCGGCGCCACCGGCGCCGTCGGCACGGTGATGCTGGACCTGCTGTCCACCCGGGAGGACGTCTGGAGTGAGATCAGGCTGATCGCCTCGCCCCGTTCGGCCGGGCGGCGGCTGATGGTCCGGGGGCGCGAGACCGAGGTGGTGGCGCTCTCCGAAGATGCCTTCGACGGCATCGACGTGGCCATGTTCGACGTGCCCGACGAGGTCTCGGCGGTGTGGGCGCCGATCGCCGCGGCCCGTGGCACGGTGGCCGTGGACAACTCCGGCGCGTTCCGGATGGATCCCGACGTGCCGCTGGTGGTGCCGGAGATCAACCCGGATCACCTGGCGAACCGGCCGAAGGGGATCGTCTCCAACCCGAACTGCACCACGCTGTCGATGATCGTGGCGGTCGGGGCGCTGCACCGGGCGTTCGGCCTCGAGGAGATGGTGGTGGCCTCCTACCAGGCGGCCTCCGGCGCGGGCCAGGCCGGCATCGATACGCTCTACGCACAACTCGACAAGGTATCGGGCACCCGGTCGCTCGGGCAGCGGGCCGGCGACGTGCGCTCGGCGGTCGGCGACCTTGGGCCGTTCCCCGCTCCGCTGGCCATGAACGTGGTGCCGTGGGCAGGATCGCTCAAGGCGGACGGCTGGTCGTCCGAGGAGTTGAAGATCCGCAACGAGTCGCGCAAGATCCTCGGCCTGCCCGCGCTCAAGGTCGCCGCGACCTGCGTCCGGGTGCCTGTTGTCACCACCCACTCGGTGGCGGTACACGCCACCTTCTCCGGGCCGGTCAGCCGCGAGCAGGCCTGGGAGGTGCTGCGGATGGCGCCGGGCGTGGTGGTAGCCGACGATCCGCAGACGGGTGAGTTCCCGACACCGGTCGACGTGGTGGGCACCGACCCGTCCTGGGTGGGCCGGGTGCGCCAGTCGCTCGACGATCCCCGGACCATCGAGCTGTTCGTCTGCGGCGACAACCTGCGTAAGGGCGCGGCGCTGAACACCGCGCAGATCGCCGAGCTGGTGGCGGCCGAGCTTGGGTCACGCCCGTTACCTTGACCCGGCCCGGTTCGGCGTCCAGGTGGCGTTCTGCGTCGTCGCTACCGCCTCGCGGCACGACCCGGTGACGGTCTACCTCGACGGATCGCGGGTGACCGGCCCACTGGGCTCGGTGATGCTGACGCCGCACCAGGAGATAGCCGTGACCTACCGGCCGGGGTCAGGGTTCCGGGCCGCCATCCCGGTCAGCTACGCCTTCCCGGCCGGGACGTGACGCTCGTGTACACGCCGGGGCCCGTACGGTTTACCACCTACAACCTGCTCAATCTGTTCGCTGCTGATACGGCCGAGGCCCGGCAGCACTACGAAACGATCGCCGGGGTGATCCGCGCCCTGGACACCGACGTGCTCGCCGTCCAGGAGATCCTGGCGTCGGACGCCGCCACGGCCGCCGAGCGGCTCCGCGGGCTCGCGGACGACGCGGGCATGGGGTGCGAGGTGCCTGGTGCGCCTGGTGCGTCCGGTTCCGATGCCGCGGTTGCGTTCGGCGGCCACGGCTACCACGTGGGGCTGATGTGGCGGGAGGGGATCGAGCCGGTGCCCGGCTCGCTGCGCTGCTACGGCGGCCGGGATTTCTGGCATGGCCTGGCCCTGGTCACGCTGGACGTGGGAGGTGCCAGGATCAGGCACGGTTCCTTCCACGCCACCCCGTTCAGCCCGGGCCTGCGGGCGGACCAGAACGAGCGCCTGGTGGCCGCGGTCACCAGGCCCGCCGGCGAGCCGCCCGTGCTGGTGGGCGCCGACTGGAACACCGAGTGCGCGGACCGGATCCCGGCCGGCCAGGGATGGGACCTGTACGAGCCCGCCGATCCCTACGCGGGCGTCGAGTGGTTCGACGACCTCATCTATCAGTGCCAGTGGGACTACGACGAGCAAGGACGCCGCAGGCACTGGGCCGACCGGCGGCCGGGCGACGTGCTCTGGGCCGGCGGCCTGCACGACGTCGCCGCGGTCACCGGCGCCGACTGGCGCTCCACGACCGGGCATCACCCAGCCGATGCCTACGGCGCGCACGGGGTCCGGCGGCGCATCGACGCCGTCCGGGTGACCGGGCCGCTCGTTCCCGCGATGCGCGCCCACCACGTGCGCGACACCACGCAGACCCGCGCGGCCTCCGATCACCTGCCGGTGACCGTCGAGTACCTGCCCGCGGCGGTGCGCGGGTGAGACCAGGCGAGAGCAGCCACATCCACACCATCTGTCACTTCTCTTAACAGCCGGTCCAGGGCTGGCGTCGCCTCTGGCGGGATGCTATGGGCGCGCTCATCGCGCGTCGTTGCTGTCTATATAGGAACAGATGTCTAATTTTCCCGGCCTAATGTGACGGCTGGAAATAGACGCTTATCTGACGGTCGGGGTGTACAGCCGGAAGAGTTCCGTAAGCAGGGACCTTGCCGGTTTGGCAGATCTGCCGCAGTCGCGGGCGGTATAACAGTGGTGGAGCCGGGGTAGCGCGAAGGAGGGACGTGCTGGGAGATCGCAACAGTCCTGCTTACCCAAGGACGCTCCGATCCTGGATGATGTGCCCCGCGGCGACGCGGACCCCGGAACCAGCTGCCAGCCACGCGGCGGCTGCCGGTTCCCGGCGTCGCAAACCCGCGGTTCGGCCCGCCCAGGTCAGCTTCGCGCTCGTCTCATCAGCCCGAAATCGTGCAGAGACCATTTCGCCGCCGAAGTGTTATTGACGCTGATATAGTCGCTAGGCCACAAGCAACCGGACTAGGGACAACAGCCAGCGTTCAAGGCGTCGCAATTGGTCTTCTCTCGTTTATCACGATCCTGAGGAGGTTACGCGTGCCAACGACCGTCGGCCGTTCACGCGGTCGTCAGGGTGTGCATGCGGGGGCACAGGGAGCGACTGGCGACCACATGCGGAAGATCATGGCCACCTTGATCACCGCGATTGTCGTCCTCATCGCCGTGCTGGTCATGACCAAGGCTGGCCGTGACATCGACGCAGCTACACAGCGGTTCATGCTGTATTACGCGGGAGTGCTGGCGCTCGTCGGCCTGACGGGTTCGGTGCTGCTTGGCCTGGTGGCCACGGACCGCATCGTCATGACGCCGGGACACCGGGTGATGGCGCAGGCCGTGCACCGGGCGTTCTCCTTCGGCGCGCTGGCGTTCCTGATCATTCACATCGTCACCGAGATCCTGGCCCGGCGGTCGCACGTCATCGACGCGGTCATCCCCTTTCTCTCGCCGTACCGGACCTTCTACATCGGGCTCGGCACGATCGCCTCCGATCTCATCGTCCTGCTCGTGGTAACGAGCATCTTGCGCAAGCGGTTCACCACGCACGGAAAAGCCTGGCGCTGGCGGGCCATCCACTACACCTCCTACGTCGCATTCGTGTTCGGGGTCCTGCACGGACTGCTCGGCGGCCGGACAGCCAAGCCATACGTCGACTGGAGCTACGGTTTCGCGATCGCGGTAACCGCCCTCGGCCTCGCAGTCAGGTTCCTGGCCATCTCGCTGCGGCCGAAGGAGAGCCTGCCTTCGTCCCCCAGTGTCGACCGGGCCAGGCCCGCTAGTTCGCCGCCACTGCACGCCGCGGCCATGAGCCTGGCACAGGCCCGGCTGGGCAGCAGCATCGGCAGCACCGTCCAGGTGCTTCCGGCCGGCCTGGGCGGCCAGGGGGTCACGGGCTCATGGACCGCGCTCCCGGTGCCGGGCCGGTCGCCGGCCTCCGGGCCGCTGCCGGCCCTGGGCCCTGCCCCGGCCTATGCCGGGCCGTCCTCCGACGCCTACCGCGACCTCGGCTTCACGCCGCTGGCCGCGCCGCCGTACGGCGACGATGGCGCGGCCGGGATGCGGACCCGCCCCTACGCGTCCGCGGACCAGCCGCGCCCGGCGCTGGCCGGACCCGTCCGGCAGCCGCTCTACGAGCCCGGGTACGACGGACCGCCCCGGTTCGCCGGAGCGCCCAGGGGACATGGCGACGTACCCCAGGACGAGCTGTCCTCCTATCCGTACGGACCGCGGGGCCAGCGGTCGCAGCCTCCGTCACCGTATCCCGAGGACTACCCGGACCGCCGTGGCCCGGGCGCGCGAGCCAGCCGGCCCGTAGGAACGGAGCCGACGCATCCCCGGGCCGCGCTACCCGCGCCGCCGCGCCCTGGCGACCGGAGTTCCGGCCCGATTCCCCAGCTCAGGACCGGTTCGATGGCTCAGCCTGGTACCGGCCCGATGACCCGCGCGGACACCGGCCCGATGCCCCGTCCGGACACTGGTCCGATGCCGAGGGCCGGTCAGGGCCAGCCGCCGCGCTATGGGATGGGTCCGGGTACGGGGCCGATGCCGCGTGCGGGTACGGGTCCGATGCCCAGGGCCGACTCGGGTCCCATGCCGCGGCTGGGCACGGGCCCGGTGCCCCGCCCCGATAGCGGTCCGATGCCCCGTCCGGATGCCGGCCCGATGCCGCGGCCAGGCACCGGCCCGATGCCCCGCCCAGGTCCCATGCCCCGTCCCGATCAGCAGGCGCCGGGCGGCGACCCGGCGCCCGGGCCGCGTACCGGCCCGCCGCGGCGAGCCTCAGGGGGCCGGTCACACCGGGCCAAGTCCGCTGATCCGACATACCGCGACAGGCCGGGGCCGGCCGGAGGTGACGAGTGGCAATGAGCCCGATCAGGGGCCTCGACGCGCCGACGATCATGAGGATCGGGGCCGCCAGGCTTACGGCCGGCCTCGACCGGATGCCCCGGCTCGACCTGCAAGCCCACCGCGACATCTTTGGTCCGCTGCCCCGGCTCTCCGCCGAGGAACTGATGGCCATGACCGAGCAGGTCGACCTGCGCGGTCAGGGTGGTGCGGCATTTCCCTTCGCACGCAAGCTCAACGCGGTGGTGAAGAACGCGGAGGCCAACGACTGCGCGCCTATCGTGGTCGTCAACGCCACCGAGGGCGAGCCGGGCAGCGTCAAGGACAAGATGCTCATGATCCGCTCGCCCTACCTCATCCTCAGCGGTGCCGCGCTAGTCGCGGAGGCCATCGGCGCCGAGGAGATCGTGATCGGGGTCGCAGGCAACGAGCTGGCGAACAGATCGATGGAAGCGGCCATCGCGGCCGAACCCGGCCTGCGCAAGATAGCCCGCGTGGTTCAGATGCCCGACCGGTTCATCTCAGGAGAATCCGGCGCGCTGGTCCGCGGCATCAACGGCAAGCGGCCGGTACCCCCGGGGCGCAAGGTCCTGGCCAGTGATTTTGGCGTGGGGGACCTGCCCACGCTGCTGTCCAACGCGTCGACGTTCGCCCAGCTGGCGGTGCTCGCCCTGCTCGGGCCCGAGCGTTTCGCGGCGGTCGGCATGCCGGAAGAGCCCGGGACAGTCCTGCTCAGCGTGGGCGGTTCCGCCGCGCACCCGGCCGTGGTCGAGGCGCCCACCGGTGTTCCGCTCGCGGCGGTCCTCGACATCTGCCAGGCCCCGGCAGGCGACGGCGTCCTGGTCGGCGGCTACCACGGCATGTGGCTGCCGGCTGGCACGGCGTACGCGGTGCCGGTCTCCCGTGAGGGCCTGGCCGCCGTCGGCGGCACCCTCGGCTCAGGGATCGTGCTCCCGCTGGGTGACGGTACCTGCCCGCTGGGTGAGGTGTCACGGGTCGCCAGCTACCTAGCCGGCGAGTCGGCGGGCCAGTGCGGGCCGTGCAAACTCGGCCTGCCTTCCATCGCCCGGGGGCTGGCTGCGCTGATCGACGGATCGGGCGGAATCGAGGCGCTCGACTTGGCCAGACGGTCCGCCGCGGGGGTGGCCGGGCGCGGCGCCTGCTCTCACCCCGACGGCGTGACCAGGTTCGTGCTCTCGGCGCTCGACGTATTTACCGAGGATCTCGCGGCGCACGTCTTCCATTCCTCCTGCGGTCGCCCGGTCCGCGGCGTACTGCCGCTGCCCGGCGGTCCGGAGCAGGAAGAGCAGCAGCGCCTCGTAGTGGACTGGACACGCTGCCACGGGCATGGCCTCTGCGCGCACCTGGTGCCCGAGATCATCCACCTGGACTCTCAGGGGTTCCCGGTCATCCTCGACATCCCGGTGCCCGCCTGGCTGGAGAAGGACGCGCAGCAGGCGGTGCACATGTGCCCGGCGCTGGCTCTGCGCCTCACCAGTACCGGGCCGGACCCGGCGCGAACCGCCCCGGTGGCCATTCCCGCCCCCAGCCTGCGCACGGGCCTGGTCGGCGGCAGCAGCCGTAAGCAGATCACCGCCGGGTAGGCCTAGCGGCGCGATCTCAGCACCGCATGAGGACCAATGGCCCCGTTGTGCTCATGCTGACTATTCCATGAATTTGGCGCTTTACCCAAAAGATTAGGTAAAGCGCCACATTCAGTGACAGCGGAGCGAGTCAGTAGACCCGCTTGAGCTGGCCGCGCTCGCGGACTTTGCCGTTCTTGTACCCGGACAATGCCTCCACGACGAGATGGCTCGTATAGCGCGTCAGCATGGCCCGGCACTGGGTGTGGTCATAACCGACGGTCACGGCGCTGACGTTATCGTGACGTCGGTAGCGAGAATCGAACCCCAGTCCGACTGCCGCCGCGCCGTAGACACTACGTGCGGTATCCTCGGCGCACACGGTCACCCGGACTCGTGTCCCCGCGCCGGAGTACGTGCCCCAGGCGCGGACGCCGTAGACACCGGGAATGCCGAAACCGTGAACACGGCTGGTCACCGCCGATGCGGGCAGCGCGCTGAAAGCCAGGGTGGCGGCACAAGCGGCGATCACCGGAATGCGGCGCAACATGAGTGGCTCCCGATGGGTGAATGCTGGGCAGAAAACAACCTATATTATCGGCTGGTCATTTGCCCGGAAATGGGCCCATTTCCGGGCGGCTGATAACTGTCCAGCACCTTCTGCATATCGTCGATTACACGGCTCACCGCCGTCTCGCAGGCCAGGACCCGCGGACGGCGGGAACAGGCCAGGCGAATCTGCCCCGTCATCGCCCTCCGGGCCACCGGGCGACATAGCGGCGCTGACCGGGCGTCTCGACCGCGTGCGGGTCGTAGTACTCGCGCACGAACGCCACGGCCTCGGTGTTCGGGACGCCGTCGAGGATGGCCAGGCAGGCCAGGGCGGTGCCGGTGCGTCCGTGGCCGCCCGCGCAGGCGATCTCCACCCGTTCGGCCACGGCGCGCTGCCAGGCCTCGGTCAGCACGGGGAACACATCGGCCTCGTCGGCAGGCAGCCGGAAGTCCGGCCACTTGAGCCAGCGCGACTCCCAGGGCACGCCGGACGGTCGCCGCCCGAGCAGATAGACGCCGAAGGCCGGGACCTGACCGGCCGGCAACGGGCGGCTGAGTCCCCGGCCCCGGATCAGCCGGCCCGAGGGCAGCCGCACGACACCGGGAGCCGAGGGGTTCCACGTTTCGGTCACAGCCGGATAGTACGCACCTGGCCAAGGGCCGCGAATTCAGCGCTAACCAGTTAGCGCTCGTCTTCGCCGGGAATGTAAGGACCCTGGCGACGGCGCCGTGCCCATCGCCGGTATTCCCGGATTGGATGGACCAGCCAGAACAGCGGGTCCACGTTGACGTTATCGAACCAGCTAGCCGGGAAGCCCATCACGTGCTGCTCTTCGTACTGGCCGGGACGGCCGCCCCGCCCGACAGAGAGGCCGAGGACCCGGTTCCCTTCTTCCCCGTTGCCGGTCATGGGTTCACTCCAAGGTAGGCAGTCAAAGGTGCCGTGGCTTCCTAGTCAAACTATGCGACGGCAGAACAACCCGGTACAAGGGGGCAGTGGAGTTGCCCTATTCGCCCGGGTCGGGTCGCATACCGGCCCGGCAAGCGCGGGTAGTGATCTGATGCGGCTGCGATACTTGCCGTGTGACCTTCGATCCCTATGCCCCGTACGGCCCGCTCAGGGAGTCGGCCGTCCGGGTGGTCACGTGGAATGTCTGGGGCCGGTACGGGACCCAGTGGGAGACCCGGCAGGCCGCCCTGGAGGACACCCTCGCCGAGGTCGAGCCCGACCTGGTCTGCCTGGTTGAAGCCTGGCGCTGCGGCGAATCCAGCCAGCCCGAGCGGGTCGCCCGAAGGCTCGGACTGCCGTACTACCATTTCGTGGGCGACTGGGAGCAGGAGGACTGGGTGTCGGGGGTCGGCCTGGTCTGCCGGTGGCCGATGAGTGAGCCGCAGCGTCGCCCGCTGCGCTCGGAAGACGGCACGGGCTTCGGGGAGGTCGTTCACGTCGTCGTGGATGGCGAGCGCGGGACGATCCAGCTGTTCGCGGTGGTGCTCGGCTACCCGCTCGATGGCAGCGGCATCCGCCAGGCCCAGGTGAAGCAGCTGGCGTCGTTCGTCAATGACGTGGCTCCGCATCGCGATCTCGTCGTCGTCTGCGGTGACTTCAACGCCGGTCCCGATTCCGACGAGATCAGGATGCTCACCGGCCGTTCCGCCCCCGCGGGTCCGGGCCTGGTGTTCTACGACAGCTGGGAGATGGCCGGAGACGGCTCACCCGGCTACACCTGGTCCAACGGCAATCCCCTCGCCGCCATCGGCCTGTACCCCAACCGGCGGTTCGACTACATCTTCTCGGCCTGGCCGCGGCGCCATGGCGTCGGGCACCCGGTCCGCTGCTCGCTGCTCGGCGTCCGCCCGCCCGACCAGGATCAGATATCGGACCACTACGGTCTGGTCGCGGAGCTTCGCTACTGAGCCGGCGTCGTCCGGAGGGCTGTAGTTGTGCCGCCGGCCCGGGCCAGCTCGAGCCCTGCGGCGACTAGGCCGTCGCGGACGGCGCCTCGCGGACGGCGTCTCGCGGACGGCGCCGCGCCGCGACCGCCTGGTCTTCACCTCTGCTGACCGGCTGGAGGCCAGCGACACGATAATTAAGTGGACAGTGTCCACTTACTCGACTAACGTGTACAGCGTCCACTAAATGGCGTGGGAGGTTCCCTACGAGCACCGGCAGATCCCGGCCGCACGCGAGCGGGTGCCTCAGGCCGAAATACTGACCTTCCCCGGCGGACACCTGACAACCAGCGAGCACCCGGACCTCCTCGCCACGGCGATCCGCGACATCGCGGCCCGCCACGGAGTAGGCACCCGGCTACCGCCCACCCCGAGATGCCCTTAGGCGCGGAACAGAAGGCTCCAGTCCCATGCTCACGAACCTGCCACGGCGCGGCCGGACGCACCTCGCTGACGGGCCCGGTGATGAGCGCCGGGCCGGCCCCCGGACAGCTTCTTCGCCTGATGTGTCCGTCTCCGGCACCTCAGCTCGTCTCAAACACAAAGCTGGCATCCGGCCGGCCAATAAAAGGGACACCCCCATGCTCATTCACCAGGAAGCCATCATCAACGCCGACCCCCGGGCCGTCTACGACGTGCTGACCGACGGCCAGAAGTTCGCCGCCGCCACCGGCATGCCTGCTCAGCTCAGCGACCGCGAGGGCGAGACGTTCACCCTCTTCGGCGGCCGGGTCGAGGGCCGTCAGATCGAGCTTATCCCCGGCCAGCGCATCGTGCAGGCATGGCGATTCGGTGCCACGCACCCGTCAGAATGGGACGCCGGCGTGTACTCGGTCGTCCGCTTCACGCTCAGCGGCCAGGAGGACGGCACCCGCTTCATCATCGACCACGCCGGCGTGCCGCCGGAGTGGCACGACCACATCTCCGCCGGCTACCCCAGCTTCTACCAGCAGCCGCTGGAGCGCTACTTCGCCGCCCTAGCCAGGCCTTAAGATCGGGCGAGATTGTCTGCCTCGTCGGCCAAGGACCGGTCGGTGATCGGCTCGGGGCTCGACCTGGTCGGCGAGCAGCCGGACCGGCCTGGGCGCGGTCGGCGTGCTCGGACGCACGACGGTGCTGTCGACGCTGACCAGCTGCCCGGCGGCGTCCACGACGACCCGCCGCAGCTCGTCGGCGTCGGCGGCCGGCTCCCGCGCCTCGGACGCGGTGATGAGTCCGAAGCCGGGGATTCCACTCCTGCGGAGAGCCGCAAGGGCATGCGGGCGCGGCTCTGCCCCACGTTCGGTCACTGAACGTGGGGCAGGCCCGGCGCCGCTCGGCCCTAGCTGCCGAACGGGCTGCCCTGGCCGCTCTCGACGTACTGGCGCAGGCTGGCGAGGTAGGAGTTCCAGCCGAGCGTGCACATCTCGATGCACGCCAGCTCGGGGGTCAGTCCATGGTGCCGGAAGTGCAGCTCGGACTCCTCGTCCTCGACTGGGGTGATCGTGAACGTCGGGCGTGTTCCCACCCAGTCCGGCAGGAACGCGCACTCGGTCACGGTCCACTCCACCAGCGTGGGGCGGTCGGCATGGTCGACGCGCATCACGCACGCGTCGGTGGGTGAGTCGAAGAAGAACCGGAGCTCGCCGCCGGCCTCCCCGAAGCCCGTGGCCCGGGTCCACCAGGAGCTGAGGCTGGCGAGGGTGGTGAGAGCGTCGAACACCTCGCTGGCGGAGGCCTGCAGGCGGATCGTCTTCTGGTAGTCGGTGGTCTGGAGCTGCTCGATGGTCATCGGTGGATCCCTTTCATCGGTGGAGTTGGTGGTGGTGGGTGGGGAGGATCAGGCGGCGACGAGGACGTCGGGGGCTTCCGGGCTGGCTGTTCCTGCAGGAGCGAGTGCGGTGAGGGCGAAGCAGCTGAGGGTCGCCAGCGCGGCGAACCCGACGCAGGCCCACAGCGCCGGCTGGAAGCCGGCCGTGAAGCCGGCCGGGGTGCCCAGGGCGCTGACGACGACAAGGGAGTCGAGCACTACCATGAAGTGGGCCGTCGACGTCAGGCCCAGCACCCAGCCGAGCCGATGGCCGCTGCGTGTGTTAGACGCTAGGCGGGTGTCCATCGTCCTTGCCTCCACTCGTCGGCCCGCGTCTGCGGGGATCTGAGAGGGATGACGAACGGGGGGTCGCCTAACGGACAACCGCTCCCGAAGTTCTCTCCGGGACCTGTCCGTTCGGCGGCTCCCCGGTCGTCAAGGAGTCGAAGCGCCACCGATCCCAGGACAGGAGCGTCATGCAGTACGCCTTGCTGATCTACAGCACTGAGGAGTCCACGCCGGAGGAGCGACGGGTGGTCGAGGCGGGGGTGGCTCCCGTCCTCGCCCGCCCGTACGTCACGAGCTGGGCGCGCCTGCACGCCCCGCAGACCGCCACGACGGTGCGTCAGCAACAGGGCGAAACCCTGCTGACCGACGGGCCCTTCGTCGACACCAAGGAGTTCTTGGGCGGCCTGATCGTCATCGAGGCCGACAACCTCGACGTGGCGCTCGCGGTGGCGGCCGAGCTCCAGGCGCTGCGACCCTCGAGCGCGATCGAGGTGCGACCGGTCCGGGACGAGGTTCCTGGTGGCGGTTGACGGGGTCTTCCGCGATCACTGGGGACGGGTGCTCGCCACGCTGGTCGGGATGTTCCGGGACATCGAGCTGGCCGAGGACGTGGCCCAGGAGGCCTTCGCGATCGCGGCGGAGCGCTGGCCCCGGGACGGTGAGCCCGCCAACCCGACCGCCTGGCTGATCACGACGGCACGGAACCGAGCCATCGACCAGATCCGCCGACAGCAGGTGCTCACCGAGAAGACCAGGTTGATCGCCCACGAGCTCACTCAGCACCTGGAACCCACGATGGACCAACCGACGACCTTCCGCGACGAGCGCCTCGAGCTGATCTTCACGTGCTGCCACCCGGCGCTGTCCCGTGAGACGCAGGTAGCGCTGACCCTCCGGACCTTGGGCGGCCTGTCGACCGAGGAGATCGCACGCGCGTTCCTGACCCCGTTCGACACGATGAGCAAGCGCCTGACCCGCGCCAAGCACAAGATCCGCGACGCGGGCATCCCGTTTGCCGTGCCGGAGGACCACGAGCTGCCCGACCGGCTCGCAGCCGTCCTCGTGATCGTCTACCTCGTCTTCAACGAGGGCTGGGGCGATGGCCGGGTCGACCTGGCCGCCGAGGCGATCCGACTGGGCTGGGCGTTGGTCGAGCTCATGCCCGACGAGTCGGAGGCTCTCGGACTGCTGGCCCTGATGCTGCTGAACGACGCCCGCCGCGACGCCCGAGTGCGCGAGGGCGTGTTCGTCCCGCTGGACGAGTAGGACCGGTCGTTGTGGGACGAGCAGCAGATCCTCGAGGGTCGCGAACTGCTCGCGCGGGCGGTCGCCCGGCAGAGCGCCGGGATCTACGTCATCCACGCAGCCATCGCCGACCTGCACCTGCAGCAACCCCGTGACTGGCACCAGATCGCTGCGCTCTACGGGACGCTCGCCCAGCGCACCGGATCACCGGTGGTCGAACTCAACCGCGCCGTGGCGATCGCAGAGTTGGACGGCCCGGACGCGGGCCTTGCCCTCCTCGACACCATCACCCTCGATGACTACCGCTACTACCACTCGACCCGGGCCGAGTTCCTCCGTCGCGCCGGGCGAACGGGCGACGCCCGGGCGGCGTATGCCCGCGCCCTCGAACTCGCCGAGACCGACCCCGAGCGTCAGTTCCTCGCGCGTCGGCTCGAGGAACTGGCCGGACCCGATCGAACTGGGACGGCGTGAACCCGACATCGCGGGTCAGGCGCCGCGTCGGGTCACGACGACGAGGGCACCCACGACCGAGGCGGCCACCCAAAGGAGCATGACGGGCCTTCCGCAAGATCGCTAATGGGCGAGTATTTCCTGGTCGGGGTGGCCGGATTTGAACCGGCGGCCTCTTCGTCCCGAACGAAGCGCGCTGCCAAGCTGCGCTACACCCCGCCCGCGCGGAACCTCACCGGTACCGCGCGAGACTTCGACAGTCTAGCGGAAGCGCGGGCCTGCTCGTGCATTGCTGCGCCCAGCGCCAGCCAAACGGGAAACGCCTACCGGGATTCGCGCGGCGTCAGGGTGAGCAGACTGGCCTCGGGGCGGCAGGCGAACCTGGCCGGGGCCCACGGCGACGTGCCCAGCCCGGCGGAAACATGCAGCCAGGCCTGTCCGTCGGCGGGGTGCCGGTGCAGGCCGCGGACTCGTTCCCGCTCTATCCCGCAGTTGGTCACCAGCGCGCCGTAGAACGGCAGGCACAACTGGCCGCCGTGGGTGTGCCCGGCGAGCAGCAAGTCGTAGCCGTCCGCCGCGAACCGGTCGAGCAATCTCGGCTCGGGTGAATGCATCACCCCGATGCGGAGGTCGGCGGCTGGGTCGGCCTGGCCCGCGACCTTCTCGTAGCGATCACGCTTGGCGTGGGCGTCGTGCACCCCCGCCAGGGCGATGTCGAGGCCGCCGGCGGTCAGCCGCCCGCGCTGGTTGTTGAGGTCCAGCCAGCCTGCCGCGGTCAGGTCGTCACAGAGCTTCTCCCAGGGCAGGTCAGGTTCTTTCCGTATCCGCCAGCGGGAGCTCGGCCCCATCAGGTAGCGCGCCGGGTTGTGCGGTTCTGGCGCGTACATGTCGTTGGAGCCGAGCACGAAGACACCGGGCCGGTCGAGGAGCGGCCCGAGGGCGTCGAGGAAAAACGGGACCGACTGGGGGTGCGAGATCGAGTCTCCGGTATTGATCACCAGATGGGGGTCAAGCTCGTCGAGCGACCGGACCCAGGCCATGAGCCGCCTGCGGCCCGGGGTGAGATGCGCGTCGGAGATGTGCAGCACGCGCAGCGGTGCCGAGCCTGGCGGCAGTACCGGAACGTCGTACCGGCGCAAGGCAAACCAGTTCCGCTCGATCACCGCCGCGTAGCCGGCCGCGGCGACGCCGAGGGCGGCGGTGACCGGGATAAGAGTTCGCAATCTCACCGTCCCATGGTGCCATGAGGCCGGGCGTGCCACTGACCGCCCGCCGCCGCGACCCAGTTCCTAGGATGGGAGTGTGGCTGAACTGAAAGACCGATTGCGCGCGGACCTGAACGACGCGATGCGGGCGCGCGATCAGGTGCGGTTGCGCACCCTCCGAATGGCGCTGACCTCGATCACCACCGAGGAGGTGGCGGGCGCTACCGCCCGAGACCTGAGCGACGAGGAGATCGTGGCGGTGCTTACCCGCGAGGCCAGGAAGCGCCGGGAGGCGGCTGAGGCGTTCGGCGCGGCCGGCCGGGTCGAGCAGGCGGCAGCCGAACGGGCCGAGGGAGAGGTCCTGGCTGGCTACCTCCCCGCACAGCTCGGCGACGACGAACTCGCCGAGCTGGTCAGCGCGGCCATCGCCGAGACCGGCGCGACCGGGATGAAGGGCATGGGCCAGGTGATGAAGACGCTGACCCCTCGGGTGGCGCGCCGGGCCGACGGGGCCCGGGTCGCCGCCGAGGTCCGCCGCCAGCTGGGGGCCGGCTAGCGCGGGCCGACTAGCGCGTGTCCCGAGATCTACGGGGCGTGCCCTAGCCGGCCGGGGGTCGGCTAGGGGCGAACCGGTCGAGCTAGGCGAAGGAGTCGGCCTCGCTGGTCTCGTTGCCGAACGTAAGCATGCCGAGAGCTAGCGCGGACACCGCGCAGCCGCTGAGCCCGAGCAGCCGATAATCCATCAGTCGTACCTCACGGGTGGCCGCCGCCGCCGCCGTTACCACCACCACCACCACCACCGTTGCCGCCGCCGTTACCGTTACCGCCGCCGCCTTTGCCGTGCCCCTTCTTCGGCTTCTTCGGCTGCTGGACCACCTGGCCGTTGCCCTGGCTCCAGAACGGACTGTCCGGCGGGACCGGCACGAAGTAGGTGACCTTGCCGAGGGCGGCGTGGTCGAACGTCATGTGCCAGGTCGACCCGGGCGCGTTCGCGCCGAACATCTGACCCGGGCACAACTGGCTACCGTCTTCCGTCCGGTAGCAGGCGGTGTAGCCGGTCATCGTCCTGCCGGTCGGCGAGATCGGGTTGAACACCGAGACGTACCCCACCAGGCTGGGCGTGTAGCCGCCGAAGGCGGCGTACGGGGTGCCGCCGCCGCCCTCCACGTTGGAGGTACCGGTCTTGCCCGCCGCCTGCCGGCCGGCCAGGCCGCCGATGTTCGCCGCGGTGCCGCTGGTCAGGACGCCCTGCAGGATGTAGCTCACGGCGTCGGCGACCACTGCGGGAAAGGCTCGGTAGCAGCTGGCCGACGGCACCGACAGGCTCTTGCCGGTGTTGTCGAGGATCTTGTTGATGGCGACCGGCGCGCAGTACGTGCCGCGGGCCGCGACGGTCGCGTACGCGGCCGCCATGGATAGCGGCGCGACGTTGACCGAGCCAAGCGTGAACGAGGGAATGTTGTCAGCGGAATCCTGGCTGCCGTCCGGCTTGAGCAGCGACGTGCCGTCGGCCCTGGTCATCCCCATACTGACCGCGGTGCGCACCACGTTGCAGAGGCCGACCTGCTTTTCGAGCTCGGCGAAGTACACGTTGACGGACTGGACGGTGCCGGTGTACAGGGACTGGTTGGAGTCGGACTGCGGGCCTTCCGCGTTCGTCACGTTGAACGCGCCGGCCTGGCCCTGGTAGTAGCCGGCCGGACCGCCCTGGCAGTTGGTGTAGCCGGTAACGGTAGTACTGCCAGGTGCATGCAGGGTGGCGCCGAATGGTGTCCCTTGCTTGAGCGCGGTGATCAGGGTGAACAGCTTGGACGAGGAACCGGTCTGGACGCCGGAGCTGCCGCCGTACGCGGTGTTCACCGCGTAGTTGATCTCGGTCTCGCCGCGGCTCGTGCCGTACGGACGGTTCTCGGCGAGTGCCATGATCTGGCCGGTGCCGGGCTGCACCACGGCCTCGGTGTCCGCGTTGTGGCCCGGGTTGTAGACGCTGCTGCGGGCGGGCTCCACGTAGTTCACCGCGTTGTTGGCGGCCTGCTGGTCCTGCGGGTTCAGCGTGGTATAGATCTTGAGGCCGCCGGTGGCGAGCATCTTGGCCCGGTCCATCGGGGTCTTGCCGTAGGCCGCGTCGTGCAGGAAGACCTCCTCCACGTACTGGCAGAAGAAGCCGGCCGAGCCCACCGAACTGGACTGGCAGCCGCTCTCGGGGATGGAGAACTTCAGGCCGAGCGGCTTGGCCATGTCGGCCGCGGCCTCCGCGGTGGTGAGCCCGTTATCGGTCTGGGCCATCCTGGCCAGCACGGTGTTGCGGCGGGTGAGGGTCAGCGCGGGATTCTTGACGGGGTTGTAGAGGGAGGGGTTCTCCACGATGCCGGCCAGGGTGGCGGCCTGGGTCACCGACAGCTTCGCCGCGGTGGTGCCGAAGTATGTCTCGGCGGCGGCCTCGATCCCGTAGGCCAGGTTGCCGAAGTAGGCGTTGTTCAGGTAGCCGGCCAGGATGTCCTGTTTGGACTGCTGGTGCTCAGCGGCGACCGCCATCCGCAGCTCGTTCAGCTTGCGGCTCAGCTTCTCCGCGTTCGCGGCCTTCAGGGCCTGGCTGTTTTCCGTCTTCTCCGCCTCGAGCAGGAGCACGTTCTTCACGTACTGCTGCGCGATGGTGGAACCGCCCTGGACCGGTTTGTGCTGGAGGTCGTTCATCGCGGCCCGGATAGTGCCGCGCAGGTCGATCGCGCCGTGCTGCCAGTACCGGGAGTCCTCGATGGCGACGACCGCGTTCGCCACGTTGGGCGAGATCTGGTCGTAGCCGACCGGCTGCCGGTCCCAGCCGAAGTAGTGCAGGGAGCTCGCGTTGGTGGTGCTGTTGTAGTAAGGCACGTCCACGCCGTATACGTAGGCGAGGAGGTGGCCGTAGCGGTCCAGGATCTCCGACCGCTGGGGCAGGCCCGCGGCGTTCAGCGACAAGGTGGTGAACTTGTCGGCTTCGTTCCTGACCAGGACCCCGGTCGCAGCCACCACGGGGATCACCATGGCCGCCGCCAGCACCCCGCCGGCGATGGCGAACGCGACGAGGCGTCCGAGTACGCTCGTCCGGGTGAAAATCGTCTCTACACGCTGCACGCGACTTAGAGTACGCCGCGATGGCAACCAACCGGTGCCTTCGGACCGGCCATCATGACCTCGACTCATCGAGGCTCACGAACCCCACCAAACCTCAGATGAATCGGAAGTATTACCCTAAGTCATCGCAAGTGGGCATGCGAGGCCCTCATCGTAACAGCGAGGACATGAACCCATCCAGAGAGTGACTATTTTCGACGTGCATATAGCCCGTGAGAACTATTTGGTAAATGGCCATGCCGGGGTCTTGGCATCCTGGCCGGACTTCCGTAAGTTGCTGGATCACGAACAGATAACCGTGGCAGGGCGGCCGCACGCACTGGCCCCGGGATCGCAACCCCATCGAGACGACCGTCGGGCATTCGGGCTCGACGATCAAGAGGAGTGGGCACATGTGGATCACTGACTGGACCACACGCGCCGCATGCAAGGGAACCGACCCTGACGAACTGTTCGTCCAGGGAGCAGCGCAGAATCGCGCCAAGCTGATCTGCCGGGGATGCTCGGTTCGCACGGAGTGCCTTGCGGATGCGCTCGACAACGGAATCGAGTTCGGTGTCTGGGGCGGGATGACCGAGCGGGAGCGCCGGGCGCTGCTCCGCCGGCGCCCCGACGTAACCTCCTGGCGCGACCTGCTCGAGCGCGCCCGCGACGAGTACGAGCGGCAGTCCATCGACGAACTCGTCGCCAGTTAGTCAGCCGGGCTGGGCAGTACCAGCTGAGCAGGGTCGCTCAGCATCGGCCTAGGCAGCGTGGCCAGGCCGGATCCCAGTAAAAGATCACCCAAGGCTACTCATGCTGTCCCGGCAGGGTCATGGATCCTGCCGGGACAGTATCGTGCCGACTACCCGCAGCCCGTCGAGGTCGTGAACGTCCTCGGGCTGGGCGATCACCTCACCGACGGGGATGGCCGGGTGAGCCGAGGTGAAGTGCTCGGCCAGCCGCCGCTCCCGCTTGCCCAGGTGCATCCGCTCCGCGTGCATGCGCAACGCCGCTACGGCGATCGAGTAGCGGGGGGCGTCGGAGCCAGACCCGTTCGGCTCGTCCTGCATTTCCAGGGTCTCAGCGGCCGCGAGGCTCCGTGCGGCGCTCAACCGCCCGGCGGGTGAGGTATGCACCCGGTTGAGGATGAGCCCGGCGAGCGGCATGCGCTCGGAATCGAGTCGCTCGACGAAGTAGGACGCCTCACGCAGCGCGTCCGGTTCCGGCGCGGCCACCACGAGGAACGCGGTGCCCGGTGCCTGCAGCAGCCGGTACGTCGCCTCGGCGCGCTCACGGAAACCGCCGAACATGGTGTCGAGCGCGGTGACGAACGTCTGCGCGTCCTTGAGGACCTGCGTGCCGAGGATCTTGGTCAGCACGCTCGTCATCATGGCGAACCCGGCGTTCAGCACCCGCATGGCCGACATGCCCGTCTTGGCCGGTGCGGTCAGCAGCCGGATCAGCCGGCCGTCGAGGAACCGGCTGAGCCGCTGCGGCGCGTCCAGGAAGTCCAGCGCGGACCGGCTCGGCGGGGTGTCGACCACGATGAGGTCCCACTCGTCGGCGTGCCTGAGCTGGCCGAGCTTCTCCATGGCCATGTACTCCTGCGTGCCCGCGAAGCTGGAGGACAGCGACTGGTAGAACGGGTTGGCCAGGATCTGCGCGGCCCGGTCGGGGTCGGCGTGCGCCTCCACGATCTCGTCGAACGTCCGCTTCATGTCGAGCATCATCGCGTGCAGGCTGCCGCCGCCCGCGGTGTCCACCCCGTCCACCTGACGCGGGGTGTTGTCCAGCGAGGTCAGGCCCATGGACTGGGCCAGCCGGCGGGCCGGGTCGACGGTGAGCACGCACGCCTGCCGGCCCCGTTCGGCCGCGCGCAGGCCGATGGCGGCCGCGGCCGTGGTCTTGCCCACGCCGCCGGAGCCGCAGCAGACGATGATCCTGGTCCGCCGGTCATCGATGATCCGGTCCATGTCCAGCCGAGGCGCGCTCATGCTCTGTCCTCCGCTCGCCTCCGGGGCGCTTCGAGGCGCCTCCTTCCCTCCTCGCTCGTTCCTCGCTCGTCAGTCCAGTCGGCGCCGCGCCCCTCCGGCTCGCTCATGCGGCTCCCTGTTCCCGGAGCGCGGCAGCCAGCTGGTACAGGCTGGCCAGGTCGATCCCTTCGGGGATCATCGGCAGCTCGTAGTGCGGGCGGCCGGAGGTGAGCAGCTCGTCCCGCTCCCTGTTCTGCAGCGCCACCTGGAGAGCGTGCTCCTTCAGCTCGGTCATCAGATCGGCAGCCAGCCCGTGGTTGTCGCTGATCCCGGCCGCCTTCAGGCTGAGGGCTAGTTCGCTGACGTCCAGCGCGCCGCTGGCGGCCGCGGCCAGGTCGGCGTCATCGAGCATGGCCGGGCGGGCCATGTTGATGAAGATGCCGCCGGGCCGGAGGGCGCCGCCGGTCCGCTCGCGCAGATCGGCGAGGCCGTCCAGGGTCTCCTGTACCGGCATCTCCTCCAGCGTGGTGACGAAGTGCACCGCGGTCTGCGGCGACCTGATCACCCGCGCCACCGTGTCCGCGTGCGTCCGGATCGGGCCCACCTTGGCCAGGCCGGAGACCTCGGTGCTGACGTCGAGGAAACGGCTGATCCGGCCGGTCGGCGGAGCATCCATCACCACCGCGTGGTACACGTGGCTGTCGTCGCGGCGGCTGGCCCGCCGCCGGGCCGCCTCGGTGGCCTTGCCGGTAACCAGCACGTCGGACAGGCCCGGGGCGATGGTGGTGGCGAAGTCGACCACGCCGAGCCTGGTCAGGGCCTTCCCGGTACGGCGCAGGTTGTAGAACATCTCCAGGTAGTCGAGCAGGGCGCCCTCCGGGTCGACCGTGAGCGCGTACACGTCACCGCCCTGCCCGGACCCGTGCGCCCCCAGCCCGATCGCCACCTTGCGCTCCTCGTAGGGGAGAGGCGGGCAGTCGAACAGGCGGGCGATGCCCTGCCTGCCCTCGACCTCGATCAGCAGGACCCTGCGGCCGGCGCTGGCCAGGGCCAGTGCCAGGGCCGCCGCCACCGTCGTTTTGCCGGTGCCGCCCTTGCCCGTGACCACGTGCAAGCGCACGCCGTCCCAGTCGGTATCTCTCGTGGTCATCCCCTTGCTGCCTCCGGTTGTTTCCTCCCACGGAGGCTATCTCGGTTCCGATACCTTATGGTTCGGCGGGCGGCTGCTAACCTGTGACCCTTTTGTCACTACGCTGGGGTCTAGGAAGAGAGGTGATCCCGGTGGGTGCAGTCTTCGCCGTCATCGTGATCCTGGTTCTACTCGGGATAATCGCGGCTGCGCGCTCGCTCAAGGTGGTACAGCAGTACGAGAAGGGCGTCATCTACCGGTTCGGGCAGGTCCTGCCCGAGCTACGCGGTCCCGGGCTCCACGCCATCCGGCCGATCGGCGACCGGATGGCGAAGGTCAATATGCAGATCGTCGCCATGGCCGTGCCCGCCCAGGAGGGCATTACCAGGGATAACGTAACCGTCCGGGTGGACGCGGTGGTGTACTTCCGGGTGGTGGACCCGATCAAGGCCACCGTGAACGTGCAGAACTACATGTTCGCCATATCGCAGCAGGCACAGACCTCGCTGCGTTCGATCATCGGCCAGTCCGAAATGGACCAGCTGCTGGCCGAGCGGGAGAGCGTGAACCGGGAGCTCCGCCGGATCATCGACGAGCCGACCGAGGGCCCGTGGGGTGTCCGGGTCGAGCGGGTGGAGCTCAAGGACGTATCGCTGCCGGAGCAGATGAAGCGGTCCATGTCGCGGCAGGCCGAGGCGGAGCGGGAACGGCGGGCCAGGATCATCACCGCCGACGGTGAGTACCAGGCGTCCAAGCGGCTGGCCGCCGCGGCCAACGTGATGGCCCGCGACCCGGCCGCGCTGCAGCTGCGGCTGCTGCAGACCGTAGTCGAGGTGGCTGGCGAGAAGAACAGCACGCTGGTCATGCCGGTCCCGGTCGAGCTGCTTAGGTTCTTCGAGAAGATGGCGCCCGGCCCGGCCCATCCCGAGCACGAGCCGCCCGTCGAGATCGAGGACCTCGGCGACGCCGAGGTGGCAGCGGCCGAGGCGGCCATCTCGAGTGTCAAGGTGCCCGAGCTCGAGGAGTCGGCCGTCCCGCCCGTGCCCGCCGAGGTGGAAAACACCGCCGTGCCCGCTGAGGTACGCGAGGTGACGGCCCCCGATCTGGCCGCGAAGGACAAGGCGTAAGGTCGGTCCATGCCAAAGTGGGAGTACGCGACGGTGCCGTTGCTCGTGCACGCGACCAAGCAGATCCTGGACAACTGGGGCGATGACGGCTGGGAGCTGGTGGCGGTCATCCCCGGGCCCAATTCCGAGCAGCTCGTCGCCTACATGAAGCGGGCGAGGCCATGACCGGCCCGGCGGACCGGCTGGCCGCGCTCGGCCTGGCGCTGCCGCCGGTGACGGCCCCGGTGGCCGCCTACGTGCCGGCCCTGCGGACCGGTGCGTACGTGTACGTCTCCGGTCAGGTGCCGGTGGCGGACGGGAAGCTGGCCGGCACCGGCAAGGTGGGAGCCGAGGTCAGCGCCGAGGACGCAGCCGGGATGGCCCGTACCTGCGCGCTGAACGCGCTCGCCGCCGCCGCGTCCGTGACCGGCGGCCTCGAGGGGATCCGCCGCATCGTCAAGGTCGTCGGCTTCGTGGCCAGCGCGCCCGGATTCAGCGGCCAGCCCCAGGTGATCAACGGGGCGAGCGAGCTGCTCATCGAGGTGTTCGGCGAGGACGGCAAGCACGCCCGCAGCGCGATCGGGGTGGCCGAGCTGCCACTGAACGCGCCGGTGGAGGTCGAGATGATCGTCGAAGTACGCGACTGAGCCGCGGGTGAGGCCGCAGCGATGAACGAACCCCGGATGACGGGTTCGGGTCCGGTGGTGCCGCGCGGGCTGGCCGAACGGGCTCGCCAGATCTCCGACGGCCGGCTCGCGCCGGCCGTCCCGCGCGACGCCGCCACGGTGATCCTGCTCCGCCAGGCCGCGGCCGGGATCGAGGCGTTCCTGCTGCGCCGCACCGCCGAACTCGAGTTCGCGCCGGGAGCGTACGTGTTCCCCGGCGGTTCGGTGGACGCGCGCGACGCTGATTCCGGCGTCGGCTGGGCCGGGCCCGGCCCGGCCGATTTCGCCGCCCTGCTCGACGTGCCGCCGGACCGCGCCCGGGCGCTAGTGTGCGCCGCGGTCCGGGAGACGTTCGAGGAGTCCGGCGTGCTGCTAGCCGGGTCATCATACGACGACCTGGTCCGCGACAGCGCCGCGCTGGCCGCCGACCGGCACGCCCTGCTGGCCGGGTCCACGTCGCTCGCCGAGGTGCTCGACCGCCGAGGCCTGGTCCTCCGCACCGATCTGCTCACCCCGTGGGCGCGCTGGATCACGCCGGAAGCCTCGCCGCGGCGCTTCGACACCTGGTTCTTCGCCGCCGCCCTGCCACCCGGCCAGGCGGCCACGGCGGCGCCGGAGGGTCACGCTGATCCCGGGGAGTCCGAGTCGGGGGCCTGGCTGCGGCCCGGGTCCGCGCTCGAGGCCGCCCGGGCCGGCCAGATGACGCTGCTGCCGCCGACCGCGGTGACGCTGGGCGAGCTCGCCGGGCATCCCGACCTGCCCGCCATCCTGGCCCGCCGCCAGGTCATCACGCCGCGTCTGCCCAAGGTGATCGTCGAGGACGGACGGGTGCGGCTGGCCCTGCCCCAGTCCGGGCCGCAGTCCGGCCAGGAGCGGCAACCGGAGGCAGGGTGACCACGGTGACACCGGGCATCGACGGCTTTCGCACGGCCCGGGCGACCTGCCTGCTGGCACCGAATCCGTCGCCGATGACGCTGGACGGCACCAACACCTGGCTGATCGCCGAGCCGGGCTCGTCCTCCGCCGTGGTGGTGGACCCCGGGCCCGAGGACGAGGGCCATCTGCGCCGGGTGCACGCCGCGGCGGTCGCGGGCGACCGCCGGGTGGCGAAAATCCTGCTGACGCACGGTCACCCGGATCATTCCGCCGGGGCGGCGCGGCTGGCCGGGCTGACCGGGGCGCCGGTGCAAGCGGCCGACCCGGCGCACCGGCTGGGGCCGGAGGGGCTCGCAGACGGCGACGTGGTCACCGCGGCCGGGTGCGAGCTCCGGGTGGTGGCCAGCCCGGGTCATTCGGCCGACTCGGTGTGCCTGCTGCTGCCCGCGGACGGCGCGCTGTTCACCGGCGACACGGTGCTCGGCCGCGGCACCACGGTCATCGCCGGCGACGGGAACCTCGGTGATTACCTGCGCAGCCTCGCCCAGCTCCGGGACCTGGCCGGAGCCCGGGAGGTCGGCCTGCTGCTGCCCGGACACGGGCCGATGCTCACCGACCCGCTGGGGACGCTCGACTACTACCTGTCGCACCGGCGGGAACGGCTGGACCAGGTCCGGTCGGCCCTCGCCGCGGGCGCGAAGACCCCCGCCGAGATCGTGGCCATGATCTACACCGACGTCGACCCGTCGGTCTGGCCCGCCGCCGAATGGTCAGTCCGCGCCCAGCTCGACTACCTCGCGGACTCCAAACCATGATCGCGGGCAGTTTCGGGCGTATAGCACACGAAAGTGCCCGCGATCATGAAATCCCCCGCGCGAGGGGACGCCTGATCCTGAAACTCTTGATGTCCTTGCGCATTATCGTGACTGGTGGTGATACGGGCCGTCACGCCTCACTTAGGCGCCCGTTCCTCTAACGGGGTGCTGTCCGGTTAGCGGGCGCGCTTGCGCAGGCGTTCGGTGTCCAGGATGAGTACCGAACGGGCCGAGATCTGCAGCCAGCCGCGGGCGGCGAAGTCCGCCAGGGCCTTGTTGACCGTCTCCCGCGAGGCCCCGACCAGCTGAGCCAGCTCCTCCTGGGTCAGGTCGTGATGGACGTGCAGCCCGTCGCGTTCCTGCTCGCCGAACCGGGCCGCCAGGTCGAGCAGGTTCTTCGCCACGCGCCCGGGGACGTC
>Ga0070699_100000810_pt1 | contig 28913 bp, 23 predicted proteins | sample KBSK1503metaG_FD_65473 | JGI IMG/M metagenome (GOLD analysis project Ga0070699, IMG submission 65473) | Corn, switchgrass and miscanthus rhizosphere microbial communities from Kellogg Biological Station, Michigan, USA - KBS K1-50-3 metaG | ecosystem: Host-associated > Plants > Roots >...
GGCGCCTGCCATCGCGGCGAGCGATGTCAGGCGCTGGACGATTGTGTGGCTGCTGTTCGCCGCGTCGGTGATCAACTACTTCGACCGCCAGACCCTCTCCTACGCGCTACCGATGCTGGCAAAAGAGTTCCGTCTCGACCCCCTCCAGCAGGGCGTGCTGTCGTCGGCGTTCTTCTGGTCGTACGCCTTGATGCAGGTTCCCATGGGGCTGGCGGTGGACCGCGCGAATCTCCGCTGGCTGTACGCGGGGGCCTTCGCCCTCTGGTCCTTCGCGCAAGGACTGACGGGGTTCGCGGGTTCGGTCACCATGCTCATCGGTTGCCGCGTGCTCCTCGGGATCGGCGAGGCGATCTACTTGGTGGGGGGAACGAAGGTAGTGAGCCTGTTCTTTTCGCTGTCGCAGCGGGGTTTGCCTTGCGGCCTCTTCGACGCGGGTACGCGCACCGGGCTGGTGCTCGAGGGCCTGACAATCGGCTGGCTCTTGCAGACTTTTGGATGGCGGACGACCTTCATAATCGTCGGGCTCGCTGCGTTCGTCTGGCTGCTTCCCTGGTTCCTCGCGACACCGCCACGGATGCGGGATCCTGCGGCGGCGCCGCGACGGCAGCCTGCGCTGCCGAGTTGGACCCAGATCGGGACGCTGTTGGGGAACCGTGATCTCCTCGGCGTGCTGTTGGGCTTCTTCTGCTTCGATTACTTTTGGTACTTGCTGCTCACCTGGCTTCCGAGCTACCTGGTGAATGTGCGTCACCTGACAATTCTCAAGGCCGGGATCTACGCGTCGCTTCCGTTTCTCGTTTTCGGCGTCTGCCAACCCTTGGGCGGCTGGATCGCGGACCGGATGATCCGCAGCGGTTGCGATCCAGGCCGGACGCGCAAAGGAATGATCAGCATCGCGTTTCTGAGCGGGCTACTGATCATTCCTGCGGCGCGCGTCACGACCGCAAACATGGCGTTGCTGTTTCTCATGGGCTCCTGTCTCGTCGGACTCTCGACCGCCAATCAGCTCGTTCTCCTGCAAGCCTGCACCCCGCCGGAGCGATTGGGATTGGCCGTGGGTGTGTACAACTTCGTCGGCAACATTGCCGGGGTGCTCGCTCCCATCGTCACCGGTTTCGTCATCGAGGTCAGCGGCTCTTACACACCAGCGTTCGTCCTCGCAGCGGTGGCGATGGCGTTGAGTCAGTTCGCGTACTGGTTCATCGTGGGCCCGATCCAAGTCGTCGGTGAAGGTTCGGTCCGCCGCGATCGGCACGATTACCGTCGTTGATCTTGCCGGTCCGCGATGGCGGACGCGGCGATGCTCGACGACGAATCGCTCACGAGGCTCGTCGCGGGCCGTGATCACTCCGTCTCCGCAGATTGCGATCCTCAAGCGGGCGGGCTCGACGGGCTCAAGGCTCGCGCGAGAATGAATCCCGGGCTCGACTAGGAGTCTCCGCCGAACTTCTTCAGCCAGCCCTGGACGTCGTCCTCGCGCTCGGGCTTTTCGCTCCCCGGCGGCGCCGGCCGGCGGGAGGCGACCTGGCGCTCGAGGGCGTTCCACTCGTGGGCGCGAAGCACGCTCGCCCCCAGCGTCTTGACGTAGGAGTAGAGCGCCTTGTCGGAGGTGACGACGATCAGCTCGGAGGCGCGCGGCGCGCGCTCGACGAGCTCGCGGATCAGGCTGTCGGCGTCGCGGCCGGCTTCGGGAACGCGGACGGAGACGGGCCCGAGTTCCTGGGCGGCGAGGTCGGGCCGCAGCGGATGGCCGTCGAAGACCACCGTGGCCTTCGCGTTGCGGCCGCGGCAGAAGGCGGCCACCCGGCGGACGACCTCGTGCCGGCGGTCGTCTCCTCCCTGAGGCCCGCCCCACGAACCGAGCAGATTGTTGCCGTCGATGAGGTACGGCACGCAGACCGGCTCAGATTCCGGCCAGCCGGCGGAAGAAGCCGCGGCGCTCCGCCGCCTTCTTCGCGAAGATCTGGTCCAGCTCCCCCGCGTCGAAGAAGACGCCCTCGCAGTGCGTGCAGCGGTCGACCTTGACGCCGCCGAGGTCTTCCTCTTTCAGGTCGTGGCCGCACTTCGGGCACTTCATGTAGTGCGTCTCGCGGAGCCTCTTGCGCTCGGACGCGGCCTCCTTCTCCGCCCGCTCCCGCTCGCGGCGCTCGCGGGCCACGCGGGCCGCCTCCAGAAGCTGTTTCTCATTCTCCCGGAACCACTCGTCCTCGCGCCGATGGTCGTCGTCTTGCACCAGAACTCCTCTTTCAAGCCAGGCGGTGCTAGCGGCGCACCCCCCGACTCCCAGGATAGGGAAGCTCTCCCGGAATCGAGTCTAGTCGCCGCGCGCCGGACCTGTCAACGAAACCATCCGTGTTAATATGTTGACCGCTAAGGGCGATGCGCCCCTGATCGGGGTAGCGGAAATCGCCGGGAGGGTCGGTGGCCGACGCGCTGCCCATCAGCGGGAACATCGATCCCAAGACCTTTCCGTTCCTCCTCATGGACCTGCACCGGCAGGGAGCGACGGGCTCCCTCAAGGTGGAGGGACCGACGTACCAGAAGGCGCTCTACTTCCGGAGCGGGCGCATCCTCTTCGGCTCCTCGAACGATCCCCGCGACCAGCTCGGAGCGATCCTCATCGAAGCGGGCAAGATCACTCCCGAGCAGCTCGAGGACGTCAACGCGAAGGTCGGGCCGGGCAATCCCCTGGCCAAGGTGCTCGCCGACACCGGCTTCGTCAACCAGCGCGAGCTGTCGGAAGCGGCGCGGGCCAAGGTCGAGAGGATCCTCTCCGACGTCATCGCCTACACGTCGGGCGGCTTCGAGTTCGAGGACGGCGTGCTCCCCAAGGGCGCCATCGACCTCAAGCTCTCCACCGAGAAGGTCGTGCTCGCCGCGGTGCGCCGCATCTCCGACCGCGCCTTCGTCCTGCGCCACCTCGAGAACCTCGAGGTGGTGCTCGCTCCCCGCCCCGACAAGGCTTCGGCGCTGGCGGAGGTTCAAGCGGAGAGCGGCGGCCTCGGGGAGCAGCTCGACGGCCGGCGCACGCTGAAGGAGGCCGCGGGCCGCACGCGCCTCGACGAGTTCGAGTCGGCGAAGATCGCGTGCGCCCTCCTCTTCCTCGGCCTGGTCGGCCGGGGCGCGGCCGAGCCGGCGTTCCTCGGCCGCAGCGGAGGCAACAAGGAGCTGGACCTCGGGGCCACCGCCAGCGCCGCCTTCGTCATCGAGCCGGAGCCCGAAGCCACCGTCGTGCTGCCGGGCGCGGCCGCGGCCGCCGCGGCCCCATCGCCGGCCGAGTCGCCCTTCTTCGTGTCGGAGGCCGAGCCCGAGGCCGAGCCCCCCATCCCGCCGCCGGCACCGCCCCGTCCGGCGACGCCTGCTCCCGCGGCAATCGAGCCCCCGCCGGCGCCAACCGTGGTGCTGGCAGCGCCGTCGGAGACCATCGCCCCCACTTCCGAGCCGGCCCCGGCCGAGCCCGCAGTGAGGATGGAGCCGACCGTCACCGAGCCGCCGGCCGCGCGCGCTCGCTCGGCCGGTCCCGCGCTCGTCTATCCTCCGAAAGCGCCCAGCCGCGTGCGGCCGGAGCCCACGAGACCGTCGCCGTCGCGCCCGAGCAAGGACGATCTGGCGGCGCTGGACGTGCTGCTCAACCCCCAGTCGCACGAGACGCCGATGGCGCCCCTGGAGCCGGGGGGGCGCGACGACGCGTGGGGGCCCCAGTTCGGCGAGGGCGAGCCGCGCCGGTTTCCGCGCGGCGTCATGGTGGGCGCGGGCATCCTCGTCCTCGCCGCGGTGGGCGTCGCGGGGATGTGGTACTACCGGGAGAACCCCAACGCCTTTGCCTTCGGGCGAGGCTCGACGGCGCCGCCGAGCACGACGTTTACGTATGCCGGCGCGCCGAACACCATGGCCGCGGCTCCCCCGACCACGCTCGCGCCCGTGCCGCCGCCCACGACCCTGGCGATCGTGCCCGCGACGACGCTCGCGGCCGCGCCCACGCCCGTCTCCGTTCCCACCCCCGTCGCGCGGCCGCTGGCAACGCCACCGCCGGCAACACCGCCACCGACGAGCGCTCCCGCGGGGAACCTGCTCGACCAGGCGCGCCGCGCGCTGCGGAGCGGCAACTACGACGATGCGGCCAGGGCCTTCGCCGCGCACATCCGCCGCGCGCCCGCGGGGACCGCCACCATCCAGCTCCTCGTCGCCTGCTCGACGGACACGGTGCAGAAGGCGATGAGCGAAGTGGGCAGCGCCGAGCTGTTCATCCTGCCGGTGAACTACAAGGGCCGGGACTGCTACCGCATGGCCTGGGGTGTCTATCCGGATGCGGCGCGGGCCGCTTCGGCCGCGCGCTCCCTGCCCGACTACTTCCGCCGCGGCGGAGCCACGCCGCGGGTCATGCCCGCCTCCGAAGTCGTTCCCTGACTTGCGGCCCTCGGAGAAGACAGCCGGCTCGCTGCTGGTCATCGCCGTCCTCTTCTCGGGCGTGGCCTCCGCCGACACGATCACGCTGACCAACGGCCGCGTGATCGAAGCCGACCGCGCCTGGTTCGAGGGCAACGAGGTGCGCTACGAGAAGAACGGCGGGATCTACGGGGTGCCGAAGAGCCTCGTCGTGCGCGTGGACCGACATTCATCGCCGGCGCAGTCGTCCGATCCCGACGTGGTGAAGGCGCGCGAAAGACTCGCCGCCCAGGACCCGGTCGAGGCGACGCGGCTCCTCCGGGTGGCCCTCGGCCGCGATCCCGAATCCCTGCCCGCGTTACAGACGCTGGCCGAGGCCCTCCTCGCGCTCGGCGACGCGCGAGCCGCGCGGGATGCCGCCCAGCGCGCCGTCGCGCTCGATGATCGCAACGCCCGCTCTCGCGCCTTGCTCGGCGACGCCTATGCGGCGATGGGCGACCGCGCGGGGGCCGAGGAGCAGTACCGGCGCAGCCTCCTGCTGCGCCCGGATCCCGCGGTGCAGAGAAAGCTGGAGGACGTCGCGCCCGCTCCCGCCCGCCCCGCGCAGGGGGCCCAGTTCCGCATCCGCTACGACGGCGGCGTCAACGAGCCGCTGGGGGTCGCCGTCCTCGACGTGCTGACCCGAGCGTACGAAGAGTACGCGCGGCGCCTCGGCTTCCGGCCCGAGGACCCGGTCGTCGTCCTGCTGATGATGGAGACCGGAATTCCCGAGGGCCGAGTGCCGGAGTGGGCGGCGGGCGTCAACGACGGCACGATCCGGGTGCCCCTGCGCGGGCTCGACCGCCTGACGCCGCGGCTCACCACCGTCCTCCGCCACGAGCTGGCCCACTCGTTCATCGCCGCCCGCACCGGCGGCAACTGTCCCACCTGGCTGCAAGAGGGTGTCTCGCAGTGGCTGGAGGGCGGCGACCCGAACCGCGAGGACTCCACCGTCGCCGCCATCGCCCGCGACGGAAAGCTGATGCCGCTGCTCACTCTGGAGGCACCTTTCCAGACGCTGCCTCCGGCCGAGATGGCCACGGCCTACGCCGAGAGCCTCTCGGCCATCGCCCACATCCTGCGTCGCAGCGGACCGGACGGCGTGGTGCGCCTGCTCGCGGCTCTCGGCGATCGCCTGCCCTCGGAGGAAGCGCTGCCGACGGCGCTGGCCCTCAGCTATCCCGAGTTCCAGAAGAGCTGGGAGGACTACCTGCGCGGCGCTGGGCGTCCGGCCGCGCGTCCGGTCCCGGGCCGCGGGCCGTAGGTCTCGCGATACCAGGCCATCGTCTTCTCGAGGCCCTCGTCCAGCCCGATGCGGGGGCGGTAGCCGAGCAGCCGGCGGGCCCTGGTCACGTCGGCGAGGCTGTGGCGCACGTCGCCGGGGCGCGCCGGCTCGTGGCGCGCCTTGGACGAGCCACCGAGCGTCCGCGCCATCTGCGCCAGCAGCGCGCGCAGCGTCACGCGGCGGCCGGTGGCGATGTTCACGGCTTCTCCTTCGAGCTTCCGCGCCGTGAGCGCGCGCAGGTTGGCGTCGATGACGTTGCCCACGTAGGTGAAGTCGCGGCTCTGGAGGCCGTCGCCGAAGATGACCGGCGTCTGGCCCGCGATGAGCGCGGTCGCGAAGCGGCTGATCACGCCGCTGTAGGGTGAGCTGGGGTCCTGCCGCGGGCCGAAGATGTTGAAGTAGCGCAGGCTCAGCGTCTCGAGGCCGAAGAGGCGGTGGAAGATCCGCAGGTAGTGCTCGCCGGAGAGCTTCTCCGCCGCATAGGGCGACAGCGGGTTCGGCGTCATCGTCTCCCGCTTGGGCAGGGTCGGCGTATCGCCGTAGACCGACGACGAGCTGGCATAGATGAAGCGGCGCGCGCCGGCGTCGCGGGCCGCGAGCAGCATCGTCAGGGTGGCGGTGCCGTTGGCGCGATGCGAACGAAGGGGATCGCCCACCGATCGGGCCACGCTGGGGATGGCGCCCTCGTGAAAGACGACCTCGACGCCCTTCGCCGCCCGCCGCGCGGCGCGATCATCGGCGCAGTCTCCGCGGACGATCTCGACGTCCCGCTTCACCGGCGCGAGGTTCTCGGGGTGCCCCGAGAAGAGGTCGTCGAGCACCCGCACGCGGTGCCCGCGCTTCACGAGCGCCTCGGCGAGGTGCGACCCGATGAAACCCGCCCCTCCCGTCACCAGGATGTTCATGTGAAGAATTGTATAGGCGCGGCGATTCGCCCGTGGAAGCGAGCGAGCGATTCACTCGCGAGCGAGCGACTTGGGGGGGGAGCACGAATGCGCGCGGGGGGGTGCTGTTCGCAGGTCTGTACCCCCCGAACTCACGAAGATCCATAGAGTGGGTCTGTAAGCCGGATCCTGTCCCCGCCTTGCGGCGGGCGGCGATCATTCCTCTAGCCCCGCGGTTACCCGCGGGGTCGAGCGACCTACCCGGGGGCCTCAGCCGGGCCAGCCTCGAACGCCCCCCTATTTGGCCTTGCTCCGTGTGGGGTTTGCCCTGCCCGTCGTGTCACCACGCCGGCGGTGCGCTCTTACCGCACCTTTTCACCCTTGCCACCCCCGGTTGCCCGGAAGTTCGGCGGTGTGTTTTCTGTGGCACTTTCCCTGGGGTCGCCCCCGCTGGCCGTTAACCAGCACACTGCCCGTGGAGTCCGGACTTTCCTCCCCGGCCTGACGTCGACCGCAGCGATCGCCCGACCCACTCTATGGACCCTTCAGGGTAAGCGGGGGGCAGGCAGGGGTCAAGCCCGGCCCGTATAATCCGCGCCGTGAAACCGGCCCTGCCCGCGGTGATCGCCGCGGGCGCCTTCCTCGCCGCCACCCCGGCTCCCTTCGTCCCGCCCCTCGGGCCGTGGACTCGACTGCACGGAGCGGAGCCGATCCTCGTTCCGCAGGGCAGCGGCTTCGAGGCCGCCGGCGTCTTCAACCCGGCCGTGATCAAGGACGGCGATCGTTACGTCATGCTCTATCGCGCCCAGGACGCGAAGGGGACGTCGGCGCTCGGCCGGGCGACGAGCCAGGACGGGATCCACTTCGCCCGCGAGCCCGAGCCGGCGCTGGCGCCCGAGGCGGACTACGAGCGGGGCGGCGGCGTCGAGGACCCGCGCCTCGTGAAGATCGGCGCGACCTTCCACCTCACCTACACCGCCTATGACGGCAAGAACGCTCAGCTCGCCCTCGCGACCTCGTCCGACCTGCGCCGCTGGGAGCGGCGAGGCGTGATCATGCCGGCCAACGTAGGCCGCTGGAACGTGAAGTGGACCAAGTCGGGGGCGATCCTCACCGAACCCGTGCGCGGGCGCTACTGGATGTACTACATGGCCGACGCGGCGGCCGGATCCGACCAGACCGGCGTCGCGTACTCGACGGACCTGCGGCGGTGGACCGAGGCGCTGGACGCTCCCGTGCTGGGCCGCCGCCCCGGCCGTTTCGACTCGCGGGTCGTCGAGCCCGGTCCCCCGCCGGTGATGCTTCCCGAAGGCATCCTTCTCGTGTACAACGGCGCCGACGACCGTCTCTCCTACCGCACGGGCTGGGCGCTCTTCGACCGCAACGACCCGACGCGCGTGATCGCCCGCTCCGACACGCCCGTCTTCGAGCCGCAGCGCGGCTGGGAGCGGACCGGCCAGGTGCCGAACGTCGTCTTCGTGGAGGGCCTCGTCCGCGAGAGCGGGCGGTGGCTCTTCTATTACGGCGGCGCCGACAAGCACGTCGGGGTCGCCGAAGCCGTCGTCCATGAAGGGAGATCGCGCCGATGAGAGCACCGACGTCGCTCCTGGTCGCCGGCCTCGCGGCCGGCGCATCGCTGGCCGCCGCCGCCGAGCCGGCCGCGCTCGTCCGATGCGGGCGGCTCATCGACGGCCGCGCCGACCAGGCGGCGACCGCCGTCGACGTCCAGGTCGTGGGCGGCCGGATCGCCGCCATCGGCAAGGGACTGCCCGCGCCGCCGGGCGCGCGGACGATCGACCTCTCGAGCGCCACCTGCCTCCCCGGCCTCATCGACCTCCATGCCCACATCCTCATCAATCCCGGCGACGTGCTCGCCGACTCCCTGCGGAAGTCGAGCGCGCGCAAGGCGCTCGAAGGCCTGCGCAACGCCCAGGTCCGCCTGCAGAACGGATTCACCACCCTGCGCGATCCCGGGGACGAGGACCTCTACTACTCGACGATCGAGATCCGCGACGCGATCGCCCGCGGCGACTTCGAAGGGCCGCGCCTGTTCGTGGCCCCGCACATGATCTCGTCCACCGGCGGCCACGGCGACTTCAACGACCTCGCCGCCGACCTCGCCATCCAGGTCCCCAACGTCGTCGTCGACGGCCCCGACGCAATGCGCAAGGCGGTGCGCGAGGAGATCAAGCACGGCGCGGACTGGATCAAGCTGGCCGCGACCGGCGGCGTCATGTCGGCGGCCGACGACCCGCGGGCGCAGGCCTTCACCGACGAGGAGTTCCGCGCGGCGGTGGACGAGGCCCATCGCCACGGCCGGCGGGTCACCGTCCACGCGATCGGCGCCGGCGGGCTCAAGGCCGCTCTCCGGGCGGGTGTCGACTGCATCGAGCACGGCGTCCTCATCGACGACGAGGGGATCGCGATGATGAAGGAGCGCGGCGTGCCGCTGGTGCCGACGATCTACGTGCTCGACTACATCATCGAGCAGGGCGAGAAGGCCGGCATCCCCGCCGACCGGATCGCCAAGGCCCGGGCGCTCCAGGCCGAGCGCGATCGCGCCATCCGCGCGGCCTTCGGCGCCGGGCTGACGATCGCCTTCGGCTCGGACACGATCTTCCCTCACGAGACCGCCAACCGCGAGTTCGCGCGGATGGTGCGCCTGGGCCTGTCGCCGATGGGCGCGATCAGGGCCGCCACCGCCAACGCCGCCCGTGTCCTCGGCATCGAGAAGGAAGCGGGCAGCCTCGAGGTCGGCAAGCGAGCGGACGTGGTGGCGGTGCCGCGGGACCCCCTCGCGGACATCACCGCGCTCGAAAGCGTCACCTTCGTGATGAAGGACGGCCGGGTCGTCCGGCGCCCGACGGAAGAACCTCGATGACGCGGTCCGCGCGCACGGCCGCCCTCGTCGCCCTCTCCCTCGCGACTCCGATGGCGATGGGCGCCGCCCGCTCGCCTTCGTCGCAGGCGGTGGCCGAGGCCGGCGACGCGTACCTCGGCTTCCTCAAGCAGGACAGCCCGTACCTGCGCATGAGGTTCGGCCTCCCCATCGACCGCCTGCCCGACATCTCGCTCGCCAAGGAAGAGGCCGACGCTCGCTTCGCCACCGGCCTCCTCACCCGCCTGGAGGCGGTGCGTCCCCCCGAGCTGAGCGAAGACGAGACGCTGTCGCTCGACATCCTGCGCGGCCAGCTCGGGGTGCTGAAGGACACTCCACGCTTCCACGGCCTCGGCTTTCCCGTCACGCCCTACGCGTCGCCGTTCGGCCTCGTCAACCGCGTCTTCTCGACGTTCGCGATCCCCGACGAGAGCGCGTCCCGACGGTATCTCGCCCTGCTGCGACAGATGCCGGCCTTCGTCGGCGCCGTGCGCGGGGAGCTCGAGGCCCAGTCGGCGCGCGGCGTCCGCATCCCCCGGGACGAGCTGGCGCTGGCGGTGCCCTTCGTGGCCTCGCTCGCCGGCGACGCGCAGGCGAGCCCCTACGCGGTCGGCTCCGAGCGCCTGGCCGGCCTGCCTCCCGCCGCCGCCAAGGCGTTCCGCGAAGAAGTCGCGGCCGTGATCGAGAAGGAAGTGAACCCGCCGCTCCGGTCTCTCGCGGACGGGCTCGGCGGTGAGTATCGCGCGCAGGCGCCGGAGACGGTCGGCCTCGGCCAGTATCCGGGCGGCCCGGAGTACTACGGATGGCTCGTCCGCCTCCACACGACGATGGACGTGACGCCGGCGCAGGTGCACCAGATCGGCCTCGAGCGCGTCGCCGCCATCGACGCCGAGATGAGGAAGGTGCGCGACCGGCTCGGATTCAAGGGCAGCAAGGCGGAGTTCAAGGCTTTCCTGAAGAAGGACGCGCGCCTGTTTCCCCGCACGCCGGAAGAGATCGGCGAGCGCCTCATGGGCCACGTTCGGCGGATCGAGCCGAAGGTAGACGCGTTCTTCCTGCGCCGGCCGAAGGCGCCCTACGGCGTGCGGCGGCTCGAGCCGCAGCTCGAGCCCGGCCAGACCTTCGGCTACTACAACCCCCCCACCGCGGCCGACCCGGTCGGGTACTACTACTTCAACGGCTCGAACCTGGCGGACCGTTCGCTTCTCAACGCGGCGGCGCTCATCTACCACGAGCTGGTGCCGGGACACCACTTCCAGATCAACCTCGCCTACGAGAACGAGGGCCTCCCCGCCTTCCGGCGCGAGACCGCCGACACCGCGTACACCGAGGGCTGGGGCGAGTACGCCTCGGCCCTGGCCGGCGAAATGGGCATGTACGAGGATCCCTACGACCTCTACGGGCGCCTGGCGATGGAGATGTTCATCACCCTGCGGCTGGTGGTCGACACGGGCATGAACGCCCTCGGCTGGCCGCGGGCGAAGGCGGTCGAGCTGATGCGCGAGAACCTGATGGAGACCGACACCCAGATCGCCACCGAGTCACTCCGTTACTCGTGCGACATCCCGGGCCAGGCCCTGGCCTACAAGATGGGCGCCCTGGAGATCCGGCGCCTGCGCGAGAAGGCGCGAGCGGCGCTCGGCTCCCACTTCGACATCCGGCGTTTCCACGAAGCGGTGCTCGGCAGCGGCTCGCTGCCCATGACGACGCTCGAGCGCCACGTCGACTGGTTCATCGCGCAGGAGAAGCAGCGGTGAAGCGCCGCGCCTTCATGAATTCGGCCGGCGCGGGAGTCGTCGCGGCCGGCATGGCCGCCCGCCGCGCGCCTGCCGGTCCGGCCGGCGGGTTCGACGTGGCGGTGATCGGCGCCGGCGCGTTCGGCGTCTGGACCGCCTGGCATCTGCGCCGAGCCGGGCGCCGCGTCGTGCTCGTCGACGCCTACGGCCCCGGCAACAGCCGCTCCAGCTCGGGGGGCGAAACACGCGTGATCCGCATGGGATACGGGGCCGACGAGCTGTACACGCGCTGGTCGCAGCGGTCGCTCGGCCTGTGGAAGGAGCTGGCGGAGACGAGCGGACAGAGGCTCTTCCTCGAGACGGGCGTGCTCTGGATGGCCCGCAGCGAGGATCCGCTCACCCTCGCCACCCTCGCGACGCTCACGAGGCTGGGCATCCGGCACGAGAAGCTGGCGCGCGCCGAGCTCGCATCGCGCTGGCCGCAGATCGCGCTGGGGCCCATCACCTGGGCCATCCACGAGCCGGGCAGCGGCGCGCTGATGGCGCGTCGGGCGGTGCAAGCGGTGGCCGCGCAAGCGGCGCGGGACGGCGTCACGGTTCGGACGGCGGCCATCCCGGCGCCGCCCGGGAAGGGACGGCTCGGCGCCCTCGCGACGGCTGACGGTTCCCCGATCCGCGCGGCGGCGTTCGTCTTCGCGTGCGGACCGTGGCTGCCCAAGCTCTTCCCCGACCTGCTCGGCGAGCGCATCTTCCCCACCCGGCAGGAGGTCTTCTACTTCGGCCCCCCGGCGGGTGACGCGCGGTTCGCCCCGCCCGCGATGCCGGTGTGGGTGGACTTCGCCGAAGAGATCTACGGGCTTCCCGACATCGAGAGCAAGGGTTTCAAGGTCGCGCCCGACCGCCACGGCCCGCCGTTCGATCCCGACGCGGGCGAGCGCGTGGTGAGCGCCCAGGGCCTCGCCGGCGTGCGCGAGTTCGTCGCCCGGCGCTTCCCCGCGCTCAAGGATGCGCCGCTCGTCGCGAGCGAGGTCTGCCAGTACGAGAACAGCTCGAACGGGGACTTCCTCGTCGACCGCCATCCCGACCTCGAGGACGTCTGGCTGGTGGGCGGCGGGTCCGGCCACGGCTTCAAGCACGGGCCCGCGGTCGGCGAGTACGTGGCCGCCCACCTCGCGGACGGGGCTCCCGTCGACGCGAAGTTCAGCCTCGCCACCAAGCAGAAGGCGCAGAAACGAACGGTGTTCTGACCGCAACGCTTGCGCCGCCGAACCCCCGGACGCGAACGTGTCGTACTATCTCGACGATCCGTTCAAGCGGCACCAGCTCGCCGCCGCCGCGGCCCTGGCGTTCGCGGTCACGAGATGAGCCCGACCATCGACGACCGGCGCGAGATCTTCGCGTGGCAGATGTACGCCTGGGCCTGCCACGGTTTCCTCACCACCGTGGCCTCCGTGCTGCTCGGGCCGTACCTGACCGACCTCGCTCAACGGGCCGTGGGCGAGAACGGCCGCGTCTTCGCCACGCACGCCCTGGCCATCGTCACCGCGAAATCGTTCTTCCCTTACTGTCTCTCGCTGTCGGTCTTCCTGCAGCTCTTCCTGCTCCCCATCCTCGGCGCCGTCGCCGATCACTCCAACCTCAAGAAGCGCTTCCTCGCCCTCACCTGCGTCATCGGGTCCGCGTCCACCTGCCTGCTGTTCTTCGTCGGCGGGGGCCTGGACTTCCGGTGGGGAGGCCTGCTCTTCATCGTCGCCAACCTCAGCTTCGGGGCGACCAGCGTCGTCTACAACGCCTTCCTGCCCGAGATCTGCTCGCCCGACCAGCGGGACCGCGTCTCCAGCCGGGGCTATGCCCTCGGTTACCTCGGCGGTGCTCTGCTGCTCGCGGCCAATCTCGTCCTCGTGCGCTCGGCCCGGGACCTGGGTCTCTCCGTAGACCAGGCGGTCCGTATTTCCCTGCTCTCCGCCGGCGTCTGGTGGGCGGTTTTCTCGGTGATCACGCTCCGCCGGCTCCGGACCCGGCACTCCGCGCGGCCGCTTCCGGCCGGCCGCGGCTACCTGAGCCTGGGCGTCTCGGGGCTGAGGCAGATGCTTCGCGAGCTGGCCGCTCTGCCCCACACCCGGAGATTCCTCGCGGCGTATCTCCTCTTCAACGACGGGGTCCAGACCGTCATCGGCGTGGCGGCGCTGTTCCTCGCCCAGGAGCTGTTCGTGGCCCGCGGCCTGGTGGAGGACAAGACGTTCCTCTTCGGGTTGATGCTCATGGTCCAGTTCGTGGGCTTCGTGGGCGCGCTCGCCTTCGAGCGCCTCGCGGCCGTCCTCGGGTCCAAGAGAGCGCTCGTGCTCTCGCTCGTCGTCTGGTCCGGAGTCATCATCTACGCCTATCGCGCGCTGCAGACGGAGCGCCAGGCGTGGGGCCTGGCGGCGGTCATCGCGCTCGTCCTCGGCGGGTCCCAGGCCCTCTCCCGGTCGCTCTTCTCGCGGATGATCCCGCGCGGGCGCGAGGCGGCGTTCTTCGGGCTCTACGAGGTCGCCAACAGCGGCACTTCCTGGATCGGCCCCTTCATCTTCGGCCTCGTCGTGAGCGTGACCAACTCCTACCGCCAGGCGCTCCTGTCGCTGATCGTCCTCTTCGTGAGCGGGGGCGTGCTGCTCGTCTTCACCGACACCGCCCGCGCCATCCGGGAGGCCGGATCGGCGGGGCGACGAGCCCCTAGCGCCGCGTGACCTTCCCGAACGTCCACCCGCACACGAGCATGTATCCGACCTGGTCATGGGCGCGTATGGTGAGGTCCGCGGGCAGGATGCGCGCGCCGTCGGGCAGGGGCGGGCCGGCGCCCGGCAATTCGAGCGCGCTCTGGCCTCGGTGCCGCAAGAAGGGCAACGCACCCGAGGCGCCGATCGCGCTGAGGTAGGGCACGAGGTCGGCGTCGTCGACCTGGCTGAGATCGGCGAGGCCGCCGAGCGGCCAGGCGTAGCGGGTCATCCGGGGCACGGAGTTCGCGTGGTAGCGCAGCCCGGCGGTGACGACGGCGGATCGCCAGCGCACCTGGGCGCCGGCGGCGATGTCGAGCGGCCCCGGTTCCCGGAAGGCGCGCGAGTGCCCTCCGACCTCCGCGACCTTGGTCACTTCGGCGACCAGCGCCACTTTCGACGTGACGACCTGGCGCAAGCCGAGCCCGAAGCCGAACTCGTTGGGAAGCCGCATCGGCAGGTCCGTCACGCTCACGCTGCCGGACGGATCGAACACGATCACGCGATCGCCCCACGCCGGCGTGCCCCGGTGCGTGTACGAAGCCGACGCCACCACGGAGCGGGCGTGGCCTCCCCACCCGGCCGTGAGCCGCGCGCGCTCGTCGATCACCCCGGTCCCGGCGCCGGCCTGGAGGTCGGCGAGGCCCCAGGCCAGCGGGATCTTGATCTCGGCGCTGGCCGCCAGCCCGGGAATGAAGCCGGAGGGCTCCCGCAGGGTCTTCTTCACGCCGGCGACCGCGTCCCCGGGCAGGAACTGGCCGACCTGGCTCCTGCCGGTGCGGTTGACGTAGGGGATGGGCGTGTACTGGGCGGAATAGGGCCGCTGCGGCACCGGAAGGCCGCGCGGAACGAGGATGTCGATCGGAGACGGGAACAGCGTCGTGCGCGGCGAGACGGCGACGGCGCGGCTCACGACCGCGTGGCCGTACGCCTCGAGCCCGGGCCGTATCCCGACCACGCAGGCCGCGGAAAGGTCCACGACGTCCAGCTTCAGCGGATCGCGGTCCTGGTTGTCCACGGTGAAGCCGGCGTTGAAGCGGCCGGGCTCGAGGGTCGAGATGCCGGGCAGGGTGATGAGCCCGGTGCCCGAGAGCGAAACCCACGGCGTCGTGACGTCCTCGGCCGCGGCCGGGGCGCCGGTGCCGGCGAGGAGCAGCCCGAAAAGCGCAGTGCGCCGAAGGACGAAGGGGGCAGCACGGAAGATCATGGGCGCAATTCTACGGCGGTGTGCCCACGCGGCGCATCAAGTCCCGGTAGCGAGCGGGTATGCTTCCCGGGCCCGGAAGCAAAGCCTTGCCACCCGCCGAGCCGCGCGAGTCCGTTCCATCCCTCCGCTCAAGCCCTTCCCTGAAGGACTCGCCGCAGCGCTGGTGGCTGGCGGCGCTGCTCACGCTGGGCATGATCCTCTGCTACGCGCAGCGCGGAACGCTGTCCGTCGCCGCGCCCTTCATGATGAAGGAGCGCAACCTCTCGCCCGCGTCGATGGGCATCCTGCTCTCGGCCTTCTTCTGGTCGTACTCGTTCATGCAGGTGCCCGCCGGTTGGCTGGTGGACCGCGTCGGCGTGAAGCGGGCCTACGCCGCCGGTTTCGCGTTCTGGTCGCTGGCCGCGTCCGCCACCGGCTTCGCTCGGCGGCTGGCCGAGCTCGCGGCTCTGCGCGTCGCCCTCGGCGTGGGGCAGGCCGTCGCCTTTCCGGCCAGCGCGAGCACCGTGGCTCACTCGTTCCCCGATCGACAGCGCGGCGTGGTGACGGCGTTCTACCTGAGCGGCGTTCGCGTCGGGCAGGCGCTGGTGGGAGGGGTCGGCGCGATCATGATCGCGGCCTACGGCTACGAGCGCTTCTTCCTGGCCAGCGGCCTGCTTCCGATGCTCTGGCTCGTACCCTGGATGCTGTTCTGGGCGACGTGGGAACGACGGGGCGTCTCGCGGGGCCAGGACCCGGCCGCATCGGCGATGCAGGGCGCATCGTTCGCCGACAGCCTCGCGCTCCTGCGGCACCGCAGCGTGCTCGGGATCTTCCTCGGGTTCTTCGCCTTCGACTACGCCTGGTTCGTCTACGTCAACTGGCTGCCGAGCTACCTCGTCCTCGAGCGGAGGTTCACGCCGGCCGAGATGGGCTTCTACAGCTCCGTGCCGTACGTCGCGATGTCCCTCGTCATCCTGCTCTCGGGGTTGCTCAGCGACGGGCTGATCCGCCGCGGCTACGCGGAAACGACCGTGCGGAAGGCGCTCATCTCCGCCGGCCTCCTCGTCGCCTGCCTGATCGTGCCCGCGGGGCTCGTGGAGGACAGGGTGCTGGCCGTCTGGCTGATGACCGCCTCCCTGTGCGGCCTGGGCATCGCCGCGCCCAACACCTGGACGCTGACGCAAGCCGTCTGCGCGAAGAGCATCGTCGGCACCGTGTCGGGCATCCAGAACTTCGGCGGCAACGTGGGCGGCATCATCGCGCCGGCGTTGACGGGATACATCGCGGAGAGAACGCATTCCTTCGCGCTGGCCCTGAGCATCACGGGCGCCGTGCTCGTCGCCGGGGTCTTGTCTTACGTGCTGCTCATCTCGCAGAGGGTCGAGATGACCGACGCTACTGACCGCCGGCCAGGGCCCGCTTGAGAAGGCGGGCCGATTCGGCCAGCGAGGGCCGCAGGTAGGCCGCGGACTCCCCCGGCCCGCGTCCGAGGGGTCCCTCGGCGCCCGGCTGGACCCTCACGGTGACGAAGACGGGGCCGGCGCCTTCGAGAATGGACGGCAAGGCCGCCGCGTACGCGCCGGCATCCTCGAAGGCGTGCACGCGCGGGAAGCCCGCCGCGCGGGCCATGGCCGGGAAGTCCACGCGGCCGGCCCCCGGGATGGCTTGATTGCCGGTCAGCTCGTAGGTGTCGTTCTGCAGCACGAACAGCACCAGGTTCGCGGCGCCGGAGGCAACGATCGTCACGAGGGTGCCCAGGCTCATCAGCATCGAGCCGTCACCGTTCAAGCAGACCACCTTGCGCTGCGGCTGCGCGAGGGCGACGCCGAGGGCGAAGTCGGCGGCGTGTCCCATCGCGCTGTCGGCCGACGCGAAGTCGAATGGGTGATCGGAGAGCCGCGCCCACGGCCGCACGGTGCCCATCGTGGTCACCACGACCGCCCGCCCGCGACGCCCGGCCAGCGGACGGAGAACCTCGTCTCTCGTCATGGTGCGACCGTATCGCTCGTGATCAGGACCGCGAGCGGTTGCTCGCCTTCCCGTCCGCGGCGGAAAGCGGCGGCCAGCCGCGGCACGTCGGCATCCGTGGCGAGGACCTCCCACGGCACGCCCCATGCGCGCAGCGTCGGCTCGGTGAGAAGGGCGACGGAGTCGAGGTCGGGCCGGCCGAGCAGCTCCGCGTCCAGAGCCTCGGCCGATGACCGGAGACCGCGGGCGGCCATGCGCGCGTGGCCGCGCACCGTCACCAGGCAGACGAGCGGCACCCGCATCCGCATCGCGGTGCCCCGCAGCGCGTCGCCGGCCTCGAGCAGGCCCGTGTTCTGGATGAGGACGACCGGCGTGCGGCCGCCGACCCACAGGCCCGATGCGATCGCGAACGCCTCGCCCTCGCGGGTGACCGTGAGGAGCCGGATCGCCGGCTCGGCCGCGAGCAAGTCGAGGAGCGCCTTGGAGGCGTTGTCGGGGACGCCGAGGACGTCGGTGACTCGCTGCCTCCGCAGCTCTTCGAGGACCAGCTCGGCGTGGATCACGGTACCATCAGGGGAGGTGGTGATGAGACCTCGCGGCTCACTCGTATCGGAGCGCCTCGATCGGATCCTGGCGCGAGGCCTTGAGGGCGGGATAATAGCCGAAGACCAGGCCGGTCACGACGGCGGAAGCGCCCGCGGCGCCCACGGCCATCGGCGAGACGACCATCGGCCAGTTCATCGCGTCGGCGATGCCGCGCGAAGCCAGGACGCCGATCAAGGCGCCGAGGGCGCCGCCGCCCAGGCACAGCACGACGGCCTCGGCGAGGAACTGCCGCCGGATGTCGCCGTCGCGCGCCCCGACCGCCATCCGGAGGCCGATCTCGCGCGTGCGCTCCGTGACCGAGACGAGCATGATGTTCATGATGCCCACGCCGCCGACCACGAGCGAGATGGTGGCGACGCCCGCGAGCAGCGACGTCAGCGTACGGGCCATCTCCTCCTGGGCCTTGATGACGTCCTCGGGCTTCCGGATGTTGAAGTCGTCGGGTTGCCCCGCGACCAGGTGATGGCGCTCGCGCAGGAGCTGCGTCAGCTCCTCGCCGATGGCCGGGATGGTGTCCGCGCTGACGGCAGAGCACAGGATGTCGTCGAGGTAGAAGACGCCCTTCAGCTTCCGCTGGGCGGTGGTGTAGGGCATGAGGATGAAGTCGTCCTGGTCCTGGCCCTGCGCGGACACGCCCTTCGGCGCGAGCGTACCGACGACCCGAAAGGGCATGTCGCGCACGCGCATCGTCTTGCCCACGGGGTCCTCGTCCCCGAAGAGGTGGCCGGCCGCCGACGACCCGAGCAGCAGGACGTTGGCCGCCGAATCGACCTGCGGCGGCGAGAAGATGTCCCCGCTCGCCAGGCGCCAACCGCGTATGGCCGGGAACTCCGGCGAAACGCCGCGGTACGACGTCCGCCAGTTGTGGTTTCCGTAGATGACCTGGACGCTGCCGTCGGCCTGGGGCGAGCAGGTCTTGAGGGCGGGCACGTCCTGCAACATGGCGCGCATGTCGGCCAGCACGAGGGTCGGCGTCGTCCCCGTTCCCGTGCGCACGCCGTTCGCCGTGCGCCCGCCCGCTTCCACCCAGACCAGGTTGTCGCCGAGCATCAGGAGCTGATCGTGGATCTGCGCCGCCCCGCCTTCGCCGATGGCGACGGTGGAGATCACCGCGCTCGTGCCGATCGTGATCCCGAGAGCGGTCAGCGTGGCGCGGAGCGCGTTGCGCGAGAGCGCGCTCCAGGCGATCCGCATGGCGACGACGAGGTCGCGGGAAGCGTTCATCGGACGCATTGTAACCACCCGGAGGCCCCATGAGACGTGTGTTCCTGGCCGTGGTCGCCTCGGTCCTCGCCTGGCCGGTCTCGACGCGGGGCGGGGGGGAGGCGTCCCTGCCCGGGATGCCCCCGGTCCTCGATCCGCACGACGTCTACGCCGCCGCGAGGCCGGGCGAGATGAGCCCGGCGGTCCGGGGTGTCGTCTCGCGCGTTTACGTTCCCAACAGCCGCAAGGCGAGCGTCGACGTCATCGACCCCGCAACCTACAAGATCGTCGATCACTTCAAGGTCGGCCGCGAGCCGCAGCACGTGACCCCGTCCTACGACCTGAAGACCCTGTGGGTGCTCGCGGACAAGGGCAACGCGCTCACCCGCATCGACCCGGTCACCGGAGAGAAGAAGCAGACCGTGGCCGTCGAGGATCCGTACAACATGTACTACACACCGGACGGGCGATACGCGATCGTGGTGGCCGAGCGCAAGAAGCGGCTCGATTTCCGGGACGCGCACAGCATGGCGCTCGTCCACTCGCTGCCCGTGCCCTGCCGCGGCGTGGACCACATGGACTTCTCCGCGAGCGGGCGCTACCTGCTCGCGAGCTGCGAGTTCTCGAGCGAGATGGTCAAGGTCGACGTGGCCGAGCAGAAGGTGCTGGAGTCGCTGCCCCTGCCGGGCCGCGCCATGCCGCAGGACGTGCGGCTCTCCCCCGACGGCAGCGTGTTCTTCGTGGCCGCCATGATGACGGGCGGCGTGTTCGTCATCGAAGGCGACGCGCTGCGCATCCTCGGCTTCATCCCCACCGGCCGCGGCACCCACGGGCTCTACTTCAGCCGCGACTCGAAGTGGCTCTATGCGTCCAACCGCGGCGAGGGCAGCATCTCGGTGATCGACGTGCACACGCGCCGGGTCGACCGGAAATGGATCCTCCCCGGCGGAGGCAGCCCCGACATGGGCGGCGTCTCCGCGGACGGCCGCGTGCTCTGGCTCTCCGGCCGCTACAACTCCGAGGTGTACGCCATCGACACCACGAGCGGACACCTGCTCGCCCGCATCAAGGTGGGCACGGAGCCCCACGGCCTCTGCGTCTGGCCCCAGCCGGGCCGCTACAGCCTCGGCCACACGGGCCTGATGCGCTGAGAATGTCGGCCAGACCGTGCCGGACGCGTAAGCACTTACCGGTCCCGTAAGCACGCCCGCCGGATTTCGAGCCAAACGAGCGAGCACCGCGTGGCATCCGCCTTGCTTTGCCAGGAGGGCCCCACGCGCCGTCAGATCCGTCGCGCGTCAGCGGTATCCATCTTCCTGCTTGCCGTCAGCCTCGCAATCGTAGCGGCGCTGCGCGCCGACTTCGTGGCCACGGACCCCGGCGTTCGCGGCGGTCCCCCGGGAGCCGGCGGGCCGCTGCCGGGAGTGGCGGGGCTCGAGCTCCAGTTCTTCCTCGCGGGACAGCAGGCCTTCCAAGAGGTGGACTCGGTCCCGGGCACCATCCCGAATACGGGTCTCGGCCTCGGTCCCCGGTTCAACCTCGACAGTTGCGTCGGCTGCCACTCGCAGCCCGCGCCGGGCGGCACGAGCCCATTCGTGAACCCCCAGTTCGCGGTCGCGCCGAAGGCCGGCGCGACCAACATCGTGCCCTCTTTCGTGGCCATCGACGGTCCCGTCAGGGACGCGTTCCTCCGCTTCCGTGGCGACGGGACCCGCGACGGCCAGCTGGTGAACCTCTTCACGATCGCCGGCCGCGTGGACGCTCCCGGCTGCACGATCTCCCAGCCGGACTTCGAAACCCTGATCACGAGCGACAACCTGGGGTTCCGCATGCCCAGCCCGATGTTCGGCGCGGGGCTCGTCGTGTCGATCGGCGACGACACGATCCTGCAGAACATGGCCGCCGACCACGCGCTTAAGCAGGCGCTCGGGATTGCGGGCCATCCCAACACCCTGCCGAACGGCACGATCGGCCGGCTGGGATGGAAGGCCGAGCTGAACTCCATCCAGCTCTTCGTCGCCGGAGCCTACAACGCCGAGATCGGCGTCACCAACCCGCTGTCCCGGATCGAGAATGACCCCGACCCCTCCTGCCACTTCAACCAGACGCCGGAGGACCGCTTCAAGCCCGGCGCGCCGACGCTGCCGGAGTTCTTTCCCGACGTCGTGAACTTCGCGTTCTTCGTGGGTTTCCTGGCGCCCCCGGCGCCCGCGCCCGATACGCCGTCCAGTGCCCAAGGACGGGAGATCTTCGGCCAGGTGGGCTGCGCCCTCTGTCACACGCCCTCGCTCCAGACGGCCGCGGTTCCGAATCCTGCGCTTCGCGGCAAGACCGCGCGCCTGTACTCCGACCTGATCGTGCATCACATGGGTCCCGGGCTGGCCGACCAGCTCGTCGTCAACGGAGCCGGCCCCGACGAGTTCCGCACGGCGCCGTTGTGGGGACTGGGACAGCGCATCTTCCTCATGCACGACGGCCGCGCCCGGGACCTCCGGGACGCGATCAACGCCCATCACGGCGCGGGCGATGCGCGCTTTGCTCCATCGGAAGCGAACGCGGTCGTCGACGCGTTCAACGCGCTGAGCGAGGAGCAGAAGCAGAGCGTGCTGGATTTCCTGCGCGGGCTCTGATCGGGACGCTGATTCGCGAGCGGCCCGCGGCCGAGCCGCAGTAGAATCACCGCTGGAGTCCTTCCCGTGAAGAATCCCGGCACGGCTGCCGTCCTGAGCCTGATCATCCCGGGCGTGGGCCAGTTCTACAACGGCGACTTCTGGCGGGGCCTCTTCTGGCTGATCGTGACCCCGGGGCTCTGGATCGGCAGCGGCGGCACCCTCGGCTGGATCTGCCACGTCATCGCGGCCGTGACGGCTCATCACCGCGCGCTCCACTGGAACCAGAAGCACGCGGCGTCCTGAGCGCCGGCGCCCCTTCCCGCCCACTCTCGCGCGGCTCACTCCGTTTCGCCGGGTTCGCCATGGCAGGGGGTCGCCGGACGGAACGCGCCAGCCTCCGGCGCGGACTGGAACAGGTCGAGCTCGAAGCGCCCGTTGTCGGAGCGCAGCCCGACCGGGCCGTCGAACGCCATCCCTTCCGCGCCGATGCTGCCTCGCCAGACGGCGTGCCCGTCGAGCGACACGCTGAGCTCCTCTCCCGCGAGGCGTGCCCGCACGCGGTGCCACTCGCCGGGGCGGAGGATGGGTGCCGGCCCCTGGCGGGCCGGCTTCAGATTGACGTACCCGTGAGCGTCGCACTGCGCGTGCGTGGTCATGCCCGGGTTGCTCTTGACCGACACGGCCAGCCTCGAATCGGGCGCGATGTGCCACATCACGTACACGACGTTGCAGGTGTTCGCCGCGCGCAGCTTGAACCCGATCTGGCGGCGCAGCTCGCCCGACGCCAGCCTCTTGACGTCCTTCGTCGGTCCGAGGTACCGCAGGCGAGCCTCCACGGTGCGGGCCGGACCCGAGGCCACTACCGCCCGCATCTCGGGAACCTCGATGACGAGCCGGCCGTGCTCGCCGGCGGTGACGGTCCCGGTGGTGACGCAGAGCTGTTGACGCGTGACCGGCAGCAGCGAGCCGCCGGAGGAAGCCACGGCAGAAACGGCAAGGAGCCGCACGGAAATCGCCATCATGGACATCGCGCACCTCTCGAAGCCACGCGGTGCCAGTGTGCCTCAAACCGGCGACTTGGAGAAGGCGCGCCTACGACGTGTCCGCTGCGGGCGGCGTTTCCCGTTACTGAAGGTGAGGAGGCTTCACATGCGAAAGCCAGCGATTTCCGTCGGTCTCATGGTCCTGGCGCCGGTGGCGCTGTGGGCTCAGTGCCAGGTGATGGACGACTTTACCAGCGGGCAGGTGCGCCTGGGACTTCGCATCCCGAACACGTCCGTCGCCAAGACCCAGACGGGTTCCATGCTCGGCGGGGTCCGCGGCACCGCATTCTTGATCGGCGGCAACCAGTTCCTCCAGCCCGCCGAGATCGACATCGACAACGGCGGCCCCCTCGTGATGACGACGGGGCTGAAAGAGTTCTTCCGACTCGACATGGTCTACGGCGTGAACGCGAGCTTCGTCTTCACGCCGCTGGGGTATCACCCCACGGGCTGCGACCGCTTCCGGGTCACCTTCGACTCCGCGAGCCGCGTCCTGAACTTCAACATCCTGGCGTTCCAGGGGCCGGGGATCACCCCCTTCCAAGACGGCATCAACCTGGACCCCGGTCCCTTCCTGAGCCCCTTCTGCGTCGATTTTCTCTTCTCCAACTTCATCACGGGCGCGCCGAACACTCCCGAGGATTTCGCCGGCCAGGGGCTCAACGCTATCGATTTCATCTTCCAGAGCGGCAGCGCGATCGGCGCCAACGAGTTCGCCATCACCAAGATCGAGACGGTGGACCCGATAACGGCGGGGGCCAACCCGTGTGCGATCGTGGCGCCTCATCTGTGAGGTGTCCGGCTCGACGCGAGTCCCGGCCAGAGGGGTGTCGCGGAGCGACCTACAGTATTTCGGCCAGGCGCCGCACGCCCTCACGAATCTCGGCCTCTCGCAGGCGCGGGTAGCCCAGCAGGATTCCCGGTCGGGACGGCCGCTTCAGGAAATAGCGGCCGATTCCGTAGATTCCGACTCCGCGCGAGGCGGCGCCGGCGATGGCGGCCTCCTCCGAGATGCGCCGCCTGGGCCAGAGCACGATGTGCGCGCCGGCGCCGTCGCCGGTGACCTCGATGCGGTCACCCAGGTGCTGGTGAAGGGCCTCGAGCAGGGCGTGGCGAATGGCGGCGTTCCGGCGACGAAGGCGGCGCAAGTGCCGCTCGTACATCCCGGTGCTGATGAATTCCGCGAGAGTCTCCTGCTCCAGCGTGGCGGTATGACGATCGCAGAGCCACTTGGCGGCGGTGAAGGCCGGGAGCAGGGATTTCGGTATGATCAAGTAGCCGATGCGAAGAGCGGAAAAGATCGTTCGCGAGAACGTCCCGACGTAGACGACCCGGCCCTCGGTATCCAGGCCTTGCAGAGACTCCAGTGGCTTTGCCTGGTAGCGGAACTCACCATCGTAGTCGTCTTCGACGATCACGGCGTTCCTGCGCTTGGCCCAGTGGAGGAGCGCCTGACGCCGCGCCAGCGGAAGGATGGCACCCGTTGGAAACTGGTGTGAGGGTGTGACGAAGGCCATCCGGGCATTGTCCGGCAGCGACGCCGGATCCAGGCCGTCGCGATCGACCGCGATCGCATGCAAACGAGCCCGGGCGGCGCGCAGCACCTCTCTCGTGCCCTGATAGCTGGGATCCTCGATCACGATTCCATCGCCGGGCTCGATCAACACCCGCGCAATCAGATCCAGCGCTTGCTGCGAGCCGTTGACGACGATCACCTGCGAAGGATCGCACGCGACCGCGCGCGAGCGCCGGAGGTGGACGCAGATGGCTTCGCGCAGCGCTTCGCTCCCCGCCGCCGGGCCGTAGTCGAGCTCGCGGATCCGGGTCTGGCGCGCACGGCGGCGCAGGATGCGCCGCCACGGTTCGAACGGGAAGCACTGCACGTCGCTGCGCCCGTACGCGAAGTCGTAGCGAAGCGGCGTCGCGCGCGGCTCCGGAAAGCCGACCGTCGAGCCTATGGCGGCCGCGAAGGAGCCGAAGCGCGACAGCCGCAGTTGCGCGGGCTTCCCCGAACGGGCCGAACGGGCGGCGGACAGCCCGGTCGGCACATACGTGCCCGAGCCGCCGCGGCCGACGACGAAACCCTCGGCCAGGAGCTGCTCGTAGGCGAGCACCACGACGGTGCGCGAGATTCCGAGCTGCTCGGCGAGATCGCGCGTCGACGGAAGGCGGTCGCCGGCCCGGAACGTGCCGGCCAGGATGGCTTGCCGCAGGCTGACGTAGACCTGGCGGAAAAGCGGCTCGCCCTTGGAAAGCGGTATTACCAACTGCATCGAAAGCGGACCTTTCGAAATACCATGCTCGTACCGTATGCTCGCGCATGTCTGCTCGCACCTCAAATCGGGACCGCGGAGAAAGACGGGCGGTGATCGCGGTGCGCATCTCCACGGCGGCGCTTCTCTTGATGACGTCGCTGGCGGCTCGAGGCTCGGAGGCGAGGCCCGCGGACGACGTTCGGCGGATCTTTCGCCGGGACCATTCGGCGCGACTCGTGCCGCTCCTCCTCGAGGCGATCCGGTTTCCCACCGTCGACGGTGACGCGCGCGCGTTCGGCGCGCAGCAGGAATGGCTCGGCCGAGTCGCCGGCGGGCTCGGGTTCGAGGTCCGCGACGCGGGACCGGTGACGGAGGTCGAGCTGCCCGCTCTGCCGGGGGCTCCCGTCCTGGGCCTGGTCGTCCACGGCGACGTCCAGCCGGTCTCCGAGGCCGAGTGGAGCGTCCCCCCGTTCGCGGGCGTCGAGAAGGACGCCTTCGTCTGGGGCCGGGGATCCGCCGACGACAAGGGCCCGCTCGTCCAGGCGCTGCTCGCGATGCGCTCGCTCCGCGACAGCGGCCTGCCGCGGACGCACACGATCCGCCTCCTCGTCGGGAGCGACGAGGAGAGCCGCAACAAAGACATGAAGACCTATCTCGAGGGGCACCGCGCCCCGGACCTGAGCCTCGTGCTCGATTCGGGGTTTCCGGTCGTCGCCGGCGAGAAGGCCTGGAACGCCCTCACCGTGACGGCGGATTCTCCGTTCGCGGTCCGGCCCGGCCCGGAGCGGCCGTGGGAGATCGTGTCCCTCGAGACCGGCATCTCCACGAGCATCGTGCCGAGCCGGGCCGTCGCGACCCTGCGCTGGCGGGCATCCTCGCTCCAGGGGCTTTCGGCCGCGGTCGAGGGCTTGTCTGGGGAACGCTCGGAGGGGACGAGCCTCGAGGCGGCGGTGGACGGGCGGCTCGTTACGGTCGTCGCGCACGGTCGGGCCGCGCATGCCGGACTCAATCTCGAGGGCGGCCGCAACGCGCTCGTCCTGCTCGCGCGGTCCCTCTCCGGAAAGACGGCTCCCTCCGGCGCATCGGATCTGCTGGATTTCGCGGCCCTGGCCGGTGCCGATCTGTACGGTACCGGTCTCGGCCTGACCGCCGCGGATCCGCTCTGGGGGCGATATGCCGTCAACGTCGCCACGATCAAGAGCGCGGATGGCGGAAAGCTCGCCCTGACCATCAACCTGCGCCGCCCTCCCCCGCTCACGGGTCCGGAGCTCCGCGCGCGTCTCGAGTCGGCGGTCGCGGAGTTCAACGCGAAGCACGAGGCGCATCTCGTTCCGTCCGGCTTCTACGACGACGAGCCGTTCTCGGTCGACCCGGATTCCGCGGTCGTGCGGCGGCTGCTCGCCGCCTACGGCCGGGTCACGGGCGAAGCCGCGAAACCCGCGATCTCCGGCGGGAGCACCTACGCCAAGCGGATGCCCCACGCGATCGCGTTCGGCATGTGGTTTCCCGGCCGGCCCTATCCCGGCCACGATGCCGACGAGCGCATCAGCGTGGCCGATCTCCTGCGCGGAACGGACGTCCTGATCGAGGCGCTCGTGGATCTGGCCACGGGTCCTCCGGCTCCCCCGCCGCCGAGCGCCGACCCGAAGCACTCGACGCTCGAGTTCGACACGCACAACTTCCTCTTCGCGCGCCTCAGCACGGCGCATTCCTCGGCGCTCTACAGCGGCTATTCGCTCGGCGCCTGGGGAGCCTTCGTCGGGCTGGTCCGGAACCCGCGCAACGGCTATCACGAGTGGATCGGTGGAGCCGTGACGCGGCTCGCCTGGCGCGAGCAGGCCGTCAGCGTCGCGCTCGCCTTCGCGGACGCCTCCGACGGGAGATACGGGCAGCTCTACGTGGTGCCCAGCCTGAGGGCAGGCTCCTTGTCCTTTTCCGGAACGGTCGAGATCTACGAACCGTTGCGCGGCTCCGGCATGCGTCAGCTCTACCTGGACCCGGTGACGCTGCTGCGACGAGTGGGGCCGGGCTGGGACGTGGGGGCGTCCTACAGCCTGGGCGTTTCGGCCGGGGGCGCGCCCCAGCACCGCGCCGGACCCGCGGTCCAGGTCGCGTGCGGAGGCGGATCGCTCAAGGTCGAGGTTCTGCGCGACTTCAGCCGTTCGTCCAATGACGTTCGAGCGATCTATCAGGCGAGCTTCTAGGGCCATCCAGGGAAGGGGAACGCATGATCACGCGCGCCGTCCTCGCATTCGCTCTCTTGCTCGACCGCGGCCCCGACAGTCCCACGGCCCGGGACGGGCAGCACGATTTCGATTTCGCGATCGGCACCTGGAAGACGCACCTGTCGCGCCTGATGCATCCCTTGACCGGCGCCAAGACCTGGGTCGAGTACGAGGGCATGACCGTCGTGCGCCGCGTTGCGAATGGCCGGGCCAATCTGGTGGAGCTCGTGGCCGACGGGCCGGCCGGTCACTTCGAGGGCGTCAGCCTGCGACTCTACAATCCCCGATCCCGCCAGTGGAGCCTCAATTTCTCCAACATCGGCGCCGGCACGCTGAGCCAGCCCATGATCGGCGAGTTCAAGAACGGGCGCGGCGAGTTCTTCGACCAGGAGACGCTCGACGGCCGGGCCATTTACGTGCGCTTCGTGATCTCCGACATCACGCCGGAGTCGTGCCGCTTCGAGCAGGCGTTCTCCGCCGACGGGGGCAAGACCTGGGAGGCGAACTGGATCGCGACGGACACACGCGTCAAGGAGGGGCCTGGCCCGACGCGCTGACGCCCGCGGTACGCCCCAGACTCCTGCCGCGTCGCGAGCCTGATCCTCAGCCGTCCTTTTCCTTGCTGATCCCGTATTGCTCGAGCTTCTTGTAGAGGTTCGACCGAGGGGTGCCGATGGCGTTGGCGGTGGCGGAGATGTTCCACTCGTTCTCGCGGAGCTTCTGGACGAGGAAGGTCCGCTCGGCCGACTCCTTGAAGTCGCGGAGCGAGCCGGCGGCGTCGGGAGCGCCGGACGCGCCTCCCGGCTTTCGCAGCACCTCGGAGAGGTCGTCCGGCTCGACCGTTTCCCCCTCCACCATGATCATGAGGCGCTCGACCGTGTTGCGCAGCTCGCGCACGTTTCCGCGCCACGGATGGCGCTTCAGCGCCTCCATGGCCGCGGGGCCGATGGCCTTCGGGCGGAAGTTGTTCGCGGCGCTGAACTCCTGGACGAAGTGGTGGACGAGGACCGGGATGTCCTCCGTGCGCTCCCGCAGGGGCGGCACCCGCACGGGAATCACGGACAGGCGGAAGTACAGGTCCTCCCGGAACTCGCCCTTCTCGATCTCCTCCTCCAGGTTCTTGTTGGTGGCGGCGATCACGCGCACGTCGACCTTGATCGTCTTCTGGGAGCCGATGCGCTCGACCTCGCCTTCCTGCAGCACCCGCAGCACCTTGGCCTGGGTGCGCTGGCTCATGTCCCCGACCTCGTCGAGGAAGATCGTGCCCTTGTCGGCCAGCTCGAACTTGCCGATCTGCTTCTCGGTGGCGCCGGTGAACGATCCCTTCTCGTGGCCGAACAGCTCGCTCTCGATCAGCTCCTCGGGAATGGCCGCGCAGTTGACCTGCACGAACGCCTCGTCCTTGCGCAGGCTGTTGCGGTGGATCGCGCGCGCCACCAGCTCCTTGCCCACCCCGCTCTCGCCCATGATGAGGACGGTGGCGCTCGTGGGCGCCGCCCGCCGGATGGCCTCGCCCACCTTGTCCAGCGCGGCGCTCTTGCCCACCATCCGGTACTTGTCCTCGAAGGCGAGCTTGAGCCGGCGGTTCTCCTTCTCGAGCGTCTTCTGGCTGAGGGCGTTCCGGGTCACCACGAGCACCCGCTCGGACTCGAGCGGCTTCTCGAGGAAGTCGAACGCGCCCAGCTTGGAAGCCTCGAAGGCGGTGGCGACGTCCGCGTGCCCGGAGATCATCACCACCGGCGGCGCCCCGTTGGCGGCCTTGAGGCGCTTCAGCACCTCCATGCCGTCCACCTGCGGCATCTTGATGTCGAGGAACACGAGGTCGGGGTTCTCGCGCTCGGCGATCTTCAGCCC
>Ga0070699_100000811_pt1 | contig 28889 bp, 30 predicted proteins | sample KBSK1503metaG_FD_65473 | JGI IMG/M metagenome (GOLD analysis project Ga0070699, IMG submission 65473) | Corn, switchgrass and miscanthus rhizosphere microbial communities from Kellogg Biological Station, Michigan, USA - KBS K1-50-3 metaG | ecosystem: Host-associated > Plants > Roots >...
CCGGGTGCGGCGCCGGCTGACCTGGCGGTTCGAAGAGGACGGCTCGCTGTCCGGCACGTTCCGGCTGCCGCCGCTGGCCGGGGCGGTGCTGCTGAAGGCGCTGCGCGCCGCCTGCGCCGAGCTCGCCGGCGAGGCGGCCGAGCCGCCCGCCGGCGTTTCCGCGGAAACGCCCGCTGCCGCGGATGCGGCGGGGCGGCCGTGGAGCTCGCCGGTTTACTTCGCGCACATCGACTTCACCGAGTTCTTCTGGATCTCCTCGCCCGACGTCACGCACTCCCGCAACATCGCGGTGCGGCCCGAGGTGGGCATCGCCATCTTCGACTCGCAAGCGGCAATCGGTGCCGGGCAAGGCGTGTACATATCCGCCGCCGCGACCCTGCTCGATGGCGGCGAGTCCGCCCGGGGGATCGAGGCGTTCTCCACGCGTTCGGTGGCCCACGGCGCCCGGGAGTGGACGAACCACGATGTCCGGCCCGGCGCCGGCCTGAGGCTCTACCGGGCCACCGCCGACTCGTACTCGATTCTCGCCAAGGACGGCCAGCCCGACCATCGCATCCCTGTGCCGCTCGGCGATTCCGCTTAGTCAGACAGGGTTCGTACCGCGGGTACGCCGCAGGAAGGCAGACCACGCCACAGGCCGGAACCTGAGCACCGCCCCGTCCCGGTCGGCGGAATCGCGGATGAGCACCGACCCGTCAGCGACAGCGACCTGCACGCAGTCGCCGGAAGCGGATGCGCTGCTCTTCCGCCATGCAATGCGCGGTTCTCCGGTGCCGGCCACAGGCCCCCTCTCCCGCCGTGCGGAGGGACCTGGGTCCGGCCAGCCCGCGGGATTGCTGATCAAGCCGCTCTAAACCGGGCCGGTTCGGCCCATGAGTGCAGCATGCATTCCATTGGGGTGCAGTGTAAGCCAAACAGGATGCTAGGGCCAGCAGCTACTCAAACGGTAGATTACTTCCTGGCAGGGGACATCCGGGATCATTTCCCCGGTTACGTCAGTTCACCTGCTGCTTTGCGGAGGAGATCGACGGAGTCCGACGATCCGAGCGCGACCTGCGCGACGCGGTGGAAGGTGGCCAGGTAATTCTTGGCTTCCTCGGGGTCGTCACTGATGAAGTCACCGCGCGGGCCTTCCAGGAAGGCGATGTCTTCGTCGGGTTCGTCGTCGAACTCGATGACCTTGAAAGGCCCCCTCATCCCGGGGTGCAGGCCGGCCGTGAAGGGCACCAGGCGAATCGTCACATTCGGCAGGTCGGCCAGGGTAACCAGCTGCATGAGCTGGTTTCTCATGACGGAAGGGCTATCGACCAGGCGACGGATTACGGATTCGTCGAGTATGAAGGAGAACCTCGGCGCGCCCTCGCTGGTGAGCAAATGCCGGCGGCGGGTCCGCAGGTCGACCAGGGCGGGCACGGCCTCGGCCGGAGACCCTTCGCCGTAGGCAGCCCGCAGGACGGCCAGCGCATACTCCTCGGTCTGCAGGATCCCCGGCACGAACATCGGCTCGAAATGGCTGATGGCGCTCGCCGCGTTCTCGTAGTCGATCAGCTCGAGGAGCGAGCTCGGCGCGAAGTCGCTATACCCTCGCCACCACGGGGTCTGCCTCGCCGCCCGGGCCAGGGCGAGCAATTCCTCCGTCCGGGCCTTGTTGGTGATCTCGTAAAGCGGGAGAAGGGCCTTCAGGTCATTGGCGCTGATGCCGGTCTTGGCTTTCTCGATCCGGTTCATCTTGGACAATGACCATTCCATGGCCGTCGCCACTTGCTCCTGGGTAAGGCCTTTATCTTGGCGCGCGGCCCGGAGTTCGTTCCTGAGGCGGCGGCGGTGCATCAAGGGGCTCGCACTGTCTCCCACGGTGATCCCCCTCACCCCGACAGCCTCGGCTTACCGGCGCGGCAGGCGGCTAGCTGACAGTTGCAGATCGATAGGTCGCAGCAAACTTGCGCAAGCCTACCGCCAGCACCATGAGCCACGGGTTGAACTCCTCGGCATGTCGCAGGGTTTAACCTGCCTGCAACCTCTGCCCCACCGGACGCGGCAGGTTGCGCGCAGCCTCATACCCGCCACCGGCCTACGCTGCGCAACCCAATGACGCGCAAGCGTAGATAATACAGCGCACTATGCCAGTGAGTCAAACGAAATCTTCATTCTGACATGCGTCATTTTGACGTTTCCAGATGGACACGATCGGCGCGCATACTAGCTATATGACTAGTTGCACGGGGAGGAGTCAATGGTCCTGCTGATCTTCGTCTTGGGTGCGCTGCTCGGCGTTCTCGCAGGTGGGGCGCTGTGCGTCCGGTACCTGCGGTCCGCCATCGCAGACGATATCGGCCCGCAGCTCCGGCGGCTGCACGCGGACGTCGACCCCCAGCTCCGCCGGATGCAAAACCAGCTCGACAACATCGAGTCGGTCGTCAACCTCGCCCTCGCCACCCGGTACGCCGAGCTGAGCCAGCTCTCCTGGCCCCCGGCGATCCCGGCGCCACGGGCGAACGAGCCTAGCCAGCAGCGCTAGCTGCTGCCGCGCGCCCTGCGGTAGAGCAGGGCCCTTCAGGGACCGAGCGCGGCGCCCGACGACGGCCCGAGATTCACCGCACTGGGAAGCAGGGCTGAGCCCGGCCGGCTAGCCACGGCGCCAGACGACGGATTCCCAGGGGCGGAGCTTCAGGCCGGGTGGTGGCTCGAGCGGGGCGTCACCGTCAATGCTGGTCAGGACGACGGAGGCATCCGCCCAGTCAGCATCCAGGGACAGGTCGGCGTCCACGACGTCGGCGGAGAAGTTGGCCGCGACCAGGAGTTCCGCCTCGGGAGTGCGGCGGAGGAAGGCCCAGATCGCGGGGTGCTCAGGGAGGAGCAGCTCGAACTCGCCGTCGGTGACGACCGGGTCCTCGTGGCGCAGGGCGATCAGGCGGCGGTAGTGCTCAAAGACCGAGCCGGGCTCGCCGACCTGGGCGGCCGCGTTGACCGTGGTGTGGTCGGGGTTGATGGCCAGCCAGGGGGTGCCGGTGGTGAACCCGGCGCCCGGGGAGGCATCCCACTGGACCGGGGTCCGGCCCTGGTCGCGGCTTATCTTGGCCATCGCGGCCAGCAGCGCAGGCAGGTCGGTGCCGGGGCGCTCGGCCGCCTCGGCGTAGAAGCGGAGTGTCTCGATGTCGCGGTAGTCGGTGATCGCGGTGAACGGTCCGTTGGCCATGGCCAGCTCATCACCCTGGTACACATACGGGGTACCGCGGTGCAGGTGCAGGACGGTGGCCAGGGTCTTGGCCGAGGCGACCCGGTGCGCGGCGCTGTCGTCGCCGAACCTGGATACCGAACGGGGCTGGTCGTGATTGCCGTAGTACAGGGAATTCCAGCCTCGTTCGGCCAGGCCCAGCTGCCAGTCCGCCATCGCGGCCTTCAGGTCGGGCAGGTGCAGCGGGAGCAGGTCGAACTTGGTCGCCCCCATCCCCAGCTGGACGTGCTGGAACTGGAACACCATGTCCAGCTCGTGCCGGGCCGGATCGGCGAACAGCACCGCGTCACCGATGGTGACGCCGGGCATCTCCCCCACGGTGAGGACGCGCGCGTCCCGGCCGGCGAATACCGCACCGTACATTTCCTGGAGGAACTCGTGGTTGCGCGGGCCGCAGATGAAGTACTGGCCGGCGGGGCCGTACCGGGATCCGGGGCGGGGCGCGGTGTCCGGCAGAGACGTGTCCTTGCTGATCATGTTGATGACGTCCATCCGGAAGCCGTCCACGCCGCGGTCCAGCCACCAGCGCATCATGGCGTAGACAGCCTGGCGGACCTCGGGGTTCTCCCAGTTCAGGTCCGGCTGCTTGGGGGAGAAGATGTGCAGGTAGTACTGCCCGGTCTTCTCATCAAGGGTCCAGGCGGGGCCGGAGAAGAGGGATTCCCAGTTGGGGGGCGTGTCGCGCCACCAGTACCAGTCCCGCTTGGGGCTGTCCCGGCTGGAGCGGGACTGGATGAACCAGGGGTGCTCGTCGGAGGTGTGGTTGACCACCAGGTCCATGACCAGCTTCATGCCACGGGCGTGCAGCTGCGCGAGCAGCTCGTCCAGGTCGGCGAGCGTGCCGAACAGCGGGTCGATGTCGGTGTAGTCGCTGATGTCGTAGCCGTTGTCGTCCATCGGCGAGCGGTAGACCGGGGACAGCCAGACCACGTCCACGCCGAGGAGGTGCAGGTAGTCGACGTGGCTGATGATGCCGCGCAGGTCGCCGACGCCGTCGCCGTCGGAGTCGGCGAAGCTGCGGGGGTAGATCTGGTAAACGACCCAGCGGCGCCAGTCCTCAGGAGCGGACAAGGCGGGCGATGGCTTCGGAGGCTTCCTTGACCTTGGCGTCGGCGTCGGGGCCGCCGGCCTCGATGGCCTGCGTCACGCAATGGCCGAGGTGGTCCTCGACCAGCCCGAGCGCGACCGCCTGCAGCGCCCGGGTCACCGCGGACACCTGGGTGAGCACGTCGATGCAGTAGGTGTCTGACTCCACCATGCGCTGCAGCCCCCGCACCTGACCCTCGATCCGGCGTAGCCGCTTGAGGTAAGCGTCTTTGTCCTGCGTATAGCCGCGCATGATCCAACTGTAAGGGTTCGGGCAGGCCCGGGGTAACCTCACGGCATGCGCGACGACACCATCGCGGCCTTCCTGGACCAGCTGGCCGCGCGCGTTCCTGCCCCGGGCGGCGGCGCCACCGCCGCCCTGCACGCCGCGCAGGCCGCGGCGCTGCTGGCCATGGTCGCCCGGTACAGCGACGGGTCCAAGTACGACGCCGAGCTGGTTAACCGCATCGTCACCGAGGCCGACGCGCTGCGTGAGGACGCGCTGGCGCTGGCCGAAGCCGACGCGGAATCCTTCCGCGAGGTCGCCGAGGCATACCGGCTGCCGCGGGCGACGGAGCAGGAAACCTCGGCCCGTTCGGCCTCAATATCGTCGGCCCTGGCCGGCGCCGCCCGTCCGCCCGCCGACGTCGTGCGTACGGCGCTCCTCCTGGTCAGCCTGGCCGAGGACCTGTTGCCGGCCGGGAACCGCAACGTGATCACCGACGTGGCCGCCGCGGCCGAGGCGGCCCGCGCCGCCGCGGTCACCGCGCGGCTGATCATCGAGGTCAACCTGAAGGGGATCACGGACCTGGTGCTGCTGGAGGAGTTCGGGACCGCAGCGGCGGTCGCCGACATGGTGGCCGAACGGGCCGACGCGATCGTCGCCGCCGTGCGGGCGGAGATCGCCAGGTGAGCGTGGTTTTGGCGGGGCGGGAGCTAGCCGCCGCGATCCGTTCGGAGACGGCGGCGCGGGCGGCCGAGCTGACCGCGGCGGGGCGGATGCCCACGCTGGCGGTGGTCACCGCGACCGAGGACGACGCCAGCGCCTGGTACGTGCGGACGCTGGCGCGGGCGGCGGCCAAGGCGGGCATCGCCTGCGACGTCACCGACCTGACCCCGGCCGAGCCGGACCGGCCCGGATCGCGGGACGCCACCGTGGAGAGCATCCGGGTAGCGCTGATCGCGCTGAGCGAGAACCCGCTGATCCATGGCATCGCGCTGCAGACGCCGCTGCCCGGCGGGGCGCGGCTGGCCGAGCTGGCGGGTTTGATCGATCCGGACAAGGACGTGGACGGGGCGAACCCTGTGTCGCTGGGGCGGCTGATGACCGGGCTGCCGGGCTTCGCGCCGGCCACCGCCGAGGCGGTGCTGGCGCTTCTGGATCACTACGAGGTGGCGCTGGGCGGGCGGCGTGCGGTGGTGGTGGGACGTTCGGCGGTGGTGGGCAAGCCGGTGGCGCAGTTGCTGATCGCCCGGGACGCGACCGTGACCGTCTGCCACTCGCGGACCGTTGATCTGGCGTCGGTTACTGTAACGGCCGAGGTGCTGGTGGCGGCGGCGGGGCGGGCGGGGTTGGTGGGGCCTGGTTTCGTGGCGCCTGGGGCGGTGGTGGTGGACGTGGGGACCAACGCCACGGAGGACGGCGGGCTGGCCGGGGACGTCGACCCGGCGGTCGCGGAGGTGGCGGGGGCGCTCAGCCCGGTGCCGGGCGGGGTCGGGCCGGTGACCACGGCGCTGCTGCTGCGGCACGTGGTGTCGGCGGCGGCTAATCCTTCGTGACGGGGGGCGCCGAGGCGAGCATGCTGCGGTAGACGGCGATCAGGGCGGACTTCTGCTCGCCGCCGAGGCGCGGGTCGGCGCGGATGGCGTCCTCGGTGCCCGGGACGTTCGGCTGGTCCGTTGCTGTGGCCTCGGCGGGCTCGCCGGCGATCGCGTCGATCAGGCCGGCCTGGGTCATGAGCGTTTCCGCGGAAACGTTGAGCGCCCCGGAGATCGCCTTGAGCACGCGCACCGACGGCTGGTGCAGGCCACGCTCGACCTGGCTGAGGTAAGGATTGGACAGGCTGGTCAGCTCGGCGAGCTGGCGGAGGGACAGGTTGGCGCGCTTGCGCTGCTCCCTGATGAAGGCGCCGAGTGCCTCCCGCTGCGCTTCCCACGGGTCCGTCATGACGGCGCCTCCTCTGGCTTGGTGCTAAGTATAGTACGCGCCAGCCCCGGCGTACCGGGGCTGGCGCGTACTACACGTGCTCGGTCTTACTTGGTGCTGTTCTCGGTGCCCGGGGTCAGCGCGCTCGTCGCCTTGAGGACTTCCTCGGCGAACTTGCGCTGGCTGGCCAGGAGCTGCTCGGCGAAGTCGTAGGCGCTGGCCACGACCTCCTCCGGCTTGGGCAGCTTGTCCGCGAACGGCATGTCGACCGCGGGGACCTTGGGGGTGATGGACTGGACGGTCTCGACCCAGGTCTTGATCGCGTCGATGACGGTCTCCTGGCTCTTGCGGACCGTGTTCAGAACCTCGTTCTGCAGGTCCTGCGTGGGGGTGCTAGCCATGGCCTTGCCTCCTGTAGCCGCTTGCTACGGCGTTGACGTCTTACTTGCTGTCGCTGTTGCCGGGCAGCAGCGGGGCGGCGGCCTTGACCACCTCGTCAGCGAACTTGCGCTGGCTGGTGAGCAGCTTCTCGGCGAAGTCGTAACCGCTGGCCACGACGTCCTGCGGCTTCGGCAGCTTGTCGGCGAACGGCACGTCCATCGTGGGGATCTTGGGGGTGATCGTCTGAACGGTGTCGACCATGGACTTGATCGCGTCGAGGGCGATCTCCTGGCCCTTGCGGACGATCGACAGGAACTGGTCCTGCAGTTCCTGCTGGGTGCTGGTGTTGGCGCTGGCCATTGTCTTTGCCTCCCTGTTGGCTTCTGCTGCTAACTTTACCAAGCATTGCTTGGCATGTCAAGCAGACGTGCTTGATTTATTTCGCGGGCGCTCGACGCTGGCGCGTCAGCTGGTGCCGGTGGCCTTCGGCGCGGGCCGGGGGGTGGCCGGCTTCGGGGTGCTCTTTGCGGTCGCGGGCTTGGCGGTCGCGGGCTTGGGGGCCGCGGGCTTGGGGGCCGCGACCGTCTTTTCGGCCGCCACGGCGGCATCCTTCCTGGTCGCGTCCTTCCAGGCGCGCTTGCCGTTGCCCGGGATCAGCGGCTCGGTGGCCGCCAGCAGGTCCTCGGCGAACTTGCGCTGGTTGGCGAGCAGGTGCTCGGCGAAGTCATAGCCGCTGGCCACGACGTCTTCCGGCTTGGGCAGCCGGTCCGCGAACGGCACGGTGACCGACGGCAGCTTCGGCAGCCGGCCGGCGAGCGGCGCGTAGGCGGACGGCAGCTTCGGGGTGATGGTCCTGACCGTCTCGACCCAGGTCCTGATCGCGCGGATCATGGCTTCCTGGCTCTTGCGCGTGGCGGCCAGGAACTCTTCCGGCAGGTCCCGTGTGGGGGTACTGGGCATGTGTGCCTCCTCGTTAATTACTCTGCAAACTTTACCAAGCATGATTGAGATGTCAAGCGGACGCTTGGCAAATGAAGCGCGCCAACGGCGCTCCGCGGGCGGCGGGCTAGCGGAAGGGCGGCGCTGGCAGGAGCAGCTCCGCTGGCGGAGATGCGCTTCCGGCGCTGGTAGGCACGCTGGGAACTGCTGCTCGGGTCGCCGCGGTTCGTGCTCGGCGCCCGTTCGGCTAAATTCCCGACTCCCATGGGAAGCGGGGCGCAAACCTCGGAGAAGGCCGGCCGGACCCCGGTGGCATCTCCTACGCGGCGTAGGAGTTGACTGGGATCGTGATGGTTCTGTCGCTCGCGGGCGCTGCGGGGGCCGTCACCGCGGCCCCCGTTGATCAGCGCTACCTATTCGAGGCGCGCCAGATGCAGGCGCTCTCGCTCGCCGTGCACATCCCGCTGGTCTGCTTCGGCATCGCCTTCCCGGCCCTGGTCCTGTTCGCCGAGTGGCGCTACCTGCGCACCGGGGACGCCCTGTACCGGACGCTGGCCCGGCGCTGGTCCAAGATCATGCTGGCGCTGTTCGCGGTGGGGGTCGTGACCGGAACGATCCTGTCGTTCGAGCTGGGGCTGCTGTGGCCGGTGTGGATACAGGACTTCGGCAACGTGTTCGGCCTCGGGTTCACGCTGGAGGGGTTCTCGTTCTTCGTCGAGGCCATCTTCATCGGGATCTACGTGTACGGCTGGGACCGGCTCAAGCCGCGGCTGCACTTCGCGAGCGGCCTGCCGATCGCGCTGGCCGGGATCACCGGCTCGATGTTCGTCATCGCCGTCAACGCCTGGATGAACCACCCCACCGGGTTCCGGCTGTCCGGCGGGCGGGCGGTGGACGCGCACCCGTGGTCCGCGCTGTTCGCCAACCCGTTCTTCTGGAGCGAGTACGTGCACATGTACTTCGCGGGGTACATCGTGTGCGGCTTCCTGATGGCGGGCGCGTACGCCTGGGCGATCCTGCGCGGGCGGCAGGGCCGGTACGAACGGACCGCGCTGGGCATCTCGCTGTCCGCGGCGGCCGTGGCCGCGCCGCTGCAGGTCGTGGTGGGCGACTGGGCGGCCAGGGACGTGGCGCAGGCCCAGCCGGTCAAGCTGGCCGCGCTGGAAGGGCTGGCGGTGACGACCAGGGGCGCGGCCGAGCACCTGCTCGGCTGGTACAACGGGCACGCGGTGGTGTACGGGATCGAGATCCCGCGGCTGCTCTCGCTGCTCGCCTTCCACAACCCGAACGCCACGGTCAAGGGCCTGAACATCGTCCCGCTGGCCGACCAGCCGCCGGTGAACGTGGTCCGGTTCGCCTTCCAGGCCATGGTCGGCATCGGCACGCTGCTGGCCCTGCTCGGCCTGGTCTACCTGTACCTGCGGCTGCGGCGCGGGCGGCTGCCGACGGCCCGGTGGTTCTGCTGGGCAGTGGTGCTGGCCGGGCCGCTGTCCGTGGTGGCGCTCATCTCGGGCTGGATCACCACCGAGGTGGGCCGGCAGCCGTGGATCGTCTACGAGGTGATGCGGGTCGACGCCGCGGTGACGGGGGCTCACTTCATCCCGTTCGGCTACGGGGCGCTGTGGGTCGTGTACATCGGGCTGGGCGGCGCGATGGTCTGGCTGCTGCGGGGGTTCAGCAAGGTGCCGCTGGAGCCCGTGCCGCTGGAGCCCGCGCCGCTGGAGCCTGGGGGCCACGATGCTGGCTGACGTGCCGATGGTGTTCATCCTGGTCGGGATCACCGCCTACACCGTCCTGTCCGGGGCGGACTTCGGCGCGGGGCTGTGGACGCTGGTCCCGGGCGGCGGGCAGGCGAGCGCGGTTGCGACCCGGGACCACACCCGGCACGCCATCGGGCCGGTCTGGGAGGCCAACCATGTCTGGCTGATCTTCGTGCTGACGGTCGCGTGGACGTGTTACCCGGTCGCGTTCGGCTCCATCGCCTCCACCCTGGAGATACCGCTGCTCATCGCCGCGATCGGCATCATCTTCCGGGGGACCGCATACGCGCTGCGGAGCCAGTTCTCGGATGATGAGGAGCGCGGGGTGCGGCTAGTGGAGTACCTGTTCGCGCTGTCCTCGGTGCTCACGCCGTTCGCGCTGGCCACGGTGATCGGCGCGATCGCGACCGGGCGGGTGCCGGTCGGCAACGCCCGCGGCGACCTGGTCACGTCCTGGCTGAACCCGGTCTCGGTGCTGGCCGGGGTGCTCGCGGTGGCCTTCTCCGGGTACCTGGCCGCGGTCTACCTGGCCGCCGATGCCCGTCGTCTAGCCGAACGGACCCTGGCGCGTGACTTCCGTGTCCGGGCTCTTGCCTCTGGCGTGGTGGCCGGCGCGCTGGCTCTCGCCGGGCTGCTGGTGATCCGCGCGTCGGCCGGCTCGCTGTGGCACGGGCTGACCAGCGGGCTGGGGCTGGCGCTGGTGATCGTCAGCGCGCTGGCCGGGATTCTGACCATGGTGCTGGTGTGGCTTGAGCGGTTCGGGCCGGCCCGGGCCTCGGCGGCGCTCGCGGTGGCGGCGGTCATCGGGGGCTGGGCCGCCGCCCAGGAGCCGCAGGTGCTGCCGGGGCTGACCGTCAGCCAGGCCGCGGCGGGACGGTCGACGCTGATCGCGACCATCGTCGGGGTGGCTGTGGGCGCAGTGGTGCTGGTCCCGTCGCTGGCCGTGCTGTACTCGCTGGTGCTGCGCGGGCGGCTGGATACCACTGTGGTCTCGGATTCTGCGGCGGCCGCGCCGGCCTCGGGTGAGGTGCGGCCCGGTGCGACCGGGGGCCGGTCCCCGCGGGGTCTGCTGGCCGCGGCTTTCGCGGTCGCGACCCTGGTGGCGGGGACCGGGCTGCTGGTCTTCGCCGACCCGGCCTGGGCGCACGGCCTCGGCGCCGTGGCGCTGATCGCCTGCGCGGTGACGGTCTTCGGGCTGGCGTCGGGCTAGGTGGGCGGCAGGCCGAATCTTTGGAGCACGCTCCTGGTGAAACGGGTCATCGCCTGGATGCGGTCGCCGCTGAGGGTGAGCACGAGCAGCCCGTTGGCGTGCGCGTCCTCGGGTCTTGCCGGCTCGCGCAGGTAGGCGCCGAAGGCGAGCTGGCCGTTGGCCCGGGTGGGGACGAGCCGGTAGGTGCGCCCGTCGCGGAACGCGATCTGGGTCAGGAAGCGGGCGATCGGGCCGTGGCCCTGGTACTCCAGCGGCGCCGGCGGCATGGTCAGCCAGGCGTCGTCGGTGAACAACGCGACGAGGCCGTCCACGTCGCCGGCCTCGTAGGCGCGGGTGAGCCGCTCGACGAGCTGCTTCTCCCGGGCGGATTCCGGTCCGGTGCGCCCAGTCCGCGGCGGCCCCGGTGTCTGTAGTGGTATGTCTACCTACCTGTTCACGTTCCGCCCGCCGGCGGGGTACGCACCGTCGGCAGATACGTTCGGCGCCTGGGCGAGCTGGCAGTTCGAGCTCGGGGCGCGGCTCAAGGACCGCGGCAACCCGGGGTTCGCGGCTTGCTCGCTGGGCGCCCGCGTCGCCGACACCACGCTGGGCGGCTACTCGCTGATCCGGGCCGGCAGCCTGGACGCGGCGGTGGCGCTGGGCCGCGGCTGCCCGATGCTGACCGACGGCGGCGCCGTCGAGATCTGCGAGCTGACCAGCCATGATGAACGCTTCGACCAGTGGCTCGACACGATGGGAGGCCGCAGTGACTGAGATCGCCCCGGTCGAGGCGACGGTTTGGGTTCCGGCCGTGCCCCCGGAGGTCTTCAGTTATTTCACCGATCCCGCCCGGTACGTGCGGTGGATGGGCAGCGAGGCTGACCTCGAGCCGGTGCCCGGGGGGGTGTACCGGGTCCGGATGGCCGACGGGTTCTCCGCGGCCGGCCGGTTTCTCGCCGTCGAGCCGCCCCACCTGGTGGTTTTCAGCTGGGGGTTTGCCGATGACGAGGCGGCTTCGCGGACCAAGGGCGCTGAGGCGGACGACGCCGGTGCCAGCGCTATGCCGGCCGGCAGCACGCGGGTCACGGTCACGCTCGACGAGGAGGACGGCGGCACCCGGCTCACGCTCCGGCACGAGAACCTGCCCAGCGACTCACTGCGCGAGGGCCATGACGTCGCATGGAACACGTACCTGCCGCGGCTCGCCGTTCGCGCCGCGGGCGGAGATCCAGGTCCCGACCCGCACGCCTGAGAATGGACCGCCTGACGCGCGACCTGATGCGGCTGTGGCGGCCGGCACCGCGGACCAGATCATCGACAGCACGCCGGCCCTCGGCGATATGTGCTACCCGAAGGCCGTTGCGTCGGTATCTGGTATCTGATCGAGATATATCGGTCCTGGGGGTCGGTGATACCCAGACCTAATCTTGGGGTATCAAGCGACTAGCGGGGCGAAAAGCCATGCCCCCGGAACGCGTACGGAGGTCATGGATGCGTCGCCTGTGGATGTCTTTGCTGCTCGTGCCGGTCTTGGTAGCGGCCATGGCCTCCGCGGCCTGGGCCTCGCCAGCAGCGCCCGCGGCCCGCACCGCACCCGCGGCCCGCACCGCGCCGGCCCAGGCCCTGCAGCCCGGCATGAATGGCTCCGCGGTCAAGGCGCTGCAGCGGCGACTGGCCGCGCTGAAGTACTATCCGGGCTCGATCGACGGCAACTTCGGCACCAGCACCCTCGAGGCGGTGTGGGCGTTCTACGAGGTGCAGGGGCTGACGCCGCACAACTACGTGAGCTCCGCGATGAAGCGCGCGCTGGCCCATCCGCGGGCGCCCAGGAAACTGGTCAGCCACGGCGGCGCCAACCGGATCGAGGTCAGCCTGTCCCGCGAGGTCCTCGTCCTCTACCGCAACAACCAGGTCCAGCTGATCAGCCACGTGTCGACCGGCGGGCACTACCACTACTGCTCCCCCGGCGGCGGCTGCGGCTTCGCGGTGACGCCGACCGGGAATTACCGCACGGTCGTGTTCATGCGCGGCTGGGTGCACGTGCCGCTGGGCGAGATGTTCAACCCGGTGTTCTTCATCGGTACCGCGTTCGCCATCCACGGCGACACCGACGTGCCGCTGGCCCCGGTCTCGCACGGCTGCGTCCGGATCCCGATGGACATCGCGAGCTTCTTCCACAAGCTGGTGAAGATCCCCGGCGAGCCGGTTTACATCCGGTAACGGACGAGCCGGGAACCTAGCGGGGCCAGACGAGAACGGCGAGGACCGCGCCGGCGATCATGAACGGGCCGAACGAGATGGGCTGTTTCCTGCCCGCCCGCCGGCTCACCAGAAGCGCCCCGGCGCATATCGCGCCCAGCCACAACCCGGCGAAGCCGCCCGCGAGCAGCAGGCGCCAGCCGAACCAGGCCAGCAGCGTGCCCAGGCTGGCCGCCAGCTTGACGTCGCCCAGGCCCATCCCGGAGGGGCTGACGAGCATCAGGAGCAGGTAGAAGCCGGCCAGGGCGAGGCCACCGAGCAGGGCCCGGAACAGCGCGGACCAGGGCCCCCCGGCCGCGGCGGAAATCAGCAGGAGCAGTGCGGTGCCCGCGTAGGCGGCCCCGGTGAGCGGGTCGGGCAGCCGCTGGACGGCGATATCCGTCCAGGCCAGCGGGACGGCACAGGCCGCCAGCCAGCAGGCCGCGGCCAGGACGAGGGTCGCGTGGTCGGGATGGACGCGGGCCGCGAGCGCGCCGAGCAGGACCGCCGTGACGGCGCCGGCGGCCAGCGCGGGCGGCCGCGGAGAGATGCCGAGCCGGCCGATGACCGCGCGCTGCGGCCAGCCGGCCAGCAGGCCTGCCGCCGCCGCAGACGCGATCAGCTCCGGGTGCACGGGGTAATTCTGCCGGCTGAGGCTGGGCGGGCTGGGCCTGGTGCACCATCGCCAGCGAGCGCGACAGCTCGATGCAGCCGATGGCGATGGCGAGCACGGCGACGATCTCGATGACGAGCAGCCCGCCGCCGGTGTTAACTTCCTCGCCGAGGACCGTCACCCCGTAGCAGGCGCTGATCAGCGCGTCGCCGAGGGTGAGCGGCGGCTGGACGGCCACCAGCGAGCCGGCCTGCAGGGCGTTCTGCAGCAGGAACAGCGCGCCGACCCCGGCGACCGCGGTCCCGTAGAGCTCCCAGGAGCTGAAGAACGCGGCGACGCTGATGTCCAGGGCCGCCACCGCGCTCTTCAGCAGCGTCGCGGTCAGCGCGTAGCCGCAGGCCGCGGCCAGGCCGAACGCCGCCCCGCGGGCGTTCCCGCTGGTCCTGACGCCGATGGTGATCACTATCGCCTCGAAGCAGCCGGTGACGATGAGCGCCGCGGCCCAGACCTTGAGGCTGGCGCTCGTCCCCCCGCCCGACGGAGCGGCTGCCGCGAGTCCGCCGCCGAGGGCGACCGTGACCAGGCCCACGGCCCACCAGGTCCGCCGCGGCAGCTTGCGATGGGCCAGCCTGCTCGCCACCAGCAGGGTGAACGGCAGTTCGATGATGAAGATCGGCTGCACCAGCGCGACCGGACCGGTGGCCAGCGCGATGGCCTGGCACACCGAGGCCACCAGGACCATGCCGATGCCGGCCAGCCACACCTTGCGCTTGATCAGGTAGCTGAACAGCGACAGGTGCAGTGTCTTGGCGGCAGGCGCGGTCGAGGCGGCCATCCGCTGCAGGACAGACGCCAGGCCGTTGAACAGCGCCGTCAGCAGCGCGAACAAAACCGACACCACCGCGGCATCGTAGCGTTATAACCGGCCAGGGTGTTAAACGCCACGGGCGGCGGGGCGGAATCGGAGCCGGCCGATTCAGCGCGGCTGACTGACGTAGCTGCCGCGCTTGGACACGGTGAAGATCAGCCCGCCCTCGCGGAGCAGCCGCAGCGCGTGCAGCACCGTGTCCCGGCCCACGCCGTAATCCTGCTGCAGGGCCTTGACCGAGGGCAGCGGTCCGCGGCGCCACTCCCCCGCCCTGATCCGGCGGGTCAGGATGGCGGCGAGCTGTTGATAGGCCGGCTCCGGCAAATCGGCATCAACCGTACCAAGTTCGGTCACGGCAATAACTTAGCAGACCAAACTCAACCAGAGTACGTATCTGAACTGGACTGGTCTGATCTGATTTGGTAACGTGATGATGGATCCCAAAGGGGGGATGACAGCTCCGGTACCGGCTCCCAGTCCCAGTACCGGAGCTGTCTAACGTCCGGGCTCTGTCGTCCGGGGAAGGGAAGCCGACCCGGCGACACGGAAGATGCGCAGCTGCAGGGCCAGCGTCGCGTAGTAGCCGACCAGCGTGGACAGCTCGACCAGGGCCCGCTCGCCGAGGACCGCCACGGCGGCGTTGTAGTCCTGGTCGTCCAGGTCGGCGGCCGGGCCGGTGAGCGCCCGGACCACCGAGTAGGCGACCTGCTCCTGCTTGTCGGCGAAGCCGGGATCGTCACCGGCCCGCAGCGCGTCGATCTCCGCGTCGGTGAGCCCGGCCTCGCGCCCGATCGGCTCGTGCGAGGCACGCTCGTACGCGCTGTCCCAGACCTGCGCCACTACCAGGATCGCCATCTCCCTGATCCGCGGGGCTAGCTCGGTGCGGAACCTGATGGCCGCGCCGAGCTCCTGCAGCGCGTGCCCGACGGGCGGTGCGTAGAGCATCGCGTTGAACGGGCCGGCCAGGCCGCCCGCGCCGCTGGAGAGGGCGACCGCGCGCGGCCCTTGGCCGCGCGGGCCGCTCAGGATCTCCCGGTACAGGTCCAGTTGCTCGGGGGTCATCTCCTCCGAGGACAGGACAGCAAGGCGCATCGGCATTCCCTCGCTTTCGTCTCGAAGGTACTCCTTCCCACCGTGGCCGGGGCATGCACCACAGCCCGTTCGGAATAATGATCTTCTGGAACGAGTGCCCGGGGCACGGGGGCAGCAGACGGCCACCGGTCCGCCGGTCACGTGACTGAGGCGCCCGCTACGTGCTAGAGCGACCGCTACGGGTTAGGACGTCCGGCGGGTGGTCAGGGTGTTCACCGTGACGGCGGCGAGCAGGACGGCGGCTGTCCACATGTTTTGGGCCGCGGCTCCCAGGCCGAGCAGCTGCAGGCCGTTGTAGATCACGGCGACGATGACCCCGCCGAGGACCGCGCCCAGCATCTTGCCGCGCCCGCCGAACAGGCTGGTGCCGCCGATGACCGCGGCGGCAACGGCGTACAGGACGTTCTGGCCGCCATTGACGTTGCTGGAGACCGAGCCGAGGAGGGAGGCGTAGATGATGCCCATGATGCCCGCGGTCAGGCCCGCCAGCGTGAACGCGATGACCCGGATCCGGCTCAGGTTGATGCCGGCCCGCCTGGCCGCCTCGGCGTTCCCGCCGATGGCGTAGACGTACCGGCCGAAACGGGTGCGGCCGAGCAGGAAGCTCCAGGCGATGAGCACCACCAGGACCACCAGGACCACCCACGGCACGCCGCGCACCGCGACCGCGATGCCGCGGTTGGTGTTGCCGACTAGCACCACGACCACACCCGCGACCGCTATCACGGCGACCTTCAGCCAGGTCACGCTGGCGGGGGGCGCGGCGAGCTTGCTCGCCCGCCTGCGGCTGTCCCGGACGACCAGCAGCGCGCCGCCCAGCACCACGGCGGCCGCCATGACGACCCAGCCGGCCGCCGGGCTCATGGCGCCGCCCTCGATGTCGGACAGGACGTTGCTGTACAGCCTGATGCTCCCGCCGGAGCCGGGCGCGGCCGCAGTGATAATGAACAGCAGGAAGCCCTGGGCAAACAGCAAGCCGGCCAGCGTGACCACGAAGGACGGCAGGCGGAGCCGGGTGATGATCACGCCCTGAACCCCGCCGAAGGCCGCGGGGAAGGCCAGGCCGACCAGCACCGCGAGAGGCCACGGGGCAGGATTGGGCGGCACCAGCAGCCAGCAGGTGAACACCCCGCCGATCACGGAGGTGTAGCCGATCGACAGGTCGATCTCGCCGAGCAGCAGCACGAACACCTCGGCCATGCCCAGCGTCACGATCCACGCCGCCTGCGTCAGCAGGTTGACCAGGTTGCCCGCGGACAGGAACAGCGAGCTGCGGGCCTGGAAGTAGATGACGATGGCGACCAGGCCGAGAATGACAGGCAGGGCGCCGCTCTCGCCGCTGCGGACCCGAGCCCACCAGATCTTGACGTACTCGCCGAACGAGTCGGCGATGATCTCCGGGGCGGCGACCGCCGCGGTCTGCGTCGCAAGCTCGGCCTCTTCGGCGGCCTCGGGCGGCGGCTGCTGGAGTTCAGTGCTCACTGGAGCTCCCTGATGAGGGCTCGGCCGGGACTGCGGCGAGGCGCTTCGAGGTACCCGTGGTCATCAGGTCGACGATCGACTCGCTATCGTACTGGGCCAGCGGCCCGACGGCGACCAAGCGGCCCAGGCGCAGCACCGCCACCCGGTCCGCCACCGCCTGGACGTCGTTCAGGTTGTGCGAGATGACAATCACGGCGATGCCCTCTTCCTTAAGCTGGTGGATAAGGTCGAGCACGACGCGCGTCTGGGTGACGCCGAGCGCCGCGGTCGGCTCGTCCATGATCACCAGCTTGGCCTGGCGCAGCACGGCCTTGGCCACCGCGACGGCCTGGCGCTGGCCGCCGGACAGCGACCCCACCGGCTGCCGGACCGAGCGGATCGTCACCACGCGTAGGTCGGCCAGGGTGCGCTTGGCCTGGGTCTCCATGGAGACCTCGTCCAGCACCCAGAACTTGACCGGCTCCTGGCCGAGGAACATGTTCTGCACGATGTCCAGATTGTCAGCCAGAGCGAGATCTTGGTAGACGGTGGCGATGCCGAGGTTGGTGGCGTCCTTCGGGGAATGCAGGCGGACCGGGTGGCCCTGCCAGATGATCTCACCGTGATCCTGCGGCCAGATGCCCGCGATCGTCTTGATCAGCGTGCTCTTGCCCGCCCCGTTGTCACCGACGATCGCGGTCACCTGCCCGGCGGGAATGTCCAGGTCGATGCCCATCAGAGCGCGCACCGGGCCGAAGTGCTTTTCGACGTCGACCAGGCGCAGCAGCGGCTCGTCGCCGTTCCTGCCCGCGCTGGCGGGAGCCTGGGTGAAGGCGGTTTCGGCGCGGGCGGCGGCGGTTTCGGCTTCGGCGGCGGCGGTTTCGGCCTGGGCCGCGGCGACCTCGGCTTGGACGGCGGCGGCCTCGGCGGTGTTCTCGCCACCGGCGGGGTTTGGGTCGCCGGGGGTGCCGGGCTCGGGGGCGTGAGACTCTTGAGCCCCGCGGGTCTGCGGGGGCTGGCTGGAATCGGGAGCCGACGCCCGGCCCGCGGTTGCGGGCCGGGCGTCATCCGCGCTCGGGGTGGTCACCGGGCGGGCCTCCTCGCGGTCAGCCAGCCGATGCTCGTGGAGTTCAGCCAGCTGGTGTTCATTACGAGATCCCGTAGGTCTTGCAGAGCGTCGCGTAGCGTCCGACGCACAGCTGCGCCACCTTCACGAACTGGTCCGCGACGACGGTCGAGGCCATGTTGGCCGTTGTGACCCACTTCGGCGTGAGCAGCACCGACGGCACCGCGACGCTGGCCTTCGTGTCCTGGGTGCTGCCGTTCACCAGAGTGCTCGGCGGGGTCTTGCCGGCCCGCACGAACATGGCCAGCGCCACCGCGGCCTCCGCCTCCAGGTAGATCGGCTTGTAGACCGTGCCGCACTGGTAGCCGGCCAGGATGTTCTGCAGCCCGATCGTGGTCGCGTCCTGGCCGGTGGTCGGGAAGGTCTTGGCCTTGACGCCCTGCGTCTGCAGGTAGTGAATGATCCCGGCCGCGTTATCGTCGTTCGGGGTGAGGACGGCGTTGATGTTCTTGTGCGCGGTGAACTGCTGCTGGAACTCGCTCAGCGCGACCGTCGGCGTCCACGTCCCGGCCGGCGTGCCGACCAACACGTAACTGCCGCCCGAGAAGTGCGGCTGGAGCACCGCGTCGTACCCCTGGGCGAACAGGGTGGCGTTGTTGTCGGTCGGGTCGCCCTTCATCACCAGCACGTTGGGCTTGCTGACGCCCCAGGCGGAGGCACAGGCCACGAACCCCTGGCCGATCTTCGTGCCGACCAGGACGTTGTTGAAGCTGACGTAGTACTGGCGGCTGCCGCCGAGGACCAGCCGGTCGTAGTCGATGACGGCGACGCCGTGGGATTTGGCCAAGGTCTCGATCTGCGCCCCGACCCCGGGGGTCAGCTGGTCCAGGAGCAGGACGCTGGCTCCCTTGGTGATGGCCGTCTGGGCATCGGAAAGCTGGGTGGCTTCACTGCCCTGCGCGTTCTGCACGGAGAACTGCGAAGCCGAAAGACCCGCCATTGTCAGCGCCTGCGTCAGGTACGGCGCGTCGAATTGGACGTACCGGGCCGAGGTGACGGTGTCCGGGAGGAGGACGGCCACGTTACCCTTGCCCGCGGCGACGAGGGGCTTCAGCGCCGACAGCGCGGAAAAGGTCCGGTCGAATTGGGTCACCGAGATCGACACCGACACCGCTGAGGAGCTGGCACTGGCACTGGTACTGGTGGTACTGGTGGGTGTGCTAGAGGAGGAGCTGCTGCTGCAGGCGGCAGCGGCGAGGCACAAGGCCAGCGACACTGACGTTACAACAGCCCCTTTCCTGGCCATCTGAATCATTTGAACCACCTCGCGTCATAAAAGGGAGGTGCCGCATCCAGGCATGCGATAGCGTCGCTGGCCCGGCGGAACTTCGCGGCGTAAGCGTCTTAACCAAGACCCTAGAGGGTCAGGAATTAACGAGGCCTTAACATCGGCGGCGATTCGTGAAGATGCCGTGAACAGCAAGCTTTTCGTGTTCATCCTGATTCATGTTCGTCATCTTCATGTTACCCCTGGCCGTTTTTAGGGCTTCGCGGGGCCGGCTGCTCGTTAACTCCGGAGCCAGGCGGTAGCCAGCCCGCGGCTGGGTGAGGATGAGCGGCGCGCTCTCCTCCGTCTCGAGCTTGGCTCGCAGCCGCCGCACGTAGACGCGCAGGTATTCGGTCTCGGTCTCGTACCCGTGGCCCCACACCCGGCGGAGCAGGTGGGCGTGGGTCAGCAGCTTGCCCCGGTTGACGGCGAGCTCGCGCAGCAGGGCGAACTCGGTGGGGGTCAGGTGCACCGGCTGCCCGTTCTGCCGCACCTGCTGCAGGGCCAGGTCGATGACGATGTCGCCGACCACGATCACCTGCGGCGCCTGCTGCTCGGTGGGTGCGGCCGGGCGGGTGCGGCGCAGCGTCGCGGTGATCCGCGCCAGCAGTTCCTCGATGCTGAACGGCTTGGTCATGTAGTCGTCGGCCCCCATGTGCAGGGCCGTCACCTTGTCTCGTTCACCGCCGCGGGCCGATACCACGATGATGGCGACCGGCGAGCGCTCGCGGATCTGGCGGCAGAGCTCGAACCCGTCGGCTTCGGGGAGCATCAGGTCGAGGAGCACGATATCCGGGTCCTCGGTCTCGAGCAGCTGAAGGGCTCGCATGCCGTCCACACTGACGACGGTGTCGAAACCGCGGACGGCCAGGTTGGACCGGATCAGGTCGACGATGTTGGGGTCGTCCTCCACCACCAGGGCGCAGGTCTTGCGGGTGTCCTCGGTTGTCGCTGTCATTCCCTGACCCCCTGGATCCGGTCTGAGTGGTCTGATCTGCGGGGTCCCTGCGCCCGGGCGGCCTCGAGAACCTCGGCCTCGACCGGCAGGTACACGCTGAAGCAGGTGCCCTTGGGCCGCGCGGTCAGCTCCAGGCGGCCGCCGTGCGCCTGCACGATGCCCTTCGCGATGGACAGGCCAAGTCCGGCGCCGACGCTCTTCCGGCCACCGCCACCGACCCGTACACTGCCACCGCCATTGCCGTTGCCATTGCCGCTACCGCTGCCGTTGCCTACGGTCGTGGTCGCGATGCCGGTCGTGGTTGCGGTCGCGGTCGTGCGGGAGCGGCGGGCCGGTTCGAACGGCGCGGCGGCCAGTTCCGGCGGCAGGCCCAGGCCGTCGTCAAGCACCCTGATGATCACCTCGGCCGGCCCGGCCTCGGCGGTCACCTGCACCCGGGTTCCTGGCGGGTTATGGCCGAACGCGTTGTTCAGCAGGTTCACGAAGACCTGCTCCATCCGGTCGTGGTCGGCCCACACCACGGGCAGGCCTGCGTCGCAGGTCAGCGCCACCGAGACCGCATGGTCCGGCGGCAGGCAGGCGATCGCCGCCTCGATCACCAGGCGCATGTCGCACCAGTCCCGCTGCAGGCGCATGATGCCCGACTCGATCGCGGAGAAGTCGAGCAGGTCATCGACCAGCCGCCCGAGACGCGCGGACTCGGCCGCGATCCGGTCCAGGAAGCGCTGCTGGGAGTCGCCGTCCCAGGTCACGTCCGGCTGCATCAGGCTGGACGCGTAGCCCCTGATGGCGGTCAGCGGGGTGCGCAGCTCGTGGCTGAGCCGGGACAGGAAACCGCGCTGCAGCTCCTGCGACCGGCGCAGGGCCGCCGCCTCCTGGTGCGCGTGACCCGCCTCCTCGCGCTCGAGCGCGAGCCGCAGCGAGTTCGCCGCGTCCTCCATCAGCGCCGTCTCTTCCTTGGTCGGCGGGACCCGTCGCCAGCTGGCCAGCAGCACCGTGGGGCCGTCGACCGCCATGAACGCCACCGCCCGGGCCCGGTGCCTGCGGCTGCTGCGCAGCTGCCGGGCCACGCCGTCCGGGTGGGCGCTGGATAGGGCATCGCCGGCCATCTCGCGCAGCGAGGGCGCGGCGGCGGCCGGGTCGGTGCCGTCCGGCCCGGCGTAGGCTCGCCAGCGGGCAGGCTGGCCCGCGGGCTGGGTGATCAGCGCCACCTCCTCGGCCTGCAGGCCACGGCGCAGCGACTGGAGCGCCATGACCAGGCCCTCGCTGACCAGGACCGGACCCGCCAGCGTCTCCAGCATCTCCCTGATCGTCTCCAGCACCCGGTTCCTGGTCGTCACCTGGTCCAGCAGCCGGTCCCGTTCGATCGCGTTGGCGGCGTAGCCCGCGTAGACGGTGACCAGGTCGAGCTCGTCGCGCTGCGGCGCGCCGTGCTTGTCGCGGAAGACCGTGATCACGCCGCTGAGCCCGGTCGGCCCGAGGACAGGGACCGACCACGAGCTGGCCACCTTGACCGTCTTGGCCAGGTTGCGGAAGCTCCGCCAGGCCACGCCGGCGCGCACGTTGTCGGCGATGACCGGGCGCTCGTCGGCTGCGGCCAGGCCCACCGGCCCGCCGCCCGGCCCGAACGGCAGCCGGGCCCACGGTTCGAGCTGGCCGGACGTGAAGCCGAGCGACGCGGCGCAGAACAGCGTCCGGTCGCTGACCAGGTGAATGCTCAGCCGCTCGCTGCTGAGCGCGGCGCCGAGCGCGGACAAGATCAGCGACAGGCTCGACGACGGGTCCGCGGAGACCAGCCGGTCGGTGAGCCCGTGCAGCCGGGTGAGCTGGCGGCGCGCGGAGGAGTCGACCTGCTGGCCGGAAACCAGCGCCACCACGTCATCGGGGTGCGTGTCGGCCGGGCGCAGGTCCGCGACGATCCGGCCCTGGCGCAGCACTACGATGCGGTCGGCGAGCCGGAACATCTGGTCGATGTCGTGGCAGGCGAGCAGGATGGTGGTGCCCTGCTCCCGCAGGCTTATGATCAGCTCTTCGACCTGGGCCGACTCCTTCACGCCCAGCGACGCGGTGGGCTCGTCGAGGGCCAGCAGCCGCGGCCTGCGGCCCATGGCCCGGGCCACCGCCACGAGCTGCCGCTGGCCGCCGGACAGCCACCGGACGCTGCGGGTGGTATCCGTCAGCGGGATGTGCAGCTCGGCCAGCAACGAAGCGGCCGTCGCGTGGAAGCGAGTGTCCGACAGCAGGAGCCGCTTGGACTCCCGGCCGAGCATGATGTTGGCCGCGATGTCCAGGTTGTCGCACAGCGCCAGGTCCTGCCAGACCACCGAGGTCCCCAGCCGGGCCGCCGCGGCCGGATCCGCTGGCACCCGCTTGCCGCCGAGGTAGATCTCGCCGCTTGCCGGGACCACGTCGCCGGCGATGCAGCGCACCAGGGTCGTCTTGCCCGCGCCGTTCTCGCCCGCCAGGGCGACGAGTTCGCCGCTCTGGACGCTCAGGTTGATGTCCTCCAGGGCACGGAGCTGACCGTAGCTGAGGCTCAGCCCGGACACGGTGAGCAGCGGGGTAGCCCCGGATTCGGCTCCGGCTGGTGCCGCCGGGCCGGTGTCCCGCAGGGTGTCTCCGGCCGTAGCGCCGGCCCGGTGCCTGGCATCCCTGGCGGCGTTCCTGGCCGCGTTCCTAGCCGCGACGAGAGAACCGGTCATGCCGTCATTGTGTGGCCTCAATCGTGCGCTTGGCCACAAAGTTCACCTACCATGCGGACCTGACCAGGGATTTTCACGGTTTTTAAATATTATGCGGGTTGACGCATGACTAGGAGAGGAGCCGGCTGTGCTCGTCGCGTTTTCCGTTACGCCGCTCGGCACCGGGGAGGCGGTCGGCGAGGTGGTGGCCGAGGCGGTCCGGGTGGTCCGGGAGAGCGGCCTTCCCAACCAGACCGACGCCATGTTCACCACCATCGAAGGCGACTGGGACGAGACGATGGCGGTGGTCAAGCGGGCAGTGGACGCCGTCGCGGCCCGGGCGCCGCGGGTGAGCGTGGTGCTCAAGGCGGACATCCGGCCGGGCGTCACCGGCGCGCTCACCGCCAAGGTCGAGGCCGTGGAGCGCTACCTGGAAGCCTGAACGGGCGGAGCGCGGGGTCTTCAGACGCCGAGGACGCGGAGCAGGGCGGTGACCGCGGCGGCGGCCAGGACGACGACGAGGAACGGGGCCTTGCGCCAGGCTAGGACGCCTGCGACCAGGACGCCGGCCGGGCGGGCGAAGCCGGAGAAGCCATGGCCTTCGGTCAGCGCGGTGGTGGCGACCAGGGCGGCCAGCAGGATCACCGCGGCGGCCTCGAGCAGCTTGGCGGCCCGGGGCGGGAAGGTGATCCGGGCGCGCAGCAGCTGCCCGGAGAGGCGGAAGGTGTAGGTGCCGGCGGCCAGGGTGGCCAGGCCGGCCACGACCAGGGTGGTGGGCTCCTTCACGGCGTCGTCCCGGCCTGGGCCCCCACCGGGTGGCCGGGCTCCGGGGTCGCGGCAGGCTCCGGGGTCGCGGCGGGCTCCGGGGTCGCGGCGGGCACCCGGATCAGGAGCAGCAGCGCGACCAGGGCCAGCAGGACCGGCAGCCCGGCGGGCAGGAACCGGGTCGCGGCCAGCGCGATGCCCGCGCCGGCCAGCGCGGCGCGCCGCGTCCTGGCGTCCCGCAGGTCCTTGACGATCAGCGCCAGGATCACCGCCGGGAACATCGCGTCCAGGCCGAACGCATTGGTGTTGTGCACCGCGGAACCGATCAGCCCGCCGATCACGGCGCCGCCGGGCCAGCAGGCCAGGACGCCGAGGCCGCAGGCCCGGTAGGCGGCGCGCTTGCGGGGCAGGTCCGGCTGGGCCAGGGCGAAGACCACGCTCTCGTCGTTCATCACGTGGGTACCGAGCAGCCGGCCCCAGCGCCGACCGGTCACGCCGGCCGGCAGCGCCAGGCCGTAGGGCAGGTGGCGGGAGTTGACCAGCAGGCCGGCCAGGGCCGCGGCGATCGGGCTGCCGCCCGCGGCGACGATCCCGACGAACAGGAACTCCGACGCGCCGGCCAGCACGAGCACGCTCAGTACGGCGGGCACCCAGAGCGGGAGCCCAGAGGCGACCGCGATGGCGCCGTAGGACAGGCCGATGAAGAACACGGCCAGGCAAGTCAGACCGATGTCAGTCAGTACGCTACGGCCTAGGGTTCTGTATATCGAACGCATGGAGTTTATTCTGAACACCTCTACCATCGTTCGTCAAACCGAACGGATCGACTTATATGACGAACAGTCAATCAGCGAAGGCGCCGCTGGAGGTCATCGCGGCCTCGCTGCGCCGGGAACGCCGCAAGGCCGGGCTGTCGCTCACCGAAGTGGCGCGCCGGGCCGGGATCGCCAAATCCACGCTGTCCCAGCTGGAGTCGGGCACTGGCAACCCCAGCGTGGAGACGCTATGGGCGATCTGCGTCGCGCTGGACGTGCCGTTCTCCCAGCTGATCGACCCGCCCAGGCCGTACACCCAGGTGATCCGGGCCGACGAGGGGCCCACGGTGGCCGCGACCCAAGCCGACTACCTGGCTACCCTGCTGGCCGCCTGCCCGCCGGGTGCGCGACGCGACATCTACCGGATCCAGGCCGAGCCGGGCCACGCGCGGGCGTCCGAGCCGCACATGACCGGCGTAGTGGAGCACGTGGTAGTCGGCGCCGGGCGCGCCCTGGCCGGGGTGGCCGGCGAGGCGGCCGAGCTCAGGCCGGGCGACTATATCCGCTACCCAGGCGACGTACCGCACGTGTTCGAGGCGCTGGAACCGGGGACGCTCGCGGTCCTGCTCTCCGAACATGTCTAGGGGAGCACGTCTAGGCTTCGGCCGGGACCTGCTCGATCAGCGCGGCCAGGCCGGCCTCGTCGAGCAGATCGGCGGGGCGGACGGTCTGGTCGTGCGCCACGTAGTAGAACGCGGCCCGGACCTCGGCCACCGGCACCCCGGCGAGCGCCGCCCAGGCCAGGCGGTAGGCGGCGAGCTGGACCGATACCGCGTGCCGTTCGGCCGCGGAGCCTGGCGGCCTGCCCGTCTTCCAGTCGACCACGTCGTAGCCGCCCCCGGGCGCGTCGGCGAACACCGCGTCGATCCGGCCGCGGACCAGCCGGTCGCCGACCAGGGTCTCGAACGGGACCTCGACCGCCCGCGGCCAGCGCTCCGCCCACTCGCTCTGCTCGAACCTCGACCGGAGGGCGGCGAGATCGCCTTCGCCGGGCGCCTCGTCGGCGCTGCCGTCCTCGGGGCCGAACAGCGCGTTGTCGTCGATGAGCAGCTGCTGGCCGTACCGCTGCTCCAGCCACTGGTGGAAGGCCGTGCCCCGGCGGGCCTGGCTGGCCGGCGGGCGCGGCATCGGCCGGCGAACCTGCCGGGCCAGCTCGGCCGGGTCCCGGGCCAGCGCCACCAGCGAGGACACCGACAGCCTGGCGGGCAGCGGCACCTGGGTCACGCCGTCGCCCCGGCGCTGCGCCCGTTCGGCCAGCAGCAGGCCGGCGTCCCGGTCCCAGGCCTCGGTCAGCTCGCGGTCCCCCCCGGGGGGTATGGGGGGGCCTGGGGAGGTCGTCCCGCCCGCTAGCAGGGCTACTTCCACCAGGGCGGCGGCCTCGCGGACCGCCTCGAAGCGCTGACCCGCCGGGGTGGCCGGCCAGTCGGCCGCCTCCACGGCGGCGAGCAGCGGGTTCTCCGCGTCGGGCTCAGGCTCGGCCGCCCACGCCGCGACCTGGGCGACGCCGGACTTGCGGACCTCTTCGAGGAACGGCGAGGGTCCCAGGCGGCTGCTGCCGCTTTCGCCCCACCAGTAGCCCGAGCAGCCCAGCCAGTACGCCGCCCGGGTGGCCGCCACGTACATCAGGCGGCGCTCCTCGGACAGGTCCCTGGCCGCGCACGCCTCGCCGAAGGCCTCGAGCGAGGCGGCGTCCAGGCCGAGGAGCCCGGGCAGGTCCCCGGCGTCCCCGCGCAGCCCGAACGGGATCAGCCGCGGGTTGTCGGTCCACCGGGTGGAGACCCGCGGCCGGGCCGGGAACACTTGCGACCGCTCCCCCACGGCCAGGCCGGGCACGAACACGGCCGGCCACTGCAGGCCCTTGGCCGCGTGCACGGTAAGCAGCTTGACCGAGTCCGACTCGCCGACCCGCCCGGTCTCCAGGCCGAACTCCTCCTGCTGGGCCGCTGTCAGGTAGGCCAGGAACGCGCCCAGGGTCGGCTCGGCGCCCTCACCGGTGAACGCGTCCGCCACGTCGGTGAAGGCGTCCAGATCGGCGCGCGCCGCCACCGGGTCGACCCCGGGCCGCGCGGCGACCTCGATGTCCAGCCCGAGTACGCGCTCGGCCTCGGCGGTCAGGTCGGCCAGCGGCCGGCCGATGTGCGCGCGCAGCCGCCGCAGCTCGCCGGCCAGGGCGTGCATCCGGGTATAGCCGGCGGGCGAGTAGGCGGCGGACTCGCCCAGGTCGTCCAGCGCCTCGACCAGGCTCCCGGTCTCCGCGGTCAGATCGGTGATGGCCTCGGCCAGCGCGTCGGCGGGGTCCTGCTCCACGGCGGCCGCCCGGGTGACGGCCCGGCCGTCGCCTTCGCCACTGGCCAGCGCGCGGGCGCGGCGGCCGAGCGCGACCAGGTCCCGAGGCCCGATCCGCCAGCGCGGCCCGGTGAGCAGCCGGGCCAGCGCATCGGAGGCGCCCGCGTCGTGCAGCACCCGCAGCGTGGACACCACGTCCTGCACCTCGGGCACCGCGAGCAGCCCGCCGAGGCCAACCACTTCGACCGGGATGCCGCGGGCCTCCAGGGCGTGCCGCAGCGGCACGAACTGCGACCGCTTGCGGCACAGCACCGCGATGTCCGACGGCCGCACCTTCGCGGCCCTGCTCAATTGGGCTGGGCCCTCGGGCCAGGGCTGCCCGTCGGGTGCGATGCCGCGCTCGCCGGCCAGCAACGCGGCGGCCTGGGCCGCGACCCACCCGGCCTCGTCGAGGATTGTGTCGAGCAGGGCGCAGGTCACCGCGCCCCGGTCGGCCCGGTCCGGTGCGGAGGTCAGCCGGGGGACGTCGGGCGCCTCGTATCGCAGTTCCTCCTGGATGGCCGCTGCCGCGTCGAGCACCTGCGCGGAGTTGCGGAAGCTGGTGGACAGCTGCAGCACCGGGGCCGGCCCGGAGGACGCCGAGGCCCCGAACGGCCGGACCCGGGCCACCACCGGGAAGTCGGCGGTGAACCGGCGCAGGTTGCCCGCGCTCGCGCCGCGCCAGCCGTAGATGGACTGGCACGGGTCGCCGACCGCGGTCACCGGGTGCCCGCCGCCGAACAGCGACCGCAGCAGCACCAGCTGGGCGTGGCTGGTGTCCTGGTATTCGTCGAGCAGGACGACCTGGTAGCGGGCGCGCTCGGCCGCCCCGACCTCCGGGTGCCTGCTGGCGATCCTGGCCGCCAGCGCCACCTGATCCCCGTGGTCCAGCACCTCGCGCGCCGCCTTGGCCGCCGCGTACCGGCTGACCAGCGGCAGAAGCTGTTCCCTGGCGCGCTGGGTGCTGATTATCTTCCGAACGGACGCGGTGATCCGCCCCGGCAACGCGTCCTGCTCGGCGGTGAGCCAGAGACCGACGGCGGTGACGTCGCTCGTGTCACGCAGGTGCTCGGACAGGTCGCCGGCCAGCTCGAGCACGGCCGCGGTGACCGTCTGCGGCGTCCAGATGATCTCGTCCATCGGGCCGTCGTAGGCGGCCACGATCTGCGCCGCGAGCTGCCAGGACAGCGCGGGGGTGATCAGCCGCATGGACGGCTCGAGGGCCTCGCGCAGGGCGTTGTCGCTGACCAGCCGGCCCGCGTAGGCGTGATAGGTGCCGATCACCGGGTCCCCGCCGAACGGATCCTCGGTATCGGAGGTGCCCTGCTGATTCGGGTGGGGCCGATTTGTGCTGGGCAGTTCCGTCCCGGCGCGGCGCAGCCGCTCCAGGCGGGAGCGGACCCGGTCGGCGAACTCGGCCGCTGCCTTCCTGGTGAAGGTGAGGCCGAGCACCCGGTCCGGGCGGACCATCCCGTTGGCGACCAGCCAGACGAGCCGCGCCGCCATCGTCTCGCTCTTGCCCGAGCCCGCGCCGGCGATGACCGCCAGCGGGCCGAGCGGGGCGGAGATCACCGCCGCCTGCTCCGGCGTCGGCTCGGGCAGCCGGAGCAGCCTGGCCAGCTGCGCCGGTCCGATGGGGGCGGGAGTGCTCACCCTTGAATTCCAGCAGAGACCACTGACATTTCGCTCCGGCGGGGTGTGGTCAGGGAGATGATTGTGGTTCGGTCACGCCGCGGGCTTCGCGAGCCGTGGCGACGTCGGGCATGGACGCGGCGGCGAGGCGCCGGTACGGCCGGGCCATCGGCCATTGGCGGTCCTCGAGCACGGTATCGGCGTCGAACTGGCCCAGGCTCTGGATCAGCCTGGCCACCAGGCCGGTCCACCCGGTCTGGTGGGACGCACCGAGCCCGGCTCCGTTGTCGCCGTGGAAGTACTCGTAGAACA
>Ga0070699_100000812_pt1 | contig 28886 bp, 26 predicted proteins | sample KBSK1503metaG_FD_65473 | JGI IMG/M metagenome (GOLD analysis project Ga0070699, IMG submission 65473) | Corn, switchgrass and miscanthus rhizosphere microbial communities from Kellogg Biological Station, Michigan, USA - KBS K1-50-3 metaG | ecosystem: Host-associated > Plants > Roots >...
CGCCGCCTTTCCCCTCCGGGGCGGGCGGCCTGCTGTCGACGGTGGACGACTACCTGGGGTTCGCCCGTCTGCTCCTCGGCCGGGGCGTGCACCAGGGCCGGAGGCTGCTGTCCGAGGCGTCGCTCGACGCGATGATCACCAACCACCTCACGCCAGAGCAGATCGCGGGCGGCGGCGTCCTGCTCGACGGCCAGGGCTGGGGATACTGCCTGGGCGTCTCAGTCATGCCGGACGCCGTGTCCGCTCTCGGCCGCTACGGCTGGAGCGGCGGCTACGGCACGACATGGTTCAACGACCCCACCCGCGGGCGGATTGCGATAGCACTGACCCAGGTCTCCGACTTCCTGTTCAACGGGGGCCTGACCGAGTTCAACCAGCTGGCGGCGCAGGCTTAGTTACCCGCGGATCAAGAATCGACCACAAGCTGCGGGGTCGCGATGCGCCACGCGTGCCCAGCGATTCGGGACCGCGAGGCTCCGGGAGACAGTAAGTTAGACGTACTAGTACGCATCCAGTACGCAGCCGCCCTGAATCGCAGCGTGTCATTAGGTGTCGTTCCGTATTCGGAACGGGCGGTGTGAACTCGCCGAGATAGAACCCGGCTTACAATCCGCGCTGACCACTAGCCTTGCTCAATTTTCGAATCCCCGCGCAGCCGCTCTAGCGGCAGGGAGCGCCCGCCGGGTCACAGTTTCCCGGCACCTTGGGGTCATCAGGGGGCACCAATGGACATGTGGACGCCAAGATTTGTATTCGGCGGGAGCATAGTGGACACCAGGGGACATCGTCGGACACGCCCGCGACACGGTTCGGGACCGTGCGTCTGAAGCCAGCAGTGGTTCTGACAGCCAAGATGACAGCCAACGTGGCGGATGCAGACGGACGAAGGTGGATGTGCCCGGAATCTCAACGCCGCTGATCGAACTGCAGCGGACGAATATGGACGACAGTGGATGGAAGCCCCGCGGTCTTCAAAACCGTTTGCGGGGCGCTGTTGAGGCGTCCTGGGTGGGTTCGATTCCCATCCATCCCCGCCACTTTCAGGCTGATGACAGCCAAGATGACAGCCACACCAGCGGAGCTCCACGCATCTCAGCGAATCCGGCCGGACGTGTGGGAAAGGCCGGGAGCGCAGTTTCTTCGAACTCGGCCTGCAAAGAGCGGGCCGAGACGCAGGGTGAACTCCCTCCGCCTCCCCTTCGCATATCCGTTTCGGGGCGGGTGTATCTACCAGACGCCGTTCAGTCGATATTCAGCTGCGTGCCTTCGGCGAGCTCGGCGCGCCACGGTGGATCGGCTCCCACGCGCGTGCACGTGATGGCAGCGACCAGGCAGGCAAAACCAGCCATGGTCTCGAGCTCTTGCCTGCTCAGCGAAAGATCAGGGCGCAGTCCGTCGTGGTCGTGCAGCCACGCGAGCACCGCGGCGCCGAATGCATCGCCGGCGCCGATCGTGTCCACCACGTTCACCTCGGGGGCTGCGACCCGAAACGTGCCGGCCGCGCTTACGGCAAGGGCGCCCGCCGCACCGAGTGTGACCAGGACGAGGCGCGCGCCGAGGTCCAGGACGCGGCGGGCGCCTGCCTCGGAGTCCAGGTCTGGATACAGCCACGCCAGGTCGTTTTCGCTGGCCTTGACGATCGTGCTGTGTGCGACCAACGCGTCGAGCCGCTTGCGGTAATCTTTCGCGTCCGTTACCAGCCTCGAGCGGATGTTGGGGTCGACCATCAGCATGCGCTGTTCGCTCTCTCGCTCGGCCATCCCGGTGAGGGTCGTCGCCATCGGCTCCAGCACGAGCCCAAGGGTGCCGACATGCAACGCAGCCACGTCGGCGGGCAGCCGGTCGGGAAGCATTTCTCGCGTCAGGTTCGGCGCCGACGTTCCCTGCACGACGAACTCGTACTCCGCCAGCCCATCACCGTCGAGGTCGGCCACGGCCAGGGTCGTCGGCTCCGGACCGTAGCTGACCAACGAGAGGTCGGCCCCGTCGGCCTCGAGCTGCTGGGCGAGCATGACGCCGAACGCGTCGGTGGAGAGCCGGCCCAGGAACGAGGTGGGTGCGCCCAAGCGCGCCAGCGCCCGGGCGGTGTTGAAGGGACCGCCGCCTGGCACCGGCCGGCGTGTTCCGTCGGCACCCGGGATGACGTCGATCAACGCCTCACCGCAGACGACGATCAAGGCGGGATCTCGCCTGAGCCTCGGGTGATCATCCTGGTGGCGACCACGTGATGTTCTGACGGCGAACGGTCGCCGTCGAGCCGGCGAAACAAGAGCTCGGCGGCGATCCTGCCCATAGCCGCCGGATCCTGCGCAATGACCGTGATGCCCGGTTCGAGCAGATCGGCGAGCAGAAAGTCGTCGAAGCCGACCAGCGCCACGCGGTGGTGAAGCCCCAATCGCCGGAGCGCCCTGAAGGCTCCAATCGTGATGAGGTTCTGGCCCGTGAAAAGGGCGGTGGGCGGCGGCACGGTCGCGAAGAGCTCGGCGACCGCCGCCTCGGCGCCCTCGGTCCCGCGCACGTCGAGCCTGACCAGTCGCTCATCGAAATCGAGGTTCTGGGCCGTGAGCTCGTCGACGAAGCCTCGGTGCCGGTCGGCGGCGGTCGCGATGGTATGCATGTCGCCCAGGTACCCGATGCGCCGGTGGCCGTGTGCGATCAGGTGCCGAATCCCACTGCGAACTCCGTCCACATTGTCGGCCATGACAGTGTCGGCGTCGAAGAATGCAGGCGGGCGGTCGACGAACACGATCGCGGTGCCGGCCTTGCGCTCGGTCAGCAGATAGCTGTGGTCGTGGCTCGAGGGCAGAATCACGAGGCCGTCGACCCGGCGAGACGTGAACGCGGCGATCAGCTCGCGTTCGCGGTTTTCGTCCTCATCCGAGCTCCCCGCAAAGACCAGCACCCCTCGCGCCACTGCGACGTCCTCGATCGATCGGTGGAGTGCGGAGGAGAAAGGGTTCGCAACGTCCTCGAGGACGACTCCGATGCTGGCGCTTCGACCGTCGGTGCGCCGAAGGCTGCTGGCGGTGAGGTTGTGCCGGTAGCCCACCCTCTCGACCGCGGCGGCGACACGCTCGCTCAATCGCGGGGTCACGCCGCGTTCACCGTTGACTACGCGCGACACGGTCTTGATGCTGACCCTGGCTGCGGCCGCCACCTCGCGCATGGTGGGGCGAGACCGGTTACGAACCGCGGCAGGGGTGGGCTTTGTCAACGTTGTAAAGGATCACGCATCGCGGTCATGCGCGGATGGCAGTTCGAAGCCATCTTGCATTTTCATCGCACCCATGTTATATCTTGACAACGTTGTCTTTTGACAACGTTGTCGGAGACGCTGCGAGGCGGGGGCCTGCGGCTTGAGCTGTTCAAAAGGGGTGACTCTCTATGAGTAGAAATCATCGTTCCTTGGACCGGCGTCCGGTCATGGCGATCCTGGGGCTCTTCATCGCCGTGGTCGGCGCTGCGTGTTCCGGTGGCGCCGGTGGGGGCGGAGGTGGCGGTGGTACGACCACCATCACGCTGGGCGCGGTCGACAACCCGCAGATGGCAGACCTGAAGAAGCTTGTGCCCGACTTCGAGAGCGCGCACTCGAATATCAAGGTCAACATCGTGACCCTTCCGGAAGACCAGATCCGTCAACAGGTGACACAGGACGTCGCGACGCAAAGCGGGCGCTTCGACCTGTTCACGATCGGCACCTACGAGGTTCCGCTCTGGGGCAAGCTGGGCTGGCTTCAGGACCTGAGCTCATACATCGCCAAGGATTCGTCCTACGCACCGGACGACTTGATCCCGGGGATCAAGACCGCCCTCACGTACAACAACGATCTGTATGCGGTGCCCTTCTACGGCGAGTCCTCGATGCTCATGTACCGCAAAGACCTTCTTTCCGCGGCCGGCGTGACGATGCCCGATCACCCGACCTGGGACCAGGTCGCGACTGCCGCCAGGAAAGTCAACAGCTCGACCGTCAACGGGATCTGCCTGAGGGGACTCCCTGGCTGGGGCGAGCAGCTCGCGCCGCTGGACACGGTCGTCAACACGTTCGGCGGGCGCTGGTTTGATCAGAACTGGAACGCCCAGCTGACGACACCGCAATGGCATGACGCGGTTACGTTTTATGTAAACCTGCTCAAGAGCGCCGGCGAGCCGGGGGCCGGAAACGCCGGGTTCACCGAGTGCCTGAACGCTTACAACAGCGGCAAGGTTGCGATGTGGTACGACGCCACCGTCGGAGCGAGCAACTTCACTGGCACCGCAGCACAGAACTCCGGTTATGCGTTCGCGCCAACCAAGGTCAAGGACTGGTCGGGTTGGTTGTGGGCGTGGACGCTGGCCATGGGCTCGGCCAGCAAGAAGAAGGACGCCGCGTGGACATTCGCGGACTGGGCCACCTCCAAGGACTACATCAAGCTGGTCGGCAGCAAGCTGGGTTGGGCACACGTGCCGCCGGGAACCCGCACCTCGACATATGCGCTGCCTGAGTATCAGCAGGCGGCCGGCGCCTTCGCGCAGGTCACCCTGGATTCAATCTCACACGCGGATGTGACACACGCGACCGTCGACCCGGTCCCCTATATCGGTATCCAGTACGTCGACATCACCGAATTCCAGCAGCTCGGCGACCAGGTTTCGCAGGAGTTCGCCAAGGTGATCGCGGGCAATGAGACAGTCGATCAGGCATTGCAGAAAGCGCAGGCGCTCGCGCAAGCAGTCGGCAAGACCTACCAGCATTAGGCTTTGATCTCGAGGCGAGATCGGTTCAAGTGAAGACGACCGGACGCTCCATCCTTCGTTCGGCCGTCGGGACCGGAGGCGGGCGGGAACCAACCGCCGCCTCCGTCGCCCGCCGGGATGCCTGGCTGCGGCGACTTCCCCTGCTTCCAGCCTTTGTCTACGTCGTCCTCGTTACCCAGATTCCGTTTGCGCTGACGATCTACTACAGCTTCTTCTCGTGGAACCTTCTCAAGCCAGGCAGCTTTCAGTTCGCCGGGCTCGACAACTACACGAGGCTCCTGACCGACGAGAGCCTCAGGACCGGGGTGCTGAACACTGTGGTTCTGACGTTTTCCGTCATCGCGATCTCGGTCGTCCTTGGCCTGGCGATTGCGTCGATGCTGAATTCAGAGGTCTTCGGAAAGGGTCTGATGCGGACCCTGATGATCGCGCCGTTTCTCATCATGCCGACCGCCGGCGCCCTGATCTGGAAGGACACCCTACTCAACCCGCTGTTCGGGCTGCTGCCTTATCTGTTGACCCCATTCGGTCTTGGCCGCGTGGACTGGGTGAACCGGTTTCCGATGGCAACGGTTGTGGCCGTGGAGGTCTGGCGTTGGACGCCGTTCATGATGCTGATCATTCTCGCCGGCCTGCAGTCGCAAAACCCGGAGCTCCTGGAGGCCGCGCGCGTCGATGGCGCGAACGCCCTTCAGGCATTTCGCCGCATCACGCTGCCCTTGGTTCGGCCTTTCATAGAGCTGGGCGCGCTGCTCGGATCGCTTTTCGTGGTGCAGACCTTTGACTCGATTTACATGCTGACCTACGGCGGCCCTGGCGAAGACACGACCAACCTTCCTTTCTTGCTGTACCTCGTCGCCTTCCAGGGTTTCAGCATCGGGCAGGCGTCCGCGATTGGAGTGGTGGCGGTCATTCTCACCACGATCGTCGCCACATTCGCTCTGCGCACCCTGTTCTCGATCTTTCATGTCGAGGCCAGGCGATGATCGCCAACCCGACGGCCGGCGGCAGGTTCCCGGCTACGAAGATCCTGTGGTCGGTGGTCGGTTGGTTGGTGGTGTTCGTCTTCTTCTTTCCCGTCCTGTGGATGTGGCTGGAAGCTTTGAAGACGGAACCGCAGGCCGCGAGCTCGCCGCCAACCATCTTTTTCGTACCCACCCTGGCCGAATTCCAGGAGGTGCTGTCTGGCGACTTCCCGCCCTTTTTCATCAACTCGGCAGTCGCCAGCATCGGCTCGACGCTGTTGGTTTTGATCCTCGGGCTGCCCGCCGCTTACGCGCTCGCGATCAGGCCGGTGAAGCGGACCCGCGACGTGCTTTTCTTCTTCATCTCGACACGATTCCTGCCTTTCGCGGCCAGCCTGGTCCCGCTTTATCTGCTGGCGCGGGACCTGCAGCTGCTGGACAACATCTTTGCCCTGATCCTCATTTACACCACGATCAACCTGCCGCTCGGAGTCTGGCTCTTGCGCTCCTTCCTGCTCGAGATCCCTCCCGACCTCTTCGAAGCCGCACGCGTGGATGGAGCGGGGTTTCAGAACGAGCTGTTGCGAATCGTGGTGCCGCTCATAGCACCTGGTATAGCGGCCACCTCGCTGATCTGCCTGATCTTCAGCTGGAACGAGTTTTTCTACGCCGTCAACCTCACCTCCTCCGTCGCGGCCACGACACCGCTGTTCCTGGTCGGCTTCATCAGCGGTCGCGGACTGTTCTACGCGAAGCTGGCGGCGGCGGCCACGCTCTCCAGCCTGCCGGTGCTGATGGCGGGCTGGATCGCTCAGAAGCAGTTGATCCGAGGCCTCACGATGGGGGCCGTGAAATGAAGGCGGTCGTCATCGAGAAGCCCGACCAGGTTTCGGTGACGAAAGTCGAGGATCCCACCCCGGCGCGTGCCCAGGCCCTGATCAAAGTCGAGGCCTGCGGCATATGCGGCACGGACATCCACGTGATCCGGGGCGAGTTCGCCCCCACGCGTTATCCGATCATTCCCGGCCACGAGTTCTGCGGCGAGGTGGTCGCGATCGGAAAAGAGGTGCGCAATTTACGGGTAGGCGACTTTGTCGCCGTCGATCCCTCGCTGTTCGACGGAACCTGCCGGCAGTGCCGCCTGGGCCGCTTCAATCTCTGCGAAAACTGGAACGCCATCGGTGTCGGCTCAGCCAACGGAGCGTGCGCTGAGTTCGTGGCCGTGCCGTCCGTGAACGCTTTCCGCTTGCCGACCGACATGCCCCGTAACTGGGGATCTTTGGTCGAGCCTCTCTCATGCGCCGTCCACGGCCTCGACCAGGTGGGGATAACGGCCGCGAGCAATTACCTGATCTACGGCGCCGGCACGATGGGGTTGCTGCTGGGACAGCTGGTCAAGGACAGCGGCGCCAACAGTCTGGACATGATCGACACGAATTCCAACCGCCATGCGCTGGCCAAGCGGCTGGGCGCCGACCGCGTGGCGGTCTCGGCAGCCGAGCTGGACAGGCCGGAGGGTTGGGACGTGGTCATCGACGCCACAGGTGCGGTGCGCGCCATCGAGGACGGCATCAGAAGGGTCGCGCGCGGCGGCACGTTCCTGATGTTCGGAGTCGCGAAGGCCGACGCCACCGCCACGATCTCGCCCTTCCGCGTCTACAACGACGAGATCAGGATCATCGGATCGATGGCGGTCCTGCACAGCTTCGAGCGCGCGCTGGCGCTGCTGGTCAGGGGGGTCATCGACTGCGAGGCCCTGATCACGAATCGATTCAAGCTCGACGACTACTCGAGTGCGATCGACACCTTCGTATCGGGAAGCGGGCTGAAGGTCCAGGTAGGACCATAAGCCCCGTTTCTGCGATCCTCCTCTTCCAAGGTGGCGGTGACGAACAGGCACAAGGTCGCGCTACTCACTCGCGAATATCCACCCGAGGTCTATGGCGGCGCCGGCACGCACGTCGAGTACCTCGCACGCGAGCTTCGCCATCTGGCTGAGGTCACTGTCCACTGCTGGGGCCCGCCGCGCGACGAACCGGGTGTCACCGGCTACCAGCCCTGGGCTGCGCTGTCGGAACCCAAACCGGAGTCGGCGGCGCTGCAGGCGATGTCGATCAACCTGGCGATGGCCGCGGCGGCAAAAGGCAGCGAGGTGGTGCACAGCCATACCTGGTACGCCAACTTCGGCGGCCACCTCTCGAAGCTCATGTGGTCGATTCCTCACGTGGTGACCGTCCACAGCCTCGAGCCGCTCAGGCCGTGGAAGGCGGAGCAGCTGGGCGGGGGCTACGCGCTTTCGACCTTCTGCGAGGGGACCGCCATCGTCGCGGCCGACGCCGTGATCGCAGTCTCACATGGTGTGCGCCAGGATGTTCTCAGCTGCTATCCGCAGGTCCCGCCGGACCGCGTCCACGTGATTCACAACGGCATCGATGCCGACGTCTACCGGCGGCAGCCGTCGGAAGGAACACTGACCCGCCTGGGCATCGACTCGAGGAAGCCATACGCATTCTTCAATGGGCGCATGACAAGGCAGAAGGGGTTGCCGTTGCTGCTGGCGGCGGCACTCAAGATCGATCCGCGCTACCAGCTCGTGGTCGTGGCCAGCAGCCCCGACACGCCGGAGCTCGCGGCCGAGGTGGCCGCACTGGCCGAGCGCGTGCGGGCCGAGCGCGGAAACCTGGTCTGGATCGGCCAGTTCATCCCGCGCGAAGAGTTGATCCAACTTCACTCCGGCGCGAGCGTCTTTGTCTGTCCATCCATCTACGAGCCGTTCGGCCTGGTGATCCTCGAGGCGATGGCGTGTGAGACCGCTGTGGTCGCGTCCCGTGTGGGCGGCATCCCCGAGATCGTCCTGGAGGGGGAGACAGGCTACCTCGTGGACTACGACCCGGATCGCACAGAGGAGTTCACCGAGGCGCTCGCCGCCCGGATCGAGGAGCTGCTACGTGATCCAGCCCTTGCCGCCACGATGGGCAAAGCGGGCAGAGAGCGCGTGCTGCGGCATTTTGGGTGGCCGGCGATAGCTTCGCGAACAGTCGAGCTCTACGACTCGCTGCTCTAGACACCCACACATGAAAGCGCCGGGGCCACAGAACCCCGGCGCAAACCGGACGATTAGAAAGCGTGAGAAGAAGTCGTTACTTCTTCTTGGCGGCCTTCTTCTTGGCAGCAGGCTTCTTAGCAGCCTTCTTCTTCGCGGCCATGATGGTGTACCTCCTTAACTCTATTTCGGGCCCGATGAAGTTTTAGTTTTGGCGGGTCCCAGATGCATTTCTCGAAAGGGTTGCCACTCATCGAGTTGTCGCCTCTGTGATGGCGACCATGAGCAGCATCGCTTTCACACCGTTGTGATACTCGAACTAGGCCACTTCTGTCAATGGGGATTCGCATGATGGCGTCTCGGAGGCCACCGATGATGTGGCCAGTGCCACGCTGACCGTCAGGAGGCATGCTTGCGCTTGGCTCGATTCGAAGACTGAAGTGAGCGACGTCCAAGGAAGAGGTCTCGAACCTCATTGTCTCTGACCACGACCGCCCTGAATCCCACTTCGCGCAAGAGGTGCAGCCATCGCGCGCGCGGAAACAGACCCTGAAGGTGGCGATCGTGCACCATGTGGGCCTCGCCTTCTTGGTTGCGCAGCAGGATCGCGAAGTCAACGAGGTACGTGGTGTCGGTGGGGTCGGGGTCGAAGACCCATTGCAGAAAGCGCAGTCTTCTAGGCGGTGAATCGGTTCCTCCGTGATCAGTGCCTGCGACAAAGGTCTCACGCACGAAGTCCGGGACGAAGAGCGCGACGCCACCAGGGCTGCAGTGCTCGAATGCGGTTTGCATCACCGCCCGCAGATCAGGTTCGGTCGTCATGTGGCAGATCGCGTCATGAACGAAGACCACGTCGAAGGTGCGGCCGAGTCGCACCGTGCGAATGTCGCCCCTGATGTGCTTGCACTCTGGGTTGAGTTTTCGACTCACGGCGAGCATCCGCGGCGAAAGATCCACCAGGGTCATGGCGAAGTGCGCCTTGAGGTGGAACGCGCTGTTTCCTCCGCCTGAACCAAGCTCAAGCACAGTGCGCGGTGGCGGCTTGGTCGACGTGCGGAGGACCCGCACGATATGAGCCGCTTCGCGGCGGTATTCCCGGGGATCCGAGAAGACTGGCCACCAATCGGCCAGTTCGTTGTAGAGCTTCATACGTGGCATAGCGTGACGTGTCGGGCGAATCGTGGCGCCCGACAGTGGATGGACCATCGGGACCTGGGTGGCTTCTTGTCACTCGCCCGCCCGGTAATCTCCCTCCATGGACGTAACGGAGAGCAACTTCGCAACGGCCGTTCTCGACCGCTCTCACTCGCTCCCCGTAGTGGTCGACTTCTGGGCCGGCTGGTGCGCGCCATGCCGGCAGTTGGGGCCTGTTCTGGAGCGGGAGGCATCCAAGCGCTCCGGCAGACTGGAGCTTGTGAAGCTCGATGTCGACGCCAATCCGACCGTTTCACGGTCGTATGGGATCCAGGGCATACCCGCAGTCAAGGCTTTTCACAAAGGCCGCGTCGTCGCCGAGTTCGTTGGTGCTCAGCCGGCAGCCGCCGTGGAGCGCTTTCTCGACTCACTCCTTCCGTCCGAAGCGGAGCTACTGGCTCATAGGGGCGATGAGGAGTCGCTCCGCGCGGCTCTAAGGCTCGAGCCGGGGCAGGCCGACGCTGCCGTCAAGCTCGCCCGGATCCTCCACTGCCGCACGCAAGACGAAGAGGCTCTCGAGATCCTCGGAAACGTACATGGAAGCTTCGGTGCCGATGGCCTATCTGCGCGGATCAGGCTCGAACGGAGCAGGGTGCCCGATCTCAATCAGGCTTTCGCGGCGCTCGACGCGGGTGACAATGAACAGGCGCTGGACCTGCTCATCGAGGCGATAACCCTTGCGCGCGGTAGTCGCGACGAGATCCGCCGCGTAGTCGTAGGCATCCTCGACGAACTCGGTCTAGATCATCCACTCGCCACCAGGTCGAGGACTAGGCTGGCTTCAGCCCTTTACTGAAGCCTGATGACGCTGAGGACCGCGCACCAGGTCAGTCGGAGCCGAGATAGCTTGGTTGCGCCGAGACCACTGGCTCCTCGACGGTGGCTCAGAATGACGGTGGGGGCTCTGCTTGTCGTGATGGTGCTGGCGGCAGGCAGCGTCTCGGCCGGGGGTTGGTACTTCACGGATCAACTAGTTACGCCGGACCACTCGGCGCCACGATTCGACATTGCAGTCCACGACGCCCCGGCGTCTGGGGCCTCGAATGGCCGGCCGGTCACGCAATTATCGGGGCGATCACATCGATCTCTTCCGGCACTGTGAATCGTGCACTCGTGCGAGCGACAGCTCCGCTGGCCCGGGACCTCCGGGTGGCGATGAATTCACAGGTCTACTGGGATGATCCCCAGCGCTCATTCGGTATTCCATCGCAGACCGTTGACGTGCCGAGCGAGCTGGGTTCGCTCCACGACTGGTTCGTCGCCGGTTCGCCCACTGTCTTCGCGATCGTCGTCCACGGCCGCAACGCGCTAATCACGGACGGCATGCGATTGGTGCCTGCGCTGGTCGACCTGGGATTGAGCATCTTGCTGATTCGCTATCGCAACGATGTCGGCTCGCCGCCGAGCCCGACCATCTCCTCCATCTCGGCGACACTGAATGGCGCGACCTCCAGGCTGCCGTTTAGTGGGCGGTCTCTCGCGGCGCTCAGCGGATCGTGCTCGTCGGCATCTCGATGGGAGGTGCCGTGGTCGAGATGTTCATGGAAAGGTCGAGCGTCGCGCGCCGCGTCGCAGCCTTGGTGCTCGACGCACCGGTGCTGTCCTGGGATGCCCTCCTGAGGTTTCAGGCGGACCGGCGCCGCCTCCCCGACGCACTGGTCGGACCGACAGAGCTGGTGCTCCGGCTTCGGATTGGTTTTGACTCCGGCACATATGACGCGGTGCGAGACGCAGGGTTGGTCCATGTGCCGATTCTTCTATTTCAAGATGGTCAGGAAACCTTGACTCCCCCGATCGCGCCGCCGCGCTGGCCAGGGCTCGTCCGAATCTAGTCGAGTATCACTTCTATCCGCACAGCGGTCACGTTGAGGAATGGAATGCGGATCCTGGTGGCTACACATTCACCCTGCGCGCGTTCCTTGCGCGGACTTTGAACCTGTCGACCACCGCTCCCTCAACGTCAGGCCCTAACAGCTCCTACTAAACGCCAGCGCCGGTCTGAGGCGAGCGCGACCAAGAGAAGGCGACTACTCGACGAGGATAATTCAGCGAGCCCTCGGTTCAAATGTGCGCTTGTGATAGCCGGGGGCTTACTCGCTAGCAAAACCCTCGGTTCGTGGCCACTGGGATGCCTGTGAAACCTACGCGGCCGCCTTTGGCGCGCGTGGGCGAATCGTCGATTGGGCCAAAGACGTCGGAGTCGAGTGAACAAGCGATTTGGCCTGTCACACGAGAGGATGCTGGAAGCGATTCGACCGTGGTCTTAGACGCAAGCTTTTGGAACAGTTGATTTACTTGCCGTGACCTCGGGGGCGCCGCGACCGAGTTTTTCGCCGCCAATAGAAGCAGCCGAACAACCTGGCCTGACAGGCGGATCCGCTGCAGTCGGCTGAGGGGCAGTCATAATCCTCGATGGGTTGGTTACCCGAGGTGGCTCGAGCTAAGCGCTAGCAACCCCTTTGGATGCTTTCGGATTGTCCCCATTTGATCCACAGCTTCAGACGCTGATTCGAGAAGACTTGGTCGGCCTTGGGCCTCGGCGACGACAGAAGGCCGGCCACTCTCTCATCACCAGGTCGGACAGTGCTCGTTTGGCATCCCGGACGAGGGTGCATGCCGACGGACGGGCGCGGAATGCGCCATCAAGCGATTGAACTCCAGCGTACGTTGGCGGACAGTCGCGAACGCGAGGCCCGCGGTCTTCAGATCCGTTTGCGGGACGCTGCTGAGGCTTCCTGGGTGGGTTCGATTCCCATTCGTCCCCGTCAATGTCTGGCGACGCTGACAGCTCAACATTTTCAGCCACCTAACTTCATTTTCTGAACCCGTCAGGACCTTGCTTATCGTTACCCATGCCAACATCCGGAGCGCCCCAATTTCGGTCTTCGCAGGCGCGCCACAAGGGTGTAGCCTCATGCACTGTGAGCTGAGGATTGCGATGCGCGCCACCTCGGTGAAGGGGCCCCGCGGCGCGCTGGCCGAGCTGCTAGACGCTCGCCCGGCCGCAACTGCATCGCCTGCTGGTGTTATCCGGTCCTGGTTGGTACGCGGTACTCGTAACCTCGTCATCGATCCTCGCCGCCACAGGGGCGGGTACACGCGGACCAAGCAGTTGCTCATCGATGATCCCGAGTCTCTTGCGCCCACAGATGGGGTCTGGCGGGATTTGGTCGCAGCACTTCAGCGCCACACAGTGCACAGCGGCTTGGCTCAACTCAGCCAGGAGGAACGGCAGGTCCTCATCCTGGCCTTTCTCCAGGGTCGTACGAACCGCGAGATCGCGGCCATGCTGGATGTTTCGGTCAGCACCGTCGGGCGGCGCCTCTCGACGGCACTTGAGAGGCTGGAGCAGTATGTCCGACGCTCCGGCACCTGGGTCTCCTCCATAGTGCTTGTAGGTTTCGCTCATGTCGTGAGGAACTCCAGGAGCGGGGCGCAGTTTGTAACGACGGCACACTCCACAGCCTCGCCCAGCACGCTTTCGCTCACAGCCGCAGGCGCCGCGACTATTCTCGCCTTCGGCTTGATCGCACTGAGCCCTGGCTCCCCACGCGCAACGCACCAATCTGCTCCAGTGACGGCTCCTTGGAATCCACTCACGCCACTAACGGACGAATCCGCTCGCCTACCGGCCTTGTCTCCGCTGCTACCGGGCACCGTCTACTCGCCAACTGGGCAACCGCCCGGATCCAATACCTCAAGTCAGGCCGGCCAAACACCGAATCACACATCCGCCTCTGTGCATCCGGGGTGCGGCGGCAACCCGACCACCGCTGCGCCTGCCGTTCCGGTGGGATCGCCTACAGACCATCCAACGACGGCTCCAGTCACTCATCCGACAGCGGGGGGATGTGGTCCCGATCGTGCTGAATTCCCATAGCCTTCCAGGCGTCGGCCGCCGATGATCTCGACGGGATCAGACTCAGCGGCTTGATCCCTGATCGCGACAAGAGCTCAGCGACTGCGGAGCTTTCACCGATTCCGCCTAAGAATTCCGTCGCCAATTGGTCTCGGACATGCTCAAATGCGTTCACGCAGACCTACGGTGACGCGTACGTCAGCTGATCGAGCGAATCGCCACAAGGCCCATGTCGGCCCAATCGGCCAAGAAATCGGCTTCGGCGACAGGCCTTTGAGGGCTGCCCTCGACGCCAAGATAGCTCTGGCTCGACGCAGCCGGAGACCGATTCGCAAGAAGCGTTCGGAAGACAGCTCGCGATGGCGCTTGGCACAGCACGGGCCGCATCTATACAGTTACTTGCCCGGCCAATTGTCGCCGCGGCGAATGGGTCCATGGCGCGGTAGGAGGGTCATCAGGGTGGTTCCCAGAAGTCGCGTTTCCTTCTCCCATCAAGGCACGCGTCCGCGCATCCTGGCGCCCGTCCTGATGGGCCAGATGGCACGACCGGCGATCAGTATTGGCGACGCGCTCGCGACATCTCCGGGCGGATCCGGCAACCTGCTTGCTCTCGTCGAGATCCGTGCCGGCCGTGACAACGAAGTCTTCGCCCTAGAAAGGCGCCGCCGAGACATGCTCCGCTGGGTGGCGGGGCTGGAGTACGGAGGTGACGTTCGCCGTCGTTTGAACGTCACTCTGCGCATGACGGCTAAGGTCGCGAGCAGCATTCGCGATGCGATTGTCGAAACCGAAACTACGAGCCTCGTGCTCGAATGGCCCACCATCGCAAGCCCGCGCCGCCACGGGTTGGTTGACCTGACACGCCAACTGCTGCCCGACCTGGGGACGGACATCGTGTTCGTGCGTTCAATGCTTCCGAACCAAGCGATCACGCCACGGTCGATCCTGGCGTCGATCCGAGGAGGTCCGAGCGCACGCGTCGTCGCGACCACCGCGGCGGCGCTGGCAGATGCTTACGACAGCGCACTCACTCTCCTGCATGTCCAGACAGATTCACAGCACCCACACCGCTCAAGAAGGGAATGGGAGTCTTTTGAGCAAATCGTTGAGGAAATGAACCGCCCTTCAACCATTGCCAGGCTGCATCATCACGACAGTCCTGCGGCCGGGATCCTCGAGGAGGCTGTGGGTCATGACCTTGTCATCATCGGGTCGCGACTCAGCCTATTGAGCCCCAACGTCTTGGTGGGTCGCGAGCTCCTCCGCATGGTGCGCCGGCTGGGATGTCCGGTGGTCATGGTCAGGCCGAAGCATGTCTTTCTATCGGACCCCGCACATCCGATTGCGGCGAATGGTCGCGGGTTGTGAGCCCGCCGGAGCAAACTCCTGCGCTGCGGGCGATCGGCCGTGACGCGGCGAGGCTGCTAGGTCAGTTTTCGCCGATTATTCTCAGCAACCGGGCCCCGGTGGAACCCAAATCCGACGGCGGGTTGGTGCCGGGCGCCGGAGGTCTGGTGAAGGCTTTGACTTCGCTCGCGAACGCTACGAAAGCCTCATGGGTGTCCGCTGCGCGAACGGAGTTCGAGCGGGAGTTCGCGGTGTCCGGCACAGCACTTAGCTCGGAAACCGACACTGACCACGCTTTCCCGATCTACTTCGCACCCACCGACCCGGATGCGTATCAGTTTCATTACGCGGTCATTAGCAATCCCCTGCTCTGGTTCGCGCACCACTATCTCTGGAACATCGCTATCGAGCCAGTCGTTGACCAGAGCATTTATAGGGCTTGGTTCGAGGGCTATCGTGTGGTCAACGCCGTAATTGCGGAGCGTGCTTTATCCATAAGCCGCGTGCTGCCTCGCCGGCCACTGTTCCTCACTCAGGACTACCAGCTTTACCTCGCTCCCGAGCTCATCCGATCAGCCCTTCCCGATGCTGCGATGCAACACTTCATCCATGTTCCGTGGCCGGAACCGAGGTATATGAAGGTGCTCCCCGCGGTGATGCGCGAGGCGATATTCAAAGGGCTCCTTGCCAACGACATAATCGGTCTGCAGACCAGCCTGGACGTGAGCAACTTCCTGCGGTGTTGCGTCGAGTTGATGGGACTGCGCGTCGCCGAGGCAGAGGGTGCGGTCCTCTACAGCGGTCGATTGGTCTGGGTTCGAGCGTACCCGGTCTCCGTCGACGTAGACGCCATGAGGCAGCTCGGCGAATCATCGAGAGTTCGCGAGCTCGAAGCCGAAGTGGCCTCCTGGCGTCCCGAGAAGCTCATCGTCCGGGTGGACCGGACCGACCCCGCGAAGAACCTGATCCGTGGCTTTCTCGCCTGCGAGCGGCTGCTGGAAGACCACCCCGAATACCAAGGTCGAGTCACCCTGTGGGCCTTTCTACAGCCGTCGCGACAGGACGTCGATGCCTACCAGAGGTACCTCGATCTTGTTCAGTCTACGGTCGACCGGATCAATTCACGGTTCAGAAAGGGAGTGTGGGAACCCATCCGGCTGGAGCTTGGAGAAGACATTCATCGCGCGCTGGCCGCCTATAAGTCCTACGACGTATTGCTTGTAAATCCCATTCTCGATGGCATGAACCTGGTCGCGAAGGAGGGACCTGTCGTCAATCAACGTTCGGGAGTGTTGGTCCTGTCGGAGTCAGCCGGCGCCCATGAGGAACTGGGCGTTCACGGGCTGAGCATCAATCCCTTTGACGTCGAGATAACGGCGCGAGCCATCCATCGAGCGCTCCAGATGAGCCCTACCGAGCGGGCTGAGCGGTCGAAGGCGATCAACCAGACGGTCGCCACTAACGACGTCGCTCGTTGGATCCGGCATCAGCTCGAAGACATTCGTTCCATCACGCCACCACTCCGCGGGCTGTCGAACGGGGCACGCTCAGCACCTTTGGCCACGTCATCGCCGGCGTCGGGTTCGAAAATCACGTCAATCAGCTGACGCACAGCAATGAGCTCGTCAAGTTGGAATTTCCAGCTGGAGGTGGCGCCGGGTAGTGTGCTGAGCGACTGGCCCACGCCGGCGCACTAGGCCAGCCGGAACGCGCTGCTGAACCTAGAGCAACCTTACAGCCCCGCGTAGGAGCTCCAGCACCGTCTTGACTTGGCCTTCATAGCTCGGTAGCCATTTGGCCGATCACCTCCCCAGACGGGTTGCTCCTGACGCCGCAGAAGGGTCTACCAAGGTTAAGCAGTGTTAAGCAGTGCTGAATTTCTGCCCCTTGACCACTCGGGGGCAGTGCTGATATACCGCGCTCAGGTTGCCGGCACTCAGGTCCGGCTTATTCATGGGAGGCGCAAACATGCGCAGGTTCTTCATGTCTTCGGGCCTTGCGATCGCGATGCTGCTGCTGACCGCGGTTTCAGTCTTGGCGGACAGCACCGGCCCTGGCATCTAGGCCGTCGGGGACGCAGCGTGGCCTAAAGTTGGTAGCCTCGGTAAGGCCGGTCTTGATATAAACTCGCCGCCATCAGCAATCCTCAGACGAGGCCACGCCACCGCTTACGCGGAGTCGACGTCGATCCCGCCCTAATTCGGCGGGCCCGTCTTGACGCTGGCCTGACGCTGGCGCAAGTGGGCGGATCTGACTTCACACGACAGGCGGCGTGCTTGATCGAAAAGGGAAAGACCCGCCCGTCACTGCGCACATTGGAGATCATCGCGAACCGCACGGGAAAGTCAGTTGACTCCTTCCTTCGAGCGCCTCGTCCCGCTCCGTGGTACGCCCCCGCAGCTGCGGCTGATGGTCGGATCGGGGAGCTGGAAGCTCTTTGCTTGCAGCTCCAGTTCGAACAGGCCATAGCGCTGGGCCTTCAGATGTTCGCGCACCCGATGCCCACCCGGGTCGAGGCCCACGTCCGACACTACTTAGGCCAAGCTTTGGTGCGTGCGTCGAGACCCGACGAGGCACTCGAGCACCTTCGGCGTGCGCAAATCATCCTGGAGTCAAATCCAGATCCTTGGCTCGCCGTCGAATGCGCTGACTGGGAGGCGTGCGCCCTTTACCTTAAAGAGGACAGCCGCGCACTCTTGGTCGCTGAGCGAGCCCTCCAACTCTGCCGGGCGACCAAGCCGAGCCTACCTGGCACAGAAGCGCGGATTCTCGAGCACATAGCCACCATCTATGTCAAGAACCACGAGTACAGTCGGGCGATCGCTTATTACGAAGAAGCGATGCAGACTGCTGGCGCCGTGCGCGACCTGCCGCGCCTAGGCCGGACGTACCACGGTCTCAGCATCGCCTACCAGGAGAGAGGCGATCTCGAGCGAGCGATCGAATACACGCACAAGGCCCTGGCCCTGTACGCCCTCGAGCAAGACACGGCCTTGCTCGCCCGTGGGGAAAATGAGCTCGGTCTCCTGCTCATGCGACAGGGCCAGATAGCGAGGGCCGAAGACATCTTCCGCACCGCTCTGCATCATTTCGAAGAGGCCGGTGCGGAACGCGCCAAGAGCCACGTGCTCTTAAGCCTCGGCGAACTTCAGCTCAAGGTCGGTCGATACAAGGAAGGGATTAGGATCGTCAAGAAGGCAATTGGGCTGGCTAAGAAGCTAGACGAACGCCTTGCGCAGGGCTCCGGACGGCAACTACTCGGTCAGTTGTACGAGTCCACTGGCAGACATGGGCTGGCTGACAAGGAATTCGGTGCCGCCCTCCGCCTGTTCCAACGGGACCATATGGAGGTGCGACTCGCCGAAGGCCATGCCACCTACGCTGAGGTCCTCGATGGGCGAGGCGACTCGCAACGCGCCAACAGGCACTGGAAACTGGCGGCCAACCTTGCGTTGAGCAGGCAGCCCATCACGTCGCGATCCGCACGAGCGGTGTAGCTACAAACCAAGTCTGGCCATGCGGTGCGAAGGCCGCGAGCAGGCGCGGAGCCGCCGGCGGGCTTGTGTTAATGGAGTCGCTTAGCCGCTTGACAAGGCCGACCTAGCTCTGTTAACTAGCCAATGGCGATTCAAGGTTGTGGGCGGCTTCGCGACAGGCTCTGTTGGAGCCTGGAAAGATGATGGCAAAAGGGACTAACAGCAGCCGGCAGACGCTTTTACGCGAAGCGGGGGATAACCTGGCGCAGGACCAACTGGCTCGTGGCGAGATTGACTTTGAGGATGCTCGTGATGATCTTGTCCGGATCTTGGCCACGCTCGTTTCTGATTTGGAGCGTTTCGACTCGATGGTCACGCACGAACGCGACATCTTCGAGGAGCGCTCCGCTCGTCCGGGCGCAACCGAGGACGACCGGCTAAACCGGCTGTCGACGCGAATCAGTCTCGGAGCGGCAGAAATGATCTCATGTGCACGTCACGCCCAGGAGGAGCTGCGCCGGTTGGCGGAGCCGACCAGTCCTCGCGTTCAGATGCCCTCGGTGCGCGCTCACGAGTCGGCCAAGGATCAGTAAAGCAGAGCGACTTTCCTTGATTAAAGCGTGCGAGCCCGGCCGCGCTCGAGAACGCTACGTCCTGTCAAGTAGCAGGACATCGAACACGTCATCCATTGATCAGCCGACTGCCGCCAGCGCCGGCATGACTCCTTCCCGTTCGCTGTGACGGCCATCTGCAGCCTGGGCGGTCCATCACCTGTTGGGTAATCGCGACCGGCTCGCCGCTGGACTGTAACTGGTCGGACTCTAGACTTCGCCAAGGTCAAAGAGACGAGGGGGCAGGTCGTGACTCCACGCCCGAGCGACTGAGATCTCGACCCAGCGCAGACGGCGCCGCTCGAGCATATGCGTCACCAGCCCTGCGATCCTGCCCAACACGGTCATTCGGCAATCCTTCCGTTGGATGGCGGGGGACAGAGACCGGAGGCTCCAGCTTCGGAGGTTGACCCCCCACCCTTTTCCGTTCCGGTCTCTCGTCCCCCAAGCTCAACCTAGTCCTGGCCGGTCTGGCTGTCACTGGGACTTTCCTCTCTCCCCCAGGTACCTATGACTCCCTCCGACCCTAAGGCTCAGGCGAACAACGCTCAATCGCCAGATCAGGCCGAACAGCTCTAGGGCCGATGGCACCGGCGCTACCGCAATAGGCCTGACCCTCGGCGCATTCCGCCGCCCAAACTGCAGATACAGACTGGGCCGTTGCCCGGAACACCTTCAGATTTGGCCGCGCGCATAAGGGCGCAAAACTAAATCAGGGCTCCACGAAGGGTGGCTTGGTCGCCGCCGCAACGAGGAGCCCATGTTGGGCGGCCCAGGCGGCGATCTGGGCGCGGGATCGGAACCCCAGTTTGGCCCGAATACGCTCGACGTGACCCTCTGCGGTACGCTCGGCAATCGCCAGGAGATCGGCGATCTTGCGGTTGGTCATGCCGGCCGCGACAAGCGCGGAGATTTCCCGTTCACGCCGAGTGAGGCGGCCGGGCTTTGTACCGGGTTGTCGAGTGGCGCGCCGAGGGCCGGGAGGCTGGAGGCCAGCTTTCCCGGACAGCGCATAGGCGATCGCATTCTCCAGGCTGAGGCTCGCGCCTTCGTTCCAGGCCATCGTGCCGGCTGAACCACTTGCCTCCAGCGCCGGTTTGAGCACCACATTCTCCAGCACCTCTTGCCACCTCGCCGCGAGAGGCGCCCTTATCGCCGCCCGCAGAGCCGCCGCGGCACCGCACAGACGTAGGGCACGCTCAGGATCATTGTCAGCGAGCGCCAGCGCCGAGAAGACGTCCAGACTGGCGGCCTGTGCGTACCGATTGCCGATCGCCTGGAACATCGCGAGTGCCTCAAGCAGCAGCGAGCGGGCCGAAACGTGATCGCCCTCGAAAAAGGCGATGAGGGCGAGGAAGAGAACCGCAGCCGAAGCCCGCCAGCGCTGGTCCGCAACGCGTGCCAAGCCGAGGGCCTGCTCGAATAGGGCTCTCGAAGTGATCACGTCGCCGTGCTGAAGATCTAGTTCTCCGAGAGTCATCAGGGCCTCGATCCGCACGTTCGTGTATGGTGCGCAGTCCAGGCTTTTTTGGAGCCAAATGCGGCCTTCCTCGGGCCGGCCGTCAGACATCGAGATCGAGCCGAGTAGGTTGAGCGCCCAGCCCTGGTTGACCTCGTCGGCGACCTTCGCGGAGATCGCAAGGCTCCGTTCAGCGAGTTGGCGGGCGGTCTCGTAGTCTCCTTGCCAGTAAACCAGTCTGGCCAACCAGAGCAATCCGGTTGCTTCAACCTCAGGAGCTGCTGGCGAGCCTTCAATCGCATCTCGTAGCCAGTCGCGCCCCTCCGCCAGATACCCTCGCGTGACCCAGAACCACGCCAGCGCGACCGCCAGCCGACGCCAGCTCTCGCGGTCGAATTCGCGGCTCCAGGCGAGTGCCAGACGCAGGTTGGCGTGCTCCTCCTCGAGTCTCTGGAGCCACCGCGGCTGTTCGTGCCCTTGCGCGTTCACCTGTGCGCGTTCGGCCAGGACCAGGAAATGGTATGCGTGGCCCTCGCGGGCTTTGGCTACCTCGCCATTCTCCTCCAGCTTTTGAGCTGCGTACTGCCTTAGCGTTTCCAGAACGCGATAACGGGTCGGGCCTTCAGCCCTCGGTTCAGGTATTACCAACGACTTATCGACCAACCGGGTCAGCGCTTCGAACGTCCGGCCGCGATCTGCAACCAGCTCCGCACACACGGCACTAGCCGCGTCGAGGTCAAAGCCTCCCGCGAATGTCGACAGCCTCCGAAACACGAACCGCTCCGCGTCGTCCAGCAGCTTGTAGCTCCACTCGATCGCTGCCTCGAGTGTCTGCTGGCGGTGGGCTCCTGGGTGTCCGTCACTAAGGAGCTGGAAGCTGGTTCTAAGGCGCTCGAGCAACTCAGCCAGCGACATCATCTCGACGCGGGCGGCAGCCAACTCGATGGCGAGAGGGATACAGTCGAGGCGTCGGCAGATCTCCGCTGCTACGCGAACATCGCCCGCGGCCAGCTTGAAATGGTGAACGACCAGGCGTGCCCGCGCGATCAGCAGCTGAACAGCCTCCACCTCGTCGAGCGGAGGTGTCCGCCAGGTGATCTCCCCTTCGACGTGCAATCTCTCCCGACTGGTCGCCAGGAGGCTGAGCTTCGGGCAGTGCTTGAGGAGCTTTTCGGCGAGCGTAGCGCCCGAATCGAGCACGTGCTCGCAGCTGTCGAGCACTAAAAGCACCTCCGAGCCTCTTAAGTGTGAAATCAGGGTCTCGGCGAGTGGAGTACCAGTCTCCTCGCGGATGCCAATCGATTCAGCCACGGCACTGACCACGCCCGCCGGCTCCAACACGTCGGCCAGCTCGACCAGGAAGACCCCGTCCGGCCATTCGGTCGCGATTTGCGCAGCCACCCGCAGCGCCAACCGTGTCTTGCCTAGTCCGGCTGCCCCTGTGATCGTGAGCAATCTGGTCTCCGAAATCAGGGTTATGAGCTCTGCCAGCTCACGTTCGCGCCCGATGAATGTGGTCAGTTCGGCCGGCAGCCGCAACGGTAATTGCCCTGACACCTCGACCTCTCGATACGGCGCGCGGCCTGCTTCCCCGCTGCCCGCCTCGGGATATTCAACGCCTTTTCAAAGCACTTAAGTAAATTCGCAACTTCAGAAATCAGGTACTTTCCACGGTTCCACAGAAGTCGATCACTGCATAGCCTGGGCTGGTCTGCAAGAGCTGGCGAGCATGACGTGGGGATCATGAGTTTGGTGGAGCTGCCGGAGTTGGAGTCAGTCCACCGTCAGCTGGCGCGCGACCTGCACGACGGGGTTGCTCAGACCCTGACCACGATGCTCATCCAAATGGAAAATTTCAAGTCCGATCAGCATGGTCGGACCGGCGTGATTCAGCGTCTAACCGTGTTTCAGGACACCACGCGCGAAGCCCTGACCGAGCTCCGGGTGATGCTCTTCGCGTTGAGAGGTGAATCGGCTCTTGACAGTATCTTCATCAGCCGCCTAAAAAGCACCTACGGAGCTCAGTTCCGCCGGCGTTCCGGCACCAATGTGCGCTTCCGCGTCAGTCGCAGCTGGCCGGCTGTCATCCCGGCCAGGGTGGCCGGCCACGTGCTCGCGATCGTGGACGAGGCGCTGGCGTACAGATCGCCCGGCCGCAGCCAACGCGCCGAGGTGCACTTGAGCGTGGCCGGCGAGCAAGCCCTACTGGTGGTGCGGACACGCGGTGGGGCCGAGTCTGAGCGCGGAGCCGTTGTCGTTCGATTGCGCGCCGTCCGGCAGCGAGTGATCATGCTGGGCGGTACTGTCAACATCCGGAGCAAGGTCGGAGAATTGACATTAACCGTTGCCTTTCCGGCTAGCCAACTGGTCGCGGCAGCCGAATCCAACTAACACCGCGCTCGGAGCCTGTCGCTGCCGATTGCCGGCGACAACGTCCCGGCCTGGCAGGTTTTAGTTGAAATTACTTGACTGTCAACTCAACCCGGACCTATGGTTACCGCAAGCGACCGCGAGCATACATCGTCGAGAGGTCCATCGTCTCCACCTTGGACATGCATTTCCATGACGGCGAGCCATGGAAATTAACGATGGCGCATGGTGTGGCGCCCGGCGACGTTAGGGAATTGGAGTAATGACGACAAAGAAAGCGAACGTCGAGCGGCTCCGGCCTTTTCCCAGCGGGTGGGGAGGTCTGGAGGCGAACCGGGTAGCCGCTCTCTGGCCGCACGAATGTTCTGGACAAGATCTAGTCAGGATCTTGATGAAGCTGGTCAGTGATGTGGAGCGGTTCGATGCGTTGGTTGGGGCTCAGAGCAGGGAGCTTCGGCGGCGTCCCGCCATCGCAGACGCCCTTGACGACGAGTCACTCAACCGCGACCTGGAGGGATTGAGCCTCGAAGCGGCGGAGATGGTCACATCCGCCCGCCGCGCGTTGAAGCAGTTGGGTCTGTTGGCGACCACGCCTTCTCCACTCCGAACGTCTCCCTGAGTTCCCGCCGTCATTTGGCTGACATGGGCCGACGGGTTTCAGGCCCGCCCGCTCAAATGGAGCTTGATCGAGGTTAGTGAACCACCTCATCTAATGACTGCTTGAGTCGCTGGAGCGAATCGGTCGGCAGGGGCACATCCTCCAACCAGACGAAGATCGCGTCTGCGATCTGGCGCCAGGCCGTTATCTGACGGGCCATCGCGGCGCCCCAATAGGACTTGGACCACGCTGCTGCCGCAACCCAACCCGCCACGACACAGCAGAAAGCACCTGTTGCCACCTCCAGCCAGCCTAACCATCCGTCGGGTCGCAGGTCGCTCAATATGATCACGCCGAGGCCCAGGTTGACCGCCACCGCGATCGGCAGAAACACTCGATAAAACAGACGTCCAGACGATTGAATCACCATGCGATCCTCCCCCAATCGAGCCTTCACGTCAGGCCGCATATGGGTGGAGCGTGGCACGCCGGCGGCTCCAGACCAATGAGACGAATGTCCCAGGAACCGGGCAAAACGCGGAAATCGCCGACGTACTTATCACTTATCAGTGGTTCAGTCTTGGCTTATCATGCTGGAGTCGTCTTGGGGATGGGGCGGCCTAGGCGCCTGGAGGGAACGGCACATCACTGAAGCACGTCAACGCCGGTCGGCGATCCGAATCGGGATCGTCGATGATCACCCGATGTTCAGACTGGGCCTCAAACGGGCGCTCGAGCGGGAGTCGGATATCGATATTCCGTGGGAGATGGGGTCGGCCGCCAACCTCGACGCAGTCATGCGCAAGACCCCGGTCGATGTAATTCTCATGGACGTGTACATGGGAACGAGCAAGGACGGCCTCCAGGCCACACATGAAGTGGCCGAAAGGTGGCCTGAGGTGAAGATCGCGGTGATCAGCGCGAGTCTCGACGACAGGGTCGCTCGTGCCAGCAAGCGCGCGGGCGCCGACATGTTTCTGCCCAAGGCCATGCCGGTCTCGGAGATGGTCAACTCGATCAGACTTCTCGCCGAAGAGCAGACGTTGGGATCACAAGGTGGAAGGCTTGGACAACGCCGCGCGTCTGGTTCAATGGGCCGGATCGGCGGTCTTAGCCCGCGCCAGCGACAGGTTCTCGAGCACTTGCGCCTGGGACGGACCAACCGGGAGATCGCGGCGCGGCTGAACATCTCGATCGGTACGGTGAACAAGCATGTGCATGAAGTGCTGATTGCTCTGAAAGTACGCAATCGCACACAGGCGGCGGCCCTCGCGCGTCAGGACGTCGCCGGCTGAACTGAGCTGTCCGAACCTCTCTCCAAAAGAGTCGGTTTGGGAAAAAATGGTCAGTTCTACCCATTGACGTGGGATTTAACGAGGCCTTTAAGTTCTCTTAGGGCCTATTTAAGGAAAAAGACCCGCTTCGAGCGTCAAAAGACTTGGGTTTTCGGACGCTCGGGGGTGACGTCGTAATCATTTGTTCAGGGAAAGGGCAAGGGAGATCGAGTGACGCCGCCTGCAATGGTTGGTGACTTGGCGCTTGGCAGCGGCACCCCCAGCTCACAAGAAATCCGGCGGATGCTTGCCCGCGAGCTTCACGACCGCGTGGCCCAGACTCTGACCACGATGTTGATCGACCTCGAGAACTTCAAGATTGAGCAGACCGGAAGGCAGGGCGTGATTCGACAGCTGGGTGAATTGCAAGAATCGACCCGCGATGTTCTGACCAACCTACGCCACGTCCTCTATGACTTGCGTGATGAGACGGGAATCGAGGAGGGCTTTGTGGACGCGGTTCGGGCACTTCTGGCCCGCTTCCAGGAGCACACGCAGGTGGGGGCCCACCTTCTCGTTTCACCGACATGGCCGCCGCGCTTGCGATCTCAGGCGGCGCTCAACGTCTACCGAATCATTGAAGAAGCCCTGACCAATGTCCGAATGCACAGCGGCGCACGCCTTGTGGAAGTTGCGCTGGGAGCTGGCCTCGGCACCAACCTAGCCGTCGAGGTCAAAGACGATGGACGCGGCGCAGAGTCCGGTGCAGGCCATCGCCACCCCGGGATGGGCATGCTCGGGATGCAGGAGCGAGCTTTAATCCTGGGCGGCCGCCTAGAGATCGAAAGCGTAGTTGGAGGCGGGACCACCGTTCGCGCAATTCTTCCCAAGGAGCAGTTGATTTGAGCACCGCAACACAGCAACTACCAGTCGCGAACGCTTCCGCCCGCACCGCGCGCGTGGTCATCGCCGACGACCAGACGCTTTTCAGGTCGGGGCTGGCTCGTCTCCTCGAGATGGACGATCGCGTAGCGGTGGTGGGCGAGGCCGTCGATGGCGCCGACGCGGTCAAGCTCGCCCTGGCGTTGAAGCCGGACGTCGTCTTGATGGACATCAAGATGCCGAACCTTGACGGAATTGAGGCCACCCGACGGATCGTGGACGAGAACCCAAAAATCAGAGTCCTCATGCTGACCACTTTCGAAGCTGACAACCACGTCATCCAGGCGTTGAAAGCCGGCGCCAGCGGATACGTGCTCAAGGATTCGCAAGCGGGCGCAATAGTCTCCAGCATCCTTGCAGTCGTGGCTGGCGAGCGGGTGATGGCCAGCGCCGTTGCCAACCGCGTTCTGGAGATGCTTACCGGCGCCACGACTCCAAAAGAGTTCTACGACGGGCTTACGGCCCGTGAGGTTGAGATCCTCAAGATGCTGGCGACAGGGATGGCAAACAAGCAGATTGCGTACAAGTTGCAGATCAGCGAAAAGACCGTCCGCAACCACGTCAGCAACATGTACGAGAAGCTCGATATCTATGACCGCGCCCAGGCGGTTCTTTACGCAGTGCGCAAGGGTCTGGTCGAAATCTGACTCCGAAGTCCCGGGACGCCAGGCCCAGGGCATCCCGGCAACTAGGACGACGATCCCATTAACCGCGTGAGCGTAGTCACCTACAGTCCCGAACATAGTGGTGGTTGTTCCGGGCCGCGGCGCCTCAGTTGGCGGCGCGCGCCCGTCAGCGTACGAGGTCGGGCCGAACCTGCTGCTGATCGATCGCCAACCCCTGTTCTTGGCGGCTCTGAGCAGTCTATTGACCGCGCCTCCAGTTTGCGCTCGGGTTCAGGTCGCGCAGGACACGAACGCCGGACTCGAGATCGCGCTCCGAGGCGATGTGCAACTGGTCTTCTGCGAGGTCAGGTCCTTACCGATCCCGGCTGTTGAGGTGGCTGATCGTTTGTCACAGCTCTCGCCGCGCGTGCCGGTGATCTTGCTCGGTGACCCGGAGGACGAGCGACTGATGACTGCCGCGCTGCAAACGAGCGTAGCCGGCCTGTTCACCAAGAACGCGAGCCTCGATGAGTTTCTGGTCGGTGTGCAGACGGTCCTCTCTGGGCACCGCGCGGTCGGGGCCAACCTCATGGGTATGGTGCTGTCCCGCCTGAGCGACGGCGCTCCGCATGCGCGCCGGCCGGCCAGTCAGCTCTCGCCCACCGAGCTGGACATCTTGACGATGATTGGCGAGGCCAAGTCGATCCCGGTCATCGCCGCGGCGCGCGGCATCAGCCACAAGACCGTCCGGAACCACCTGGCCAACATCTACCGGAAGCTCGAGCTGCGCAGCCGCACCGAGGCGATGCTGTGCGCCGTAAGGATGGGTCTGACCGCCAACTAGGCGAGGCAACGATGTCCTCTGCCCAACCGGGACAAACGACCCATGCAGACGGGCAAATCCCATTCTCAAAGCGTCCTGGGCTGCACACCATCTATCCAATGGCTTCTAACGGGGTGCAAGCGACGCTGCCAGTCCACGTGAGTGCCCCGCTTCTAGGCGAACGCCTGCTAGACCTGAGATTGATCAACGAGGGTCAGCTGCGACGTGCCCTTGAGATGCAGCCTGAATCCTCGCGTCCGCTTGGGGCAGTGCTCATCGAGCTGGGGGCGCTCGACGAAGATCGGCTGACCGCCGTCCTCGGCGACCACCTCCAGGTTCCGGTGGCCGACTTGCGGCGAGAGGCGGTCGACCCCGATGCGGTTCAACTGATACCCGAAGAGTTCGCGCGCCGGCACGTCCTGCTTCCGATCCGAAATCAGGACGGCCAGCTGACCGTGGCCATGGCCGACCCCGCCAACCTGCACCTCGTGAACGACCTTCGCGTCATCACCGGACTGGTCATCGAGCCATATATCGCCGGGCGATCCGACATTCTGGCCAACCTCAGCCGGATCCACAGCATGCGGCCGCGCATCCACGAGGCGGCGCGATCGCTAGAAGAGAGCAGGCCGCAAATTGGGATCACACGATCGATTGTCTTCGAGCTCTCGAACATCACAGCCACCTCCCCCGCCGTCGAGATCGTCAACATGCTGATCACTCAAGGATTGCGTGACCGCGCATCGGACATCCATGTGGAACCGCAGAAGGAGCACCTGCGCATCCGTTTCCGCATCGACGGCGTTCTGCAGGACGTTGCCCACCTGCCTTCGGCGACCGGGGCAGCCCTGGCGTCTCGAATCAAGATCATGGCCGAGATGAACATCGTCGAGCGCCGTCGGGCACAGGACGGGCAGATCAGTCTCACCGTTGATGGACGCAATCTCGACGTACGTGTGGCGACGATCGAGACGATCTGGGGGGAGAAGCTGGTGCTGAGGCTCCTCGACCGAGGACGATCGCTCATCACTCTGGAGCAACTGGGCTTCTCCCGCGGTGCGTATGCGAGATTCCACACAATGCTGCATTCGCCGTACGGAATGATCATTGTCTCCGGTCCGACGGGGAGCGGCAAGACGACCACTCTGTACGCCGCAATTCACGAGCTCGACCATCAGGTTCGCAACGTCATGACCATCGAGGACCCGGTCGAATACACCTTCGACAACATCAATCAGAGCCAGATCAACAAGCTGGCCGACATCACCTTCGCGAACGGGCTTCGGGCGATCCTACGCCAGGATCCGGACATCATCCTGGTCGGCGAGATCCGCGATAGAGAGACCGCAGAGATAGCCGTGCAATCGGCGCTGACGGGTCACCTCGTGCTCTCGTCGCTACATGCCACGGACGCCGCCGGCGCGCTGCTGAGGTTCATTGATATGGGGATCGAGGGCTTCCTGATCGCGTCATCTGTGATCGCGATTGTGGCGCAGCGACTGGTGCGAAAGGTGTGTGACGGCTGCAAGACCCCGCACACGCCAACTGTCGAAGAGGCGGAGTTCGCCACCTCCCTGGGTCGG
>Ga0070699_100000813_pt1 | contig 28868 bp, 32 predicted proteins | sample KBSK1503metaG_FD_65473 | JGI IMG/M metagenome (GOLD analysis project Ga0070699, IMG submission 65473) | Corn, switchgrass and miscanthus rhizosphere microbial communities from Kellogg Biological Station, Michigan, USA - KBS K1-50-3 metaG | ecosystem: Host-associated > Plants > Roots >...
ACACGTATCTCTGCTCCGCCGCCAGGAGGTGCAGGAATGTTGCCGCCAGGGTCCCATACGTCCCAGGCGCCGTCCACTGAAGCTGCTCCTCCGTGAAGGCCCCGCAGACATCGAGCAGGTGCAGGTTCGCCCACTTGTTGTATCGGAACGCCTCGATCAATAAAGGCTCCATAACACCCAGAGTCTAAGACTTGGTAAGCTGTCAAGGCATGCGCCTTGACACCCTGGCGGCCAGAAGCCGCAACCTGGCCCTTTTCGAGCGCTATGGAGCGCTTCTCACCAAGCACCAGCAAGAGGTCCTCGACCTCTCATTGAGGAGCGACTGGTCGCTTGCCGAGATCGCCGGCCATAAGCGAACCTCGCGTGCGGCCGTCCACGACATCGTCAAGCGTTCGGTCGGCGCGCTCGAGGAGTTTGAGCGCCGCCTCGGCCTCCTCGCGGAAGCGGGCCGGCGCCGGCGAAAGGTGGCCTCGCTGGAGAAGGAGCTCGCAAGCGTCAAGCGCCGGCTCGTAGCCCTGGAGACGGCTTGATGTTCGAGGCCCTGAGCGACCGGCTGGCGGCCGTCCTCAAGAAGATTTCCGGGCGTGGGGTCCTGCGGCCGGAGGACGTGGAGGCAGGGCTGCGCGAGGTCCGGCTGGCGCTGCTCGAGGCCGACGTCAACTTCAGGGTCGTCAAGGAGTTTGTGGATCGGATCCGCCTGAGGCTAGTCGGGGTCGAGGTGGCGCCGGGATTGACCGCGCCCCAGCAGGTGGTGAAGGCCGTCAACGAGGAGCTCGTCGAGATGCTGGGCGGCAACTCCGAAGGCCTGCGCTACGCTCCGGCACCTCCGACCGTGCTCATGCTCGCGGGCCTGCAGGGATCGGGCAAGACGACCACGGCCGTCAAGCTCGCGCTGCTCGCCCGGCGGGACGGCCACAAACCGGTGCTGGTCGCGCTCGACCTGCGCCGCCCGGCCGCCGTCGAGCAGCTGAGCACACTCGCGGAGCGCGAGGGCATCGCCTTCCATTCGGGCAAGGGCGCAATCGAGGACCTGGCGCGAGGGGCCATCAAGGAGGCCGCGAGGCTTGGGCAGGACGTCGTGATCCTGGACACCGCCGGTCGCCTGCATGTAGACGCCGAGCTGATGGACGAGCTGAAGAAGCTCAAGGAGTCCATACCGGTGACCGAAACGCTGCTCGTGGCCGATGCCATGACAGGCCAGGAGGCGGTCAAGGTGGGGGAGGCCTTCGCCACCGCGATCGGTCTCGACGGCGTGATCCTCACCAAGCTCGACGGAGACGCGCGCGGCGGCGCGGCACTGTCCCTACGTCTCGCCACCGGCCAGCGGATTCGCTTCGCGGGCACCGGGGAGCGGCCGCAGGACATCGAGGTTTTCAATGCCGAGCGCATGGCGTCCCGGATCCTCGGCATGGGCGACGTCCTCACCCTCATCGAGCGCGCCGAGCGAACCATCGACCAGGAGGCGGCCAAGGAGGTCGAACGAAACCTGCGCTCCGGCCACATGACGTTCGACGACTTTCTCGTCCAGGTACGCCAGCTGCGCAAGATGGGCTCGCTGGAAGGCATCCTCGACATGGTGCCGGGAGGGGCGGCGCTGAAGGGACAGGTCGCCGGCGCAGACACGGAACGCGAGGTGCGCCGCATGGAGGCGGTGATACTCTCCATGACCGCGCGCGAGCGGGCGCACCCCGAGATCATCGACGGCGCCCGCCGGCGCCGTATCGCCCGAGGCAGCGGCCTTGGCCCGGCGGACGTCAATCGCGTGCTGAAGGCGCGGGACGCGATGCAGAAGCTGGCCAGGCAGTTCGCAGCCGGAAATCGCGGAGGCAAGGCCGGCCTGAGCCGGCTTTTTGGACAAGGAGGTCCAGGTTGGTCAAGATAAGGTTGAGGCGGATGGGGGCCAAGAAACACCCCTTCTACCGCCTCGTGGTGGCGGACTCGCGGTCGCCGCGAGACGGCCGGTTCATCGAGCACCTCGGGTACTACGATCCGATGACCGACCCGGTAAAGGTGAAGATCGACGTCGACAAAGTGGTGCGCTGGCTCCAGCTGGGCGCTCAGCCGAGCGAGGCCGCGAGGAGCCTGTTGAAGCGGGAGGGGATTCTTGAGCGACGTACAGAGAAGTCGACCGATACGGCGTGACCAGCGGCGGAGTGGCGGCTACAACCGGGGCTTCCGGCGCGAAGGCCCGCCAGGACCCGCGGGGCCTGCGGTCGACTACCGGGCCCTGGTCGAATACGTGGCGCGGTCCCTGGCCGAGACCCCGGATGAGGTGCATGTCGAGGCTTTCGAGCGAGGCGGCGGCACGGTGGCCATCAAGGTGAAGCTCGCGGACGCCGACGTCGGCCGCTTCATCGGCAAGGCCGGTCGCAACATCGAGGCGATCCGCACGCTGGTCCGAGTCGCATCGCTGCGCGATCACAAGCGCGTGTTCGTCGACCTTGCCAATCCGTCGCTGGCACATACCCCACCGCGCGAACGGGGACCGCGCGGCGGAGGTTCGCATTCGTGATCCGCGTCGGCCAGGTGACTGGTGCATATGGATTGGACGGTGCTGTCAAGGTAATGCCCTTGACAGATTTCGACGATCGTTTCAGCCCTGGCGCCGCGCTGGTGCTGGACGGGCGCGAGTGTGAGGTCGAGTGGAGCCGCCCCGGCATGCCGGGCCTGGTGGTCAAGCTCCAGGGCATCGACAACCGCACGATCGCGGACCTGTTCCGCGGCCGCTATCTCGAGGTTCCGGAAGACTCGGGCCGGCCGCTGGCGGAAGGACGCTTCTACCACCACCAGGTGGTTGGGCTGCCGGTGCAGACCGGCTCGGGGCAGTCGCTGGGCACGATCGCGGAGGTCCTCGAACGGCCGGCCAACGACGTGTGGGTGAGTCGTGAAGGCTCCATCGAGCACCTGATCCCGGCCACGAGGGATGCCGTGCTCGAGGTGAACCTCGAGGCGCGGCGTGTCGTGGTTGCCGACTGGCTCGTCCAGGTCGAGGACGCATGGGCAGGACATCGGTGATGAGATTTGACGTCGTCACGATCTTTCCGGCCATGTTCGGACCGGTGTTCGAGCACGGCGTGGTCGGTCGTGGCATCGAGCGCGGGATCGTCGAGCTCCACACGCACGACCTGCGCGACTACACGCACGATCGCCACCGGCAGGTGGACGACATGCCGTTCGGCGGCGGTCCCGGCATGGTGATCAAGCCGGAGCCCGTGTTCGAGGCGGTGGAGTCGATCCGCGCGCACAATTCGGGTCCGGTCGTCCTGATGGAGCCCTGGGGGGAGCGCCTCGACCAGCGCCTCGCCGCGGAGCTCGCGGCGGAGCCGGGCCTGATCATCGTGTGCGGTCGGTATGAGGGCATCGACGATCGGGTGCGCTCCGCCCTGGCGACGCGCGAGATCTCGATCGGCGACTATGTGGTCAGCGGCGGGGAGATCCCGGCGATGGTGCTCATCGACGCCGTGGCCCGGTTGGTGCCGGGCATCGTCGGCGATCCCCAATCGCTGGCGCAGGACAGCTTTTCGGACGAGCCCACCGGGTGGCCCCAGTTCACGCGCCCGGCCGACTACCGGGGATTGACCGTCCCCGACGTGCTCCTCTCGGGCGATCACGCCCGCATCAAGCAATGGCGCCGCCGCCAGGCGGCCGAAAGATCTTCCGTCCATACCAAGGAGTTGAAAAAGTCATGAACGTCATCCAGCAGCTCGAGAAGGAGCAGCAGAAGGAGAAGGTCCCCGCGCTGCGCGCGGGCGATACGGTCAAGGTGCATGCCAAGGTCGTCGAGGGCACGCGCGAGCGCATCCAGGTGTTCGAGGGGACCGTCATCCGCGTGACCGGTGGGGGCCTGCGCCAGAACTTCACCGTGCGGCGCGTCACCCACGGGGTCGGGGTGGAGCGCACGTTCCTGATCCACTCGCCGCGCATCGACAAGATCGACGTCCTACGCCACGGCGACGTACGCCAGGGCCGGCTCTACTACCTGCGGGGCAAGGTGGGCAAGGAGGCGCGCATCCGCGAGCGCCGGCAGCTTGCCCGAGTGGCAGAAGCCGAGGGCGAGGCCAAGGAGAACGGCGACCAGGAAGAGGAGTAGGCCCCCTGTAAAGGGACTGGTGCCGAGGGCTCCTGGTCGGTAATCTCCGATTGGTGATCGAAAGGTGACCCGGCCGATGCTCTGGCGCTACGAGCGCATGGCCGGCTCCATGGGCTACACGGTCGTGGCGGGGGTCGACGAGGTGGGAATGGGACCGCTGGCGGGCCCGGTCGTGGGCGGCGCCGTCGTGCTCGAGATCGGCACCAGGATCCCCGGGCTGGACGACTCCAAGCTGCTCACGGCGGCCGAGCGCGAGCGCGTGGACGCGATCATCCGGCGCCGCGCGCTGGCCTTCTCCGTCTGCGCTGTCGACCACGCCCAGGTCGACCGGCTCGGGCTGATCAAGGCCCGCCACCTTGCGACCGCCGGCGCCGTGGCGGGACTGAAGATTCCCGCGGAGTACCTCCTGGTGGACGCCTGGGACGTGCCCGAAGCGCCGTTGCCGCAGATGGCGGTGGTGAGGGGCGACCGCACGTGCGCATCCATCATGGCCGCGAGCATCGTCGCGAAGGTCGCGCGTGACCAGACGATGGTCGAGTACGACCGGATCTATCCCGGTTACGGTTTCGCATTCCACAAGGGCTACGCGACGCCGGAGCATCGGGCGGCCATCCGCCGTCTCGGCCCGAGCCCGATCCACCGCACCTCGTGGGCGCCCTTTCGAGAGTTCGCCGCCAACTAGACCTTGGCCGCGCCGGCGAGGCGGCGGCGGCCGAGCTCCTGCGGCGGCGAGGCTACGAGGTCGTCGGCCGCGGCTTTCTGGCCCGGCGCGGCGAGATCGACCTGGTCTGCCGCCGGGGAGGTGAGCTCGTCATCGTCGAGGTCAAGACAAGGGCGACCGATGCCTTCGGGACGCCGGTCGAGGCGGTCGGGCCTCGCAAGCGGCGCGCCCTGGCCGCGGCCGCGTCGGAGTACCGGCTGCTCGCGGGTTGGAAGGGGCCGATCAGGTACGCGGTGGTCGGCCTGCTCAGCAGGCCGGCCGGGGGCTTCGACAGCGAGCTCCTCGAGGACCCGTTCGAGTAGAGACCCCAGGATCAGGTCGTCGAGATGCTTCCCTCGAATGAGCGCAGGCGGGCGTTGGCGATCCAGAGCAGGGCCCCGACCAGGAGCCCGCCGGCGGCCGCGAGCAGCACGCCACCAAAGATCATCGCGGCGCCCACCGCCGGCGTCGACGGGATCGGCCCGAGGTCGGCCGTGCCGGTGGCCACCTCGCCACCGAACAGGAAGAGGGCGAGCGCGCCGATGCTCACGACCGCAAAGACGAGAGAGCCGCCGATCGACGTGAGCGTGCCGACCAGCCCGACGGCCTTCCGGTCGTCGTTGACATCGAAGTGGGGATCGATGCCGCCACCCGAAACCGCGATCGACACGAAACCGGCCGCCAGCCACACCCCGAAGACGATCAGTTGGATCAGCTGCGCGGGCCCGCTCCTGCTGAACAGCGCGACCGCAAAGCTGAACACGAGCATCGTCAGCAGCACCGGTGGAAGGGCGATGAAAACCTTCGCGCGGATGAGCTGCCACATCGGCAGCGGGGCCATGCGCAGCAGCTGGAACCCGCGTCGCTCACCGGGAATCGAGGGAGCCGCCAGGGCCGAGGACATGAACATCGAGAGGAAGGTGACCAGGGTAACGTCCCACCAGAAGCCGGACAGGCTTCGTCCCGGCTGGCTGAGCGCGACCGCATAGCCCAACGGCAGGAGGAGCGCCGGCAGGAGCCGCGTCAAGCGCCGCACGTCCCGCCGGAAGGCAAGCCAATCCTTGCGCGCGATGGCGAGGGTCGGCGAGCCGGCCCCCCGAGCCGCGGCGGGCGTGACGGCACGAGCCACTCTTCGGCGCCACGACACGGCCGGGACCCCGAACACCCCCAGGCCGGACAGCAGCGTCCGCTCGTAGAGGATCGCGGCCGCGGCGACGAGGAGCGCCGCGAGGGCCACGGTGGCGCCCAGCCAGATGACGGCCCCCTCGAAGCTCTCCCCCACGATGGCGCTGAGCGCATGTCCCGGCCACGTGGTCGGCAGCCAGTCGATGCGCTGGACGGTCGAGGTGAGGCTGGAAAGGTCGGGACGGCCCTTGCGGGAGAACGTCTGGCGCAGGCTCAGGTTCCAGGCCAGGTAGAGGGCGGCGCCGGTGAGGCCGGCCACGCCGGCCGCCACATCGCGGGCCAGGCGCGCAGGCACCCAGCGGACGATCAGGGTCATCAGGATCGCCTGCAGGGACGAGATCACGAGCACCTGGACCGCGATCAGCACCAGCGCCAGCGGGAAGTAGACGAGAGGCGCACCGGCCCCGGCCCCCACGCCGAGCACCACCGCCACCAGGACGGCGCTGATCAGGAGGTTGGCGGTCATCGCGACCGCGAGCCGCGCGATGAAGATGTCGCGCGTGCGGACCGGGGCGACCACCAGCTGCAGCAGGTCTCGGCCGACGAACAGGGAGGCGATCACCGTCGGAAAGCCGATCACCAGCATGAGCAGCGACAGTCCCGTGAAGGCGGTCGCGAGGATGTTGTCGATGGCGAAGGGCAGGAAGTGGCCCGTGGTTGCCCCCAATGTGAAGGCGCCGCCGCCGACGACAGTGCTCGCCAGGAGGAGGACGATCGCCAGCGCCGCGAGGCGGGTGGGACTCATCTTCAGAACACGGTTGCGCAGCCCCGTCAGCTCGGCGCCGACGATGACGCGGAGCACGCCGGCCTTGCTCAGGTGCGCGCGTCGAGCAGCCGCTCGATCATCTCGCGCGATTCCGGCCCGCCGGTCAGCTTGAGGAACAGGTCCTCGAGATTCGCGCCCTCGCTTCCGGCCTGGACGCGCAGCTCGTCCATGCTGCCGACGGCGACGATGCGGCCGCGGTCGATGATGGCGACGCGACGGCACAACGCCTGGGCCACCTCGAGGATGTGGGTCGAAAGGAGCACGGTGGTGCCGCGGGCGGCGAGCTCTTCGAGGAGGTCTTTGACCAGCCGCGCCGATCGTGGGTCGAGCCCGTTGGTCGGCTCGTCCAGCAGCAGCACCGAGGGTTCGCGAATGAGCAGCGACGCAAGGCCGATCTTCTGCCGCATGCCGTGGCTGTAGCCGCCGATCAGCTCGCCGTCTTTCTGGGCCAGGTCGAAGAGGTTGAGCAGCCGCGCCATACGTTCTTCGCGCTGGGGTCCGCGGGGCATGCGGTAGAGGTCGGCGACGAAGTTGAGGAACTCCCGGCCCGTCAGGTGCGGGTGGACGAACGGCTCCTCGTCCAGGTATCCCAGCCTTGCCTTGGCCGCAAGGGGTTGGGCCACGATGTCGATCCCATCGATCAGCGCCGTCCCCGAGGTGGGCTGGAGCAGGCCGCACAGCATGCGCAGCGTGGTCGTCTTGCCCGCGCCGTTGGAGCCGAGGAAGCCGAAGATCTCACCGCGCAGCGCGTGGAAGCTGACGCCGTCGACGGCCACCAGCGCGCCGTATCTCTTCACGAGCTGCCGAGCTTCGACCGCGGGCGAGCGATCGACGAAAGGCGTGGTCATCCCACTGGCAGGTTACAGGGGAGGTACGGCGCGGAAGTGTCGATCCAGCTCCGACGCGTATGACTTGCCGAGGCCGTCCGCGCTGCGAAGCAGCCAGTCGTCCAGGCGCATTCGACCCCGCGGCGGCTCGCGTGACACGAGCAGCTCGTCCATCAGGCCGGTGAGCTCCTGCGGCGTCAGGATCACGTCCTTCACATACCTGCCCAGGACGCGGCCCGCGAGGAGGGTCAGCCCGGGCGGGGTGAACACGATCGGCCTGGTGTGGTGGATGGCGATGGCGATGGCGTCGACGAGCTCGGCGTAGGAGATGATGTCCGGCCCGGCCGCGTCCACGGTGAGGCCGTCGGGCTGGGCGGCGGCCCAGATCGCGATGTCGGCGACGTCTTCCCCGGCGACCGGCTGCACCCGGTAGGCGCCGCGGCCCGGGATGAGGTACACAGGCAGACGGCGGAGCAGAAACGCGATGTTGTTGATCAGGATGTCGCCCGCCCCGAAGATCAACGTCGGGCGGACCACCGCCCAGGGCAGGCCCGATTCGCGCACGACCGCCTCGGTGCGGGCTTTGCCGGCGAAGTAGTCGAGCGCGGAGTCGGCGCTTGGATTGCTGACGCTGATGTGGACGACCTTGCGCACCCCGGCTGAGGCGGCCGCGCCCATGAGCCTCCGCGTGTTGGCGATCGCGTCGCCGAACCCCAGGCCGCTATGAGGGAAGCGGATCCAGTACGTGTTGTAGAGGACGTCGACGCCGTGGAGGCTCTCTACCAGCTCGTCGCGGTTGGCAAATTGAAGAGGAACAATCTCGACGTCGATTGCTTCTGAGCCCGGTCGGTGCGGATGGTTGGTCAATGTGCGCACGCGCCGTCCGCCGGCTAGCAGGCGGCGCGCGATGAATCCGCCGGTGAAGCTGAACGCGCCCGTGACGGCGTCGAGGTCGTCCGCCATCAGAAAGGAAATCGAGTCAGGTCGTAAGCGAGCGAGCCCGGCTTGACGTGTCCGGAGATGACCACGCGCGGCCGGTGCCTCACCGCCTCCGCCGGGTGCACCTCCGGTCGCAGTCCGTTGAAGATCGGAAAGCGAAGGGTGCCGTCCGGCGACCATTCCGAGTAACGAACGCTGACGACGAGATCCGGCCGCACCCAGCGCACCGGCCTCGTCATGATCGGTGGCGGCTCTAGGGTGGGGGAGTCGCTCGCCAGGCCTGCAAGTCGTTGCCGGATCGTCTGCATGACCGTCTCGTCGTAGCCGCCCCCGACCGTTCCGCAGGGCAGCAGCCGGCCGTCTTCGTGGTAACCGACCAGGAGCGCCTCGAACGGCTTGTCGCCGGTCCAGCCGATGACGACGAAGTCGTCCGACTTCACGGCCTTGACCTTCAGCCAGAACGGGCTGCGCTGGCCCGGCACGTACGGGCTCAGGCTGTGCTTCGCGACCACCCCTTCCAACCCGCGCTCCAGGCAGGCCTCGAACAGCTCGACGCCGTCCTCCTCGATGTGGTCGGGCACGAAGATGTGGCCTCCCGCCTCCACCGCCTTGCGCAGGCGCGCCCGCCTGCGTCCCAGCGGCTGGCGCAGCAAGGGTTTCTCGTCCAGGTACAGCGCGTCGAACGCGAGGTATGCGACCGGGATCTCGTCCTTGCGCCTGGCGCCGCCGGCAAGGCGTTCACGCAGTCGTGTGTAGTCGGGTCGACCATCCTGGTCCGTGGCCACGACCTCGCCGTCGATCACGCTGCCAGGTGGGACCCGTGCGGCCGCCGCGGTCACCTCGGGCAGGTCGGCGGTGAGGTCGTTCAGACCGCGATCTTGCAGGTGCACCCTGCCTTCGGGGTCGCGAAACAGCATGCAGCGCAGCCCGTCCCACTTCACCTCGAACAGGTATTCCGGCGAGCTGAACGGAGCTTCGGCAGAGGCCGCCTGCATGGGACGGAGCTCATTCGGAAAGCTCTCGAGCTCGATCTGGAGCTGGTTCGAATCCACCGCTCCCAGATTAGATCGGGTCGTCAGGAGGCCTTTCTGCGCGCCTTCTTCGCTTCGGCGGGTTGGGCCTTGCCGCGAGTCGCCCGCTGCTTCTTGGCCGCGTCGACGGATGCCCGCAGGGCCTCCATGAGGTCCATGACCTTGGCCGGCTGCGGCGTCGGCGGCGCCTCGATGACCTCACCGTCGATCTTCGCCTGCACGACCTTCATGACGGCTTCGCGATACTCGTCCTTGTAGCGTGCGGGGTCGAAGGAGTCGGCCAGGCTTTCGATGAGCGCCTTGGCCATCTCGAGCTCCTTCGGGTTGATCTTGACCTCGCCCTCGAGTCCTTTCAGGCCCTCGGCGGTGCGGATCTCGTCGGGCCAGTGCAGCGTGTTCATCAGGAGCGCGCCGTTGGTCGGGTGAAGAGCGGCCAGGTGCTCGCGGTCGCGCAGCGCGATCTTGGCGATGGCGAGCCTGTCGGTCGCCTCGAGCGCCTTGCGCAGCAGGTGGTAGGGCTTCTTGCCCAGCTCCTCGGGCTCGACGTAGTACGCGCTGTTGTAGTACAGGCCGGGCTCGATGTCGTCCCTGGGCACGAACTCGGAGATGTCGATGCTGTGCGCGGTCGCGAGCGGGATGTTGTCGAGGTCCTTCTCGTCGATGATGACGTAGCGGTCCTTGCCGACCTCGAAGCCTTTCAGGATGTCGCCATAAGCGACCTCATGGTCGCCTTCCGCGCACCAGCGCTTGTAGCTGATCGGGGAGCGGTGATCGGGGCAGAGCTGGCGGAACGAGACCTTGGCGCTGGATTCCGTCGCGTTGTAGAGACGGATGGGGATGGAAACCATCCCGAACGAGACGACTCCCTTCCACATCGATCTTGGCATGGCGTGGAACTATACCTCCAAACTCATTTGCTGGCTACTTTTCGTAAGTCACGGTGTCACGCGCCGACGTCTCGGCGCTCCATGAGCATCGCTGAGGCGGTGAGCCCGGCCACCACGATGGCGAGCATGATCACCAGACCAGTTTGGTCTACTCCGGCGGTCAGGGGCTGGCCGTATAGCTTGAACGCGGACAGGTCGTCGACCCAGGTGGGCAGCTTGAAGATCGGGCCGAGCTGGACCAGGAGATAGCTGGCAAAAGTCAGTGCTCCCAGCAAACCGACCGTCGCTCGCGGAATCCTGGACGCGAGCAGGGCTCCAACGGCTCCGAAAACCAGCGTGAAGGGCACCAGCAAGAGCGAGGCCTCCGCCAGCCGGCCGCGGTCGAGGTCGATCCCCTGATTGTGAGCTTCAACGCCGACGGCGACGCCGCTCACAGCCGCGATGATCAGCGCGCCGAGGGCAAGCACGAGCACGCGCTCGATGACGACACGAAGCCTCGAAACCGGATTGCTGAGGATGAGGTCGAGTCGCCCGTCCGAATCCTCAGCGCTCCACCGCGCCACCTGGGTGATCGCGAACCCGGCCATGAGCAGCTGCGCGAACCCGAACCAGATGTAGCTCAAAAAGGATGGAAAAACGTCACCGTTCAGGAACCCCGTGAAATAGCGAGCCAGGCCGGGGATCGCCAGGAGCGGCGCGACGACATTCTTGGTGAGCACCACGAAGATCGCACCCAACGCGGAAATGCCTGCTGTCCAGGCCAGCAGGCCGATGCGGCGGTCGTACAGGTCGCGCAGGACCGGAACGCGCCACACAGCCGTACGTGACACCTCATAGCTGGCGGGGCGGCTGGGTACGGTAAGGCTGAACAGAGGCGATCCGATATCGCGAAACCGGAAGGCCAGGGCGGCCAGCACGGCAGTGGTCGCCGCGATCGCGAACAGAGTCAGCGTCGCCCTCACATCGACCCCACCTCCCGGCACGAGCGGCGCGCTCTGCTCGTAGTAGTGAAACGGGGAAAGCCACCGCCAGCGCACCAGCCCGTCGAAGGTTCGGCTGAAGCTGTTCAGCAGGAAGAGCCCCAGCAAGATCACGCCCGCGACGGCGGTGGCGCCACGGGCGCTGCTGAGCTGCGCGACGAGCAGAGTCAGCGCGTAGCAGCTCACGGCGAGCGCCATCAGCACGACCGTGGCACCGAGAGCTGCAGAGGAGCCTATCGACTCGCCACCACTTGCCACGCCGACCAGCAGACCGGCGCTCGCCGCAAGCGATGCAATCGTCGCCGCGGTTGCGAAGGCGGCCAATCGAGATGCGATCAGCGCCAGCCTCGACGTGCCGGCGGCGAGAATCGCCGGGACGATGCCGCGCTCTTCGTCGCCTCTCGCAGCGCCACTGGCGGACGCCAGCGCCCAGATCGCGAACAGGATTGCGAAGAAGCCGAAGGCGCGCCACTCGACGTAACCGCCCACCGTCTCGGGGTGGGTCGGCGGGGGGACGATCACAGTGAACTGCGCGGCGAGGAGCGACATGGAGCGGCCGAACACCTGGCGCTCGGCCGGGGTGTGGCCGGCCACCTGGTAGAAGGCCGCGGCCTGGAGCAGCGAGACCAGGAATGCGATCGCGCCAAATCCGGCGGCTCCCCAGCGGCCGAGGCGCAAAGCGAGCAGGTATGCCATCAGCCGGTCAGCGCCTTGGCCGGGGTCTCCTTGTAGTACTCGAGGAAGATCTCCTCCAGGCTCGGCTCGTGGCTCACCAGGTTGGTCACGGTCGAGCCGCGTATCGCATCGAGCAATGGCTCGAAGCTGCCCCTGACGGTGCATGTGATCAGTCGATCCTCAACCGCCACGTCCTCAACACCCTGGGCAGCGCGCAGCGCCGACACGGGTGGGTCGTCACCCGGCGCGAACTCGATCTCGACGCGATGGAACCTGATTCGGTGCAGCTCGTCGAGATCCGCGATGTTCACCAGGTGTCCCGAGCGGATGATGCCCACGCGGTCGCATGCGCGCTCGACCTCCGAGAGGATGTGCGACGACAGGAAAACCGTGGCCCCGTCGTCGCGTGTCTCGCCCACCAGGTCGTAGAACTCCCGCTGGTTCAACGGGTCGAGCCCGGCGGTCGGCTCGTCGAGGATCAGCAGCGGCGGCCTGTGCATGAAGGCGAGGACGATGCCGAGCTTCTGCTTGTTGCCGCTCGAGTACTCCCTGTAGCGCCGGCTGAGGTCGAGGTTGAACCTCTCCGCCAGGCTGCGCACTGCTTTCACGTCCGCACCGCCGCGCATCGCGCCGAGGTAGGCCACCACCTCCGAACCGCGAAGGCTGGCGAACTGTGGCATCTCGCCCGGGACGTAACCGACCTTGCGCTTGACGGCGACGTAGTCGCGGATGCAGTCGAGGCCGAAGATGTGGGCGGAACCGGCGCTCGGCCGGATGAGCCCCATCAGGCAGCGGATCGTGGTGCTCTTGCCGGCCCCGTTGGGGCCCAGAAAACCGAAAACCTCCTGCGGCGCGACATCGAGGTCGAGCTCGAAAAGGCCGCGACCCAGGCCGTAGTCCTTCGACAGCTTGGAAGTGCGGATCGCCGCGACAGCCATTGCCGCTGCATATTAGTGAGCCATGAGGCTGGGCGACCTCGAGCTGTACATCATGATCGCCGGGCGCTGGAAGGCCGACGGCGGCCTGATGTTCGGCGTCGTCCCCAAGGTGTTGTGGGAAAAGCAGAAGCCGGCGGACCGCAACAACATGATCGACATGGCGTGCGTGGGCCTCATCGCGCGGGTAAATGGGAAGGTCCTCGTTTGCGAGACGGGCATCGGCACCAAGCTGAGCGAGAAGCGAGCTCTGCAGGTCGCATTGCGCGAGCCCGAGGGACTGCTACATTCGCTTCGCCGGCTCGGCATCCGGCCGGACGAGGTCGACGCCGTGATCCCGACGCACCTGCACTGGGACCATGCGGGCGGGCTCACCCGAGTCGAAGGCGGCTGCCTCGAGCTCACCTTTCCGAAGGCGCGGCATTTCATCCAGCGCAGTGAGTGGGATTTCGCGCTGCGGCCCGACATACGGAGCCAGTCCGCATATGTCACGGACGACTTCACGCCATTGGCCGATGGCAACGATCTCGTCGAATTCCTCGATGGGGACGCCGAGGTGTTGCCGGGCGTCCACGTCCGCCATGTCGGGGGGCACACGCCTGGCAGCCAGGTGATGGTGCTGCGCTCGGGCGAGCTTGCCTGCGCGGTCACCGGCGACCTCGTGTGCCAGACGCCGCACCTGCGCGTGCCCTGGACGATGTCCGCCGACCTCGATCCGCTGAGGGTGCTCGAGCAGAAGGCGCGGCTCTTCGACGAGGCGCAGAGGCACCGTTGGCTGCTGGTGCTGAGCCACGAGCCGGACCAACCGGCCGGCTACATCGAAGACGACGGCCGCTGGCGCCCCGAACCGCGCCTGGACTGATTCAGAGAAGTAGGGGGGAGGTTTCGCTTCCCCGCCGCGCGGGGAGGTCGGCGCGCCGCGCCGGGTGGGGGGATCCGAATCTCGCCTCCCCGCCATGCGTGGAGGTCGGCGCGCAGGGCCGGGTGGGGGGATGTTTCGCCTCCCCGCCACGCGGGGAGGTCGGCGCAAAGCGCCGGGTGGGGGGATCCGAATCTCGCCTCCCCGCCACGCGGGGAGGTCGGCGCGCAGCGCCGGGTGGGGGGATCCAAATCTCGCCTCCCCGCCACGCGGGGAGGTCGGCGCGCAGCGCCGGGTGGGGGGAGGTTTCGCCTCCCCGCCACGCGGGGAGGTTGGCGCGCAGCGCCGAATGGGGGATCCGAGTCCTCAAGAACCTGGAAGAGGGAGTTGAAGAGGGCTCGCAGGCCAAATACGTTGTCGCGAAAGTTTACTTGACGCCGAACAGATATTCGGTACAATACGAACATGCGTTCTGAGGGTGGGGTGAGGGGGAACTGGACCTCCGGGGAGGTGTTCCAGGAGATCAATTCGCTGTTGAATCGGCTCGCCGAAGAGGACCTTGACTCGCTGCCGGCGGAGTCGATGGGTGATGACCAGATCGCACTCCAGCGCATCGGCAATCGCGTCCAGGCCGAGGCCCTGCGCCGGCTGCGCCACTTCGACGGCGGCCAGGGCTACGTCACATCCGGGGCGCTGAGCGCCAAAGCGTGGCTGCGCTGGCAATGCAACCTGACCGCCACCGTGGCCTCCGAGCGAGTCGCCATCTCACGCCAGATGGCGGCTCTGCCGACGACAGCGCAGGCCTTCGCCGAAGGCGACATGAGCTACCGGCACGTGTCGCTGATTGCGCAGACCGCAAGCCAGCTCGGCGACAGGTTCGAGCCTCAAGCGGAGACCATCCTGGTCGACGCCGCCAAGGAGCTCGATCCGTGGCGATTGCTGCGGGCGATCGGGCATCTGAAGCACTGCCTCGACCCGGATGGCGTCCTAGGCGACACCAACGAAGCCCACGGACGTCGCTTCCTCCATCTGAGCCAGACGTTTGATGGGGTCTTCCGAATCGACGGCCGCTTCGACGCGGAAGGGGGAGCGGTTCTACGCACGGCGCTGGACGCGGTCATGGGACCTCGGCTCGAAGGCGACAACCGGATGGCCTCGGAGCGCCGGGCCGACGCTGCGGTAGAGCTCGCGCGCCGGCAGCTGGACGGTGGCCAGCTGCCCGAGGTTGGGGGTCAGAAACCGCACCTGGCGGTCAGCGTCGACCTGGCCACTTTGAGCCGAGAGCCGGGTTCGATGGCGGCCGAGCTCGAGTGGTCACTGCCGATTCCAGCCGAGACGGCACGCCGCCTGGCCTGTGACGGTGCCATCACGCCCATCATCGACGGCGAGGCTGAGCACACCAGCCGCGTGTTGCCGGGCGCCACTCGGCGCGCACTGGTCGTCCGAGATAAGGGCTGCAGATTCCCTGGCTGCGACTGTCCACCGACGTGGACCGATGCGCACCACATCAAACATTGGGCGGATGGCGGGCCGACGACGCTCGACAACCTCGTCCTCTTGTGCCGCAGGCATCATCGGCTGGTGCACGAAGAAGGCTGGACGCTGGAGCTGGAACACAATCACGAGCTGGTCGCGATCCCGCCTTAGCGTTCCCCTCTTAACAGCCTGGGCTGTCGTCGCCTGATCTCTCGTTTAGGGTCAGCCGCGTGCTCGCCACCGTCGATTCCTGCGTGCTCGCCAGCCTCGAGGCTCGCCGTGTCGAGGTCCAGGCCGACAGCGCCAACGGCGAAACGAAGTTCCTCCTCGTGGGCCTCGCGGCCACCTCAGTGAGGGAGGCGCGAGAGCGGGTGCGTTCCGCGATCAAAAACTGCGGGCTCCATTTCCCGAGCCGGCGCCTCACCATGAACCTCGCGCCGGCGGAGATGCGTAAAGAGGGGAGCGGCCTCGACCTCTCCATTTGGTCTTAAACCCTTCTCAGTCCAAGAGCCGTTAAGAACGTACCCCTGTTCGGCAAACTGGCGTAGCCGCAGGCGTACAATCGCCGTAAGTCCCGAGGTTCGAACCGGAGCCCGCCACCGATGGTCAGCCTCAATTCCCGCGGGACTGGAGGTCGGTCATGGCTCAGAGTGGCGGCTCACGTTCTCGCAAACAGTCGAAGGAAGACCTGTTCTTTCACCAGAAGAAGGACTGGTCCCGGACGAAAGACAGGGTGGTCGGCGCGTACGCGGTGCCTTACCTCGAGAAGGTCAAGAAGCGCGACGCGCCCATCCTTCTTATCGACCCATTCGCTGGACCCGGCAGGTTCGTCGCCGACGGCGCGCCTGGCTCGCCCCTACTACTCACCGGGATCGCGGAGCGCATCGTGCCCGGTCGCTACAAAGCGATCTTCGGAAACAAGCGCCTGCGGAGCCACCAGAAGCTCACGACCACTCTGTCGAACCTGATCGACCGTAAAGTCGTGGAGACTCACCTCCTCGACGCCGACGCGCTGTTGCTGAACATGGGCGCGAAGCTCGGGCGCGCGACGGTGTTTCTGTACCTCGACCCGTTCGGCCTGCCGCCTGCGTTCGCCAGGCTCAGGCCCTTCTTGGAGCGCCAGGCATCGACCGAGATTCTGCTGAACCTGCCCCCGTCAGCCATCGCGCGCCATGCCTCGATGGGACCGATGACAGGCCAGATCGAGGCTCTTCACACGCGTCTGACGCAGGTCCTCGGGAGCGAGTACTGGAGGGGCGTGTTCGAGCGGCCCGACATCGACCAGGACGAGAAGCTCGCGCGGGTGATGAGGGACTACTACGCCCGCATCCGGAAGTTCCTGCCCTACAGCGGCACCTGCCCGATCCGGCAGCGCGAGGGCGCCGCCGCGAAGTACCACATGACGTTCTTCAGCGGCCACCCGGACTCGCCGGTCATCTACAACGACGTGATGAGGAAAGCGTACCGAGAAGGCCTTTACTACGCGTGGGCCAAGGGCACGCTGTTCGAAGGCACCGACGAGCTGCTCGACGACCGCGAGCGCGATGTCAACAAACTCCAGGTCCTGGTCGTTGAGATGCTGCAGGCCGGCGGGCGCGAGTCACGCATGCGGCTGTGGCGAGAGATCGTCGATTCGCACTTCATGGAGTACAGCAGCTCCGACTTCATCAGAGCTGTCCGGCTCTTAAGCGAGCAGCAGCGCATCGGCTTCGAGGACGTGAAGGGCACGGGTCGCCTGAACGATGACGCGGTCCTCTACATCAAGAAGCGCGCCCCCGGCAGTCCCCCAGCTCCGACCTCGGTGCCGCCGCCCTACCTGAAGTCGTGGTCGCTGCCGGGTCAGATCGACGTGACGGTCGAAGAGGTGAAGCTCCCTGCGCCCGCGCCGATGCCTGAACCCGAGGACGTGTAGCCGCCGACAGCTCGCGGCGTCTCAGACCACCGACGACCATCGAGAAGGCGACCGCCTGCCTTCGAGGTTCGTCCGCCCCACTGCTTGAAAAAGAATGGGACGCCCTCGGCCTGGCAACGGTCGCGCAGCTCGCGGACCCATTCCACGTTCATCGGCCTGTGGCGCGCACCGGACTCGCCGCCTGCGATCAGCCAGCCGATGTCCGTAAGGTCCAGGCCTTCGAGCCGTCCGAGCAGCGGCTCGGCACTGATGAAGCGAACTCGAGCAGAGACCTTACGCAGCAGATCGGCGCGGTGCACGAATCGCCTGTTCTCTATCGACACGCCCATCCACACGTTGTCCGGCCAGTCGAGCAACGGTGCCAGCTCCGCCAGACGCTCAGCTCGCTTGGTGAGGATCTGGAAGGTGTGCCAGTCGGCCTGCTTCATCGTCCTGAACACGCTGCACACGAACTCGAAAGGGATGCGCTCATGAAACAGGTCGCTCATGGAATTGACGAAGATCAGCCGCGGTCGCTTCCAGGTCAGGGGCATCGTGAGGCGCTCCGGCCAGAGCCTGAGGTCGAAGCCTTGCTCGTACGAGTGGCCCGGCACGCCGCGCCAGCGTTCGGCGAAGGTCTCCGCGTAGCAGTGAGCGCACCCCGGGCTGACTTTGTCGCAGCCAGTGACCGGGTTCCAGGTCGCCTGCGTCCACTCGATACGGCTGTTGTCCGCCATGGACGGTGATCATAAGGATGAGCGCCATGACTGACTCCCTGCTCGACCAGGCGGAACAGGCAATCGGCACCGTCGTGGAGGCTGCCTGCCCGCTGTGCAAGGAGGAGCTGCGCATCCATGATGGCCGTGCCTGGCTGCACCTCTGCGGTGACACCTACCTCGTGGCGCGCCGAACCGCTTGGAGGCCAGACTGGAAGTCGGTCGAACGTTCGCGGCCAGGACCGAACGGACTGCCGGTCTTCGACATCACGTCCGCCAGGCTGGTCGAATGCCGCCCGGTGGATGACCCGGCCGGCGAAGCGGCCGAGATCTTGAGCATCCGCGGCCACGAGCCGCGGTGTAAGGGGATCCAGAAGCGGGAGCGTGACCCGGCCAGGATGTTCTCGGTCCCCGGAGATCGGTCAGCGCTGATGCCGAGCGACATCCACGTCCGAACCTCCAACAGGACCGTCGCCGAAGACGTGGCGATCCTGACCGCGTTCAACATATTCCTGGCGGCTGTGAGTCACCCGATGGGCTTTTCCAAATCCTCCAACTGCGCGCGGATACGGTCGATGACTGCTTGAAGCTGCGACAACAGTTCCGGATCCGGCGGTATCCCTTTCTTGCCAACCCGCTCGTTACCGTATTGCCATACCGCATTGGCTAATCTGCGAAGCTCCTGGCGCAACATCTCGGCGTCAGCGCCGAGAGCCAGGAATTCCGTGCCATCCAGTCTCTCAGGAGCCCACCACTTATCCGGGCCTCGATCGAACAGAGTGGTGATCGCCGGGTTCTGATTCGCCATTGGGTCTGGCACATAGAGTCCCCTGACTACTCGTTGGAGGTCATTGGCAATGGCTGCTAGAACTGCCAAGCCTCCTGAGCGCCGCTCGAACTTACGGTCTCGGAGTGCTCGCGCGTCTCGGTCGAACTCAAGCCGTCGTTCGTGCTCTAGCTGGAGCTGTCGAATTGCGTCCTCGTGAAGTCGATCCTGTTCGTGGAGGTTTTGCTCATGCCGTCGCTGGAGCCACGAGTTCATCCAAGTGACGATCGCGCTGCCGATCACCGTGATGGTCGCCGCCACGCCTGCGATGGACAGCCAGCCGGCGAGGTCCGGGCTGGCGGCTGACGAGACGAGAGGTATCAAGTGGACCATTGTCCACGGGTCCGCTCAAGTGGGGCGGAGGTAGTAGGAGGACGGCGCCGATGGACTTTGGAAACCCCCAAAGGCCGCGCCAGATCACGATTTACCACCCAACTTGCCGCGAAGGGCGCCGCTTACACTGCCGAGCATGCGATTCGACGTCTTGCCGGTTCGGGGCCAGCCGCCGCCACGTGCACCATCGCGTGGCTTTCTGATCACAGACAATTGGGATGACTACACCTTCAAGACGACGTACGACTTCGTCTTCGTTGATGCGGCGGGGGAGCGGCACGCCATTGGGAGCGTCAAGATCGGCAAGTTCGGCATGGCCGAGAGGGGCCGCGTCGAGGTGCCCAAGCAGTTCGACGTCCTCGATGAGGAATACTTCTCGCTGGGCCAGGACGACAGCTACTACGAACACCTGAATGATCTGGGCAGCGAAGTGCGTGACACGCTCCTCGCGGCCCTGCGGGACGTCGCGGCGGACATCGATCTCTTTGACCGCGCTCTCGGCGAGAAGGTCATGGGTGTATCGCTCCTCAGATACGTCACGCCCGTGTCGGTACGCGGACAGTTTGCTCGCCTAGCGCGGGGTGGTGCGCGGCTCTCGAGCTTTGAGTTCTCGTACCAGGCGCCGGCATTCAAGGGGGGGCCACTTGGCCCGTCCCTTGACTTCGCCGTCGAGCCGGAGTCTGAGCCGCCAACGAATATCCACGTCCTCATCGGACGCAATGGTGTCGGGAAGACGCACCTGCTTCAGATGATGAGCCGCGCCTTGGTGGTGCACGACTTGGCTCCGGAGGATGTGGGCCTATTCAAGGCCTCCGATCCTGCCCCGTTGAGCAGTGTCGGCACGACCTTCGCGAATCTTGTGTCGGTCTCGTTCAGCGCCTTCGATGAGTTCGAGCCTCTCCCAGTCCGGCAGAACAAAGCAAGTGGCGTTCAATACTCGTACATCGGGCTCAAGCGAGCTGATTCGTCCGCCGGTGGACAGGCCGTACCTCCATGGAGTCGAGCAGGCCTGGCAACGGAGTTCGTTAACAGCGTGAAGATCTGCCGACAGGGTGCCCGCACCGGGCGCTGGCTTCGGGCGCTGAGAATGCTGGAAGCCGACCCAATCTTTGGCGATGTCGAGGCCGACATTGCGGAGCTCGCTCAAGGGACAGGACCGGACAGTGATGACGACAACCTTAAATCGCGCGCGAGTGGGGTGTTCCGGCGGCTCAGTTCCGGCCACAAGATCGTCCTGCTGACTGTGACGAGGCTCGTCGAGACAGTGGAAGAGCGCTCGCTCGTGCTGCTCGATGAACCCGAGGCCCACCTTCATCCACCGTTGCTGTCCGCCTTCATCCGAACGCTCTCGGATCTTCTGATCAATCGCAACGGTGTCGCGATCATCGCGACACACTCCCCCGTGGTCTTGCAGGAGGTGCCGAAGAGTTGCGTGTGGAAAGTGAGGCGAACGGGTCAGGTCGTGGCCGCTGAGCGACCCGAGCTCGAAACGTTCGGCGAGAACGTGGGGGTCCTGACCAGAGACGTATTCGGCTTGGAGGTCACGCAGTCCGGCTTCCACAAGCTTGTCAGTGACGCCGTCGACGAGGCGCACGGTTATGAAGCCGTGGTCGAGCACTTCGATGGGCATTTGGGAGGGGAGGCGCTGGCCATAGCCCGGGCATTGGTCGCAGAACGCAATCGCAATCGTCGGCTCTGATGTGGAGGGTCGACAAGCCGCAGAGAACGGCGCGTTGGACCTATACGCATTGCATCGCAACTGTCGGAGACCTGGTGTTGAAGGCACGCCTCGAACTGATTGAAGATGCGGTTGCGGATGCGTCGGACGAGTTCGAGGCGGCCGCAATCACAACAACGCTGCACACGATTCAACCCGCGAACCACGTTGGGACCGTGACGAGGAAGGAGCTGGCAGACCTCTATACGAATCGATTCGCGAAGGCGAAGTCACGAGGTCGAGTCATATACGACGAGCTGATGATTGCGCCCGCCAACGCTCGATGTCCTCTATGCGGCCACCGACAAGTCTCGACGTTGGATCATCACCTGCCGAAGTCGCAGTATCCAGCCCTCGCCGTTGCACCCCTCAATTTGATCCCAGCGTGCTTGGACTGCAACAAAGCAAAGTTAGAGAGGGTTCCTCATTCAAGCGCCGAAGAGACACTTCATCCTTATTTCGACGACGTGGAGGACGATGAATGGCTCCAGGCCGCCGTCATCAAGGGCGATCCGGCCGCGGTCGTCTTCTATCCCGAGCCGCCGGCAGCCTGGGGTGGTGTGATGGCTGCCCGCGTCCTTGGCCACTTCAGCGTATTCGGATTGGCGAGGCTCTACGGGGCTCAGGCCGCTGTTGAATTGCAGAACATCCGGTTCCACCTCCGGACACTGCTGTTGGACGCAGGTCCGGAGGGTGTACGTGCGCATCTCATTGTTGTGGCCCAGAGTTGTGAGCAAGCGAGCGTCAATTCCTGGCGAACCGCCATGTACAAGGCGGTTGCTGCGAGCGACTGGTTCGTAGCCGGTGGATTCGTATGAAGGTTCGGGGAACGTGGCGTGCGAGGTCAAGGGCTTACGCCTCTTGAGGGCGTAGCACAGGTAGCAGCGCTCGCTACGTTTGCTGCGGGGGCGGACGTGCCCGTCGTTATTGGCGGCGCCCCGAGGTGGGGGGAGGGCAGCCGCTGATAGGTGAACCTGCCCGTGGCCGCGTCCAATTCGTACCCCCTTAGGAAATATGGAGCATCCCGCTGGACGAGCTGCGCGACCTGTAGCGATCGGCGCGATCCCACAGCGCCGGCGGGTCAGGGTCCGACGAGGAAGCGGTCCCAGGCGGCCAGGCAGGCGTCCGCGAGCTCGAACATGTCGATGTTGTCGGTCCCGGTGGTGAAGTCCCAACGCTCGTCAGGAATTGGCTCGCGGCCGGGCACTGGTACCGCGGGCGCCGTGCTGGACACGACGGTCGGGAAGGTGGTCGCGGTTGACCAGTTCGGGGCTGACGAGGCGCGGGCCGGATCGATCCGGAAATGCTTGAGGCCGTTACAGATGTCCCTGCAAAAGCCCAACGCGGGATTGCCGTCAATGAACGCGTCGACGTCGTCCTGCTGCCGGAACCCTGACTTGATGATCCAGTCGCGTAGGTGGTAGCAGTTCATGAAGAACGCGTACACATCGTCCAGCGCTTCCGCCTTGCTCACGTCGGTCGGGACGCCGTAACTGAGCGCGGTCAGACGCTTGTGCCAGCGACCCACCCGCGCGCGCTGATCCTGCCAGCCTGACCCCAAGTGGGAGGTGGTCATCCTAGTCTCGAGCCGACTCGATCCCCTGCCAGATCGTCAGCCAATGGTCACAACGTCGCGGCGGATGAGACTTACAAACCCCCATCTCTAATCGGTCGCCGTCTAGGCGGTAGCTGCATCCACCGCACGAGCAGCACGCACGACCGTCGTGGGTGATCAGTCCGACCCCACACAGCGGGCAGAAGCCCTCGGATACGTTTGCGATGGTCTGTTGTAGTCCATGGCGTCCGGTTGTCAACTCGCCTTCCCGCCCTTCAAGAAGTCCTGCTGGTCGCCCACCGCGGACTCATGTTTGACAGCCTGTTGGAAGGTCGGCATCACGAAGGGGGGCAACTGCGCTTTCTTACGCTCATCGAGCAGCCCTCGAATGGTGAGGATCTGGAGCCTCGGATAGTCGCGGTTCCACACCTCGGAGTGGAAGACGCCGGCCGTGTCCGCCGCCAACGTCATCTCTTTGCTCGGCTCCTCCAGGGTGATGAACAGACCGATGACCGCCTTCTCTGCCTCCATCGCCCCCTTCAGGTCACGAACCATCCCACTGTTGACATGCCCGCTCTTGACACTCACCAGCACGGTCTGTAGGACGCCGTGCTTGTCCGTGAATGTGATCACCCCGTCGATCCCGCGGTCGGATCCCTTCTTCTCCTTGCCGCCTACAGGTTGGGCGTCAACCAGGTTGAGTGCCCACCATTGGAACTGGTATCGACCTTCAGGCGACTGCGCCAGGGCCCGCGCACCCTCAACCTCTGTCGGCTGACCGAGGACCTTCACGTCTACCAAGCCGAAGCTGTCTTTCAGCCTCGCCTTCATGACGGCAATTGAGAGGTACGTGATGTCGATGCCGATCCAGCGGCGACCCAGCTTCTGAGCTGCCACCAGGGCCGTGCCACAGCCGCAGAACGGGTCCAGGACCACGTCGCCAGGGTTGGATGAGGCGTTGATGATCCGCTCTAGGAGCGCGACGGGTTTCTGTGTTGGATAGCCCAGGCGTTCCTTCGACCATGGGTGCACGTTCGGAATGTCCGACCAGACGGACCCGACTCGGGTGCCGGCCATTCCGTCCAGATATCGCTTGACCTTCGGCCGCTTGGCCTTGCTGTCCGGGTACCAGATGCGGCCCTCAGCGTCGAGTTTCTCCATCGTCTCTCGTGAGAATCGCCAACCCTTGGCGGGGGGTTGGTGGCCCTTCCACTCGTACATCAGGTTCGATCGCGGGTTGGGACTTGCGATGTCGCTCAAGCGGTACACGCGCCCGTCGGGCTCGCGGAACCGATAGTCGCCAGCCAGATACTTGGGGTCGTGTGCACCGAATTGGGGGTTGAAGGTGCGTTGCTCAGTTTTCGAGTAGGCCAGGATGTTGTCCGCGTCTGGGCTCCATTTCTTGGCGTCGCTGTGGGTAGTGGTCCTCTTCCAGACCAGGTCCGCCAGAAAGCGCTCGGGTCCGAAGATGGCGTCGAGGATCACCTTCAGGTAATGACTTGCCGTGGGGTCGCAGTGGAGGTAGAGGGAACCTGTCGGCTTGAGGGTGCGGCGCAACTCCACGAGCCGAGCGGACATCTCGACCAGGTACGCCATCATCTGGTTCTCACCGATTCCCTTCCGGAGGGCGGCAATCAGGGTGCTGACCTGGTCGGGTACGCGACCCTCGTGGCGGGCAGTGTTCGTCAGGTACGCGTAAACCTTCTCCGCGTTCGGCCCCCAGTGCCACGTGTCCTCGAACGCGACGAGCTGCGCATCCGTGTTGCGGCCCGCCTCGTTCTTGAAGATGACGTTATAGGCGCGGTCTGAGTTGAATGGCGGGTCCAGGTAAACGAGGTCAATCGTCTCGTCCGAGATGTACCGCCGAAGGATGTCCAGGTTGTCGCCGTAGTAGAGGACGTTGGTCTCCATGCCGAAAGTCGCCCCATCTTAGCCATTGGGTACGGAGGCGTAGACAATCTGCGATCGGACCCCGGTCCCTCCCCGGACTCTAACTCGGGCAATCCTCGCATCTGCCCTTCAGCTCGACCGCGATCTCGGCTCGCTCAAGGGCGTCAAGGAGTACGGGTCTAAGTCGATCATTCACTTCACGCCTGGCTCGGCGCTCGCGTACGAGAGGCGTTTCTAGGAACGCCGCGATCCCACTTCGCACTCTCTCCAGTGTCTCGTCCGTCGCTTGAGTGGTCACGACGGGCACGAAGACCGGTTGGTCGTCAACGTCACGCTCCCAGCTCGCCTCCATCCGCCCGTCGACGATCCGCCAGGTGATGTTGCTCACCCCCAGATCACCCTGGCCGACCTGTTGGAGTAGCCGAGGAAAGCCGCTGTTCACTGAGCCGGTTAGTTGCTCGGAGGTCTTATGGGTTTGGCCAGCAAAGCGCCGGAGCACCTCTCGGTATCCGTTGGCCATGCGGTTCCACTCATCGACGGCGGCTGCAACGTCCGGGTAGTGGGCCAGGAAGTCTTTCGCGCGAGGTCCCGACGTGTCAATGGGTTCGGTGGTGATGAAGTTGTAGCCCTTCGCGTCCTGCATATACAGGGCTGAGTCTCTGGCGGAACGCGCGAAGTCCTTCAGGTCGCGAAGGTGCTGCTGGTAGGCCGGGCTGTCCGAGCGCCCCGATAGGTACTGCCAGTGCACCCAGCCGAGCAGGACCAGGAAGAGGAGGCCTTCAGCCACCGGGACAAGCGGTCCAAGAATCGAGAGCTCCCCGATCACGCCGGCGATCGTGAGAGCCGCCGCGATGACGAACGAAACCACCAGGAGACTGCGACCGATTGCACTCCGCACTTGTACTACTTGTCCTGCAGCCGCCGCCGCCCCTGGTCTGTTATCGCCGTCACGTCCACGTCCAACACTTTGTTGTCGCCAGTGAGTGGGGCAGGACCTTGCACGTCGCCCCTCTCCCACAGAGCACTCATTGTTTGGGCCACATCGTCCTTGGCCGTCTGGCCCAAGTGCATTCGTTCGAGCACCATGTTGGCGTCAACAGGCCGGCTACCCTGAGGTCGGTTCCTTAGCAACTCCTCGATGACGCTAAGGACGCGCACCAGACTTTCCTCGGCGGCACTCATGGGGCCAACTCCACCCTGCTCAGGGGAACTCGGATGCGCCTGTCCGGCGCGCCGATCGGGGTGCGCAGCACCAGGTCGAGCGTCGTCGGATGGCTGGTCGAGATGTTGTTGCCCTTCACGAACACGTCATCCTCACGGCGTCCGTCGATGATCAGCGAGACGGTCTGGCCAATAAGTTCGAAAGCTGTCTTGTCGTCCATGGTGGTCCTCCTGGGGCACGTGAAAACGACTGGTGGGGGGCATACTGGGATGTACCCGCGCGGGACCGACCCGAAACCCGCCATAGGCGCGTCCCGACAGCTCCTCGATTCGTCTTAGATCGGGCCTGGGGTTCAAGTGTCACGGCCGACCATCACGGCGTGCTCTTTCTGGACGAGCTGCCCGAGTTCCAGGCCTCGGTGCTGTCCGACGTCGTGGTCGTCGTCGAAGCCGTGCAGGGATCAGGGGCGCTGATCACCGCCGAGGCCGCGCTCGAACTGCATAAAGAGGTAATGGCGGTGCCGGGGAGCATCTTCTCGCCTCTGTCCGTGGGCACCCATGCGCTGATCCGCGACGGGGCCGGCCTGGTCCAGAACGCACGCGACGTGCTCGCGGCGGCGGGGGTGGGGCGGGAGGTCCTGGACGACCCGCTGGGCGCCCCGCGGCGCCTCGGTTTCGGGCTCCCGGCGGAGCGCGACGGCATCCTCATCCACCTCTCGGACGTGCTCGCCGTAAGCGCTGCCGAGCTCGCCCGAAAGCTCCATCTTCCGGTCGCGGAGGTGTTGGGCCGGCTCACCTCATTGGAGCTGGACGGCGCTGTGCGCCGTCACGGGCCGGGTTACGTAAGGGCATTGCGTCGCGGCAAAGAACGAGCGTAGGATGCCCGCCTCAGACGCCGGCCGGCCGTCCACCGACGCCCGGTAGGAGAACAAAACCGGCCGATGGGGAATATAGGAGTAGCTGTGCCCGAGGGTTTGATCATCGTCGAATCGCCCGCCAAGGCTCGGACTCTGAAGCGGTTCCTGGGTGACCGTTTCGACGTCCGAGCCTCGATGGGCCACGTCCGCGACCTGCCCGGGAAGGAGATGGGCGTCGAGGTCGAGGCCGGGTTCAAGCCCCACTACGAAGTCGTCGAAAGCCGGCGCAAGACGATCAACGAGCTGACCTCGGCGACCCGGAAGGACCGCGGGAACGTCATCCTGGCTTCCGACCCCGACCGGGAGGGCGAAGCGATCGCCTGGCACCTGGCCGAGGTCTTGAAGCTCAAGTCCCCGAAGCGGATCGAGTTCCACGAGATCACCGCCGATGCCGTGCGCAAGGCGCTCGAGTCTCCGCGCGAGATCGACATGCGACTGGTCAACGCGCAGCAGGCGCGACGCGTGGTCGACCGGCTGGTCGGCTTCAGGCTGAGCCCATTCCTGTGGAGCAAGGTCCAGAAGGGCATCGGCGCGGGCAGGGTGTCGTCGGTCGCTCTCCGCCTGGTCGTCGACCGGGAGGAGGAGATCCGGAAGTTCGTCCCGGTCGAGTCCTGGACGGTCGACGTCGAGCTCTCCAGGCCGGCCGACGACCGCCACTTCCTGGCGCGGCTCAACCGGCTTCGATCAGCGACCGGGAGCGCCGACGCCGAACCCAAGATAGAGGTCAAGACACAGGCCGAGGCCGACGCCGTCGTTCGCGCGCTGGAAGGCGCGACCTACCGTGTCCTCGGGGTCGAGAAGAAGCGGCGCACCAAGAGCTCGTACCTGCCGTACATCACCTCCACGCTCCAGCAGGACGCGTCCAGCCGCCTCCGCTTCCGGCCGCGGAACACGATGCGCATCGCCCAGCAGCTGTACGAGGGCATCGACCTCGACGAGGGCTCGACCGGCCTGATCACCTACATGCGCACAGACTCGACGCGCATCTCCGCCGAGGCGGAGGGGAAGGTGAAGGGCTTCGTCAGGGACCAGTTCGGCGAGAGGTACATCGGCGGTCCTCGGGCCGCGAAGGCGAGTCCCGGCGCGCAGGACGCTCACGAAGCCATCCGGCCGACGGACGTCAGCCGCACCCCGGATTCGATCCGCAAGCACCTGAGCGCCGACCAGTTCAAGCTCTACGACCTCATCTGGCGCCGGTTCGTCGCCAGCCGCATGGCGCCCGCGGTTTACGACCAGACGCAGGTCGAGATCGAAGGCGGTGACTACGTCTTCAGGGCGACGGGTTCGGTGCTGGCCTTCGACGGCTTCTACAAGGTTTGGGAGCGCGACGAGAACGGCGAGACAGAGCTTCCCGAGCTTGCGGCCGGCGAGGACCTCGAGTACCACGGCATCAAGCCGGAGCAGCACTTCAGCCAGCCGCCCCCGCGCTACTCGGAGGCGACGCTCATCAAAGAGCTGGAGCAGCGCGGCATCGGGCGGCCGTCGACCTACGCGCCCATAGTCGAGACGATCAAAGACCACGGGTACGTCGAGATCAAGGAGCGCCGGCTGCATCCGACACGCATCGGCGAGGCCGTCAACGCGATCATGGTCGAACACTTCAAGGTCATCTCGGACGACGACTACACGGCCACGCTCGAGCAGCGGCTCGACCAGGTCGAGCAGGGCGGCCAGGAATGGGTTCCGGTGGTGAGCGACTTCTACGGTCCTCTGCAGAAGATGCTGTCTGAGGCCGAGAAGGCGATGCCCGCCGACACGGACGAGGAGTGCCCCCTGTGCCATGAAGGCCACCTTGTGCTGAAGGCGAGCCGGTTCGGTCCGTTCATGGGCTGCTCGCGCTACCCGAAGTGCAAGTTCCGCCGCGCGATGTCACCGAACGGCGACGTGGCCGAGCCCAAGCTGCTGGACGAAGCCTGTCCCGAATGCGGCAAGCCGCTGCAGCAGCGGACCGGTCGCTACGGGGAGTTCGTCGGCTGCTCCGGCTATCCCGACTGCAAGTACATCAAGCGCGACGCCGCGCAGGCCGAGGCGAAGCCGACCGGCGAGAAGTGCCCTCAATGTGGAGAGGGGCAGCTGGTGGAGCGGACGGGACGCTATGGGCCCTTCGTCGCGTGCTCGCGCTACCCCGAGTGCAAGTACCGCGCGAACATCGGCAAGGACGGCAAGCCGCGGGAAGGGCCCAAGGTGCTCGACGAGCCGTGCCCTGTGTGCGGCAAGCCGTTGGTGGAGCGGCGCGGGCGTTACGGACCGTTCAAGTCGTGCTCCGACTATCCGAAGTGCCCGGGCCCGAAGGGCGCCAAGAAGGTCGAAGCCGCCTCTTAGATTGCGAATCCCGGGCGCTGGGTATACTCACTCTGCCAGTCCAAGCGACTGAGTTAGCACGCCCGGGGCAATGCTCCTGTCCTGACTGTCAGGCCAGAACCGGGCGGAAGTGGAACAGGGAGGCAATCGAAACGTGGCTCAGGTAACCCTTAAGCAGCTGCTGGAGGCGGGCGTCCATTTTGGGCACCAG